>Ga0114919_10000943_pt1 | contig 23301 bp, 16 predicted proteins | sample BlataG_FD_88682 | JGI IMG/M metagenome (GOLD analysis project Ga0114919, IMG submission 88682) | Deep subsurface microbial communities from Black Sea to uncover new lineages of life (NeLLi) - Black_00105 metaG | ecosystem: Environmental > Aquatic > Marine > Oceanic > Sediment | place: Atlantic... | reverse complement strand
CATTTCCTGGAAGAAAGAAGGTTTTTTCTCTTCTATAGGAAAAAGTTCAACTTTTACATCTTCTCCCTTAATAATCAAAAAACCTAAGGGTATGGCTTTGCCTCCCATGCCTCCTCCGTAACCCATCATCATCCCGCCAGCACCTAATCCAAAAGAAATCTTGGCAAAAGGTAAGATTACAGTATCGCCTGAACGAACAGGCTTTCCAATCACCGAACTAACTTTCATAATAGACACCATCTTATCGAAATGGACAAAGGCCTCCTCAACCGGAGATTTAGATTGAGCCCAAAGATGACTTGAGGAAAGAAAAATAATCACCAATAAAATTGTAAAAAAATGTTTTATCTTCATGGTCTCCTCCTCATTTCCTGGGAATCTTTCCCACGCTTACGAATCTTGTTTCTTTCTTACTGATAACAATGAATCCCAGGGGTTTTACTTCCCCACCCATTCCAAATCCACTGCCTCCCATTGTCTGGCTTCCACTCGGGCCTCCTCCACCTCCTCCAAAACCTACATCAATCATAATAATGGGGATGATAGTTACTTTACCAACCTTAATCGGGTCACCAACAATATTTTTTACATGAAGGTTACTGGCAAGACGGGTAGTCATACCTTTGGTAAGCATGGATAAGGAACTTTCCTGCTTTCCTTGAACTTTTGCCTTTTCTTCGGCCAGGGATACTCCAATGGCCAGGGAAAAAAGCATTAAACCCATTGTTAAGACAATAAACCATTTTGCTCGCAATTTAAAACCTCCTTTTTAAATTTGAGAATAAAATCCAATCTATTCTTTTTTATATAAAAGCTTCCAAGAAGCTTAATTTTTCCTAAATTTAGCAAACCCTAAAAATCAGTCATCCGAAATACTTCATGATGGATAGTGGCCTTTCTGATTCTATCTTCCTGGGGAGAGACGCCAATACCTGCTGAATCTGGAACTTTTATTGTTCCTTTTTTGGTGAGCTCTATAAGTGGTTCTATCAAATCTTCAGCATAGTATCTTTTGCTTGCAGACAGGTCATTAGGTAATTTAAAGTTAGGGAGGGTAGCTAAATGCAAATTATGGGCCCGGCCTATCCCTGATTCAAGCATTCCCCCGCACCAGACAGGAATGTTTTTTTCTTGGCAGAAATCATGAATCTTAACAGCCTCAACAATGCCTCCAACCCGCCCTACTTTTATGTTGACCACTCGACAGCTTCCCATCTCATAAGCCTTACGGGCAGTATCAGCCGAGAGAATGCTTTCATCCAGACAGAGAGGCGTTGTCATTTCTTTCTGTAATTGACTGTGATCCCAAAGGTCATAAGGGGGAAAAGGCTGCTCGAGCATCAAAAGATTGAACTCATCCAGCTTTTTTAAAGTTTTTCTATCTTTAAGAGTATAAGCACCATTTGCATCTGCCTGGAGTTTGATACGGGGAAATCTCTTTCTTATCTCGCCTAAAACTTGAACATCCCAGTTTGGCCTAATTTTAATTTTAATCCTCTGGTATCCCTCCTGGAGAAAAACCTGAATTCTTTCTAAAAGTTCAGAAATTGAATCCTGGATACCAACACTGACACCAGAGGGAATTTCTTCTTTTATGCCTCTGTAGAGCCGCCAAAGAGAAACATCTTCTTTCTTGGCCTTCAAATCCCACAGGGCAAGTTCAAGCCCTGCCTTGGCCATAGGATGTCCACGGAATTTTTTCACCTTTTCAAAAAAATCAAAAGGACTGGAAATTAATTTTTTGAAAATAAGAGGAATCAAATAATCCTTTAAAATATGCCAGGCAGTTGAGGTAGTCTCATAGCTGTAAAAAGGGCTCTTGGGAGCAACCACTTCTCCATAACCGCAAATTCCCTCGGCATAGACTTTTACCAAAATGAAATCTCGCTCTTCTTCGCGGCCAAGACTGGTTTCAAAAAAATGAACAAAGGGAAGTTTTAAAAGTTGAAGCTCTATCCTTTCTATCTTCATTTTTTTTGTAATTCTCTATATCTTTTCTGGATTTTTCTTTTTTACCTTTTAAGCGGACTTTTAAAGGTTATTACGAGAAAACTTCTAAAAAGGTTCACCATATAATAAAAAGAAATTCATCTCTGTTTAACCCAGCTCTTTTTATCTTTTAATCCTTTTTGTTTTTATCTCTTTTAGGAAATAAATTCAGCGGATAATAAACTTTATCCCCTTGTTCCATTAAAAAATTATCAAAATCAACCCTGTGGGCATTCACTACAGGCTGCCCCAAAAAACGAGTACCGATCTCGTCAAATCTTTTAGGAATGTCACTGACAAAAAACTTAAATGTGCCTTTATTTATATCCTGCTTATATATATTCAACTCAATTAAATTGTTTTTAACCATTTTAGCTGTTTCTTTGCCTGAATCAATTAGAATAATATTATTTCCTGCTTCCTCCTGTATTAAATCCTTTATAACCGGAAAATGGGTACAACCTAAAATGAGGGTATCAATTTGATTTTCAAGCACTGGTTGTAAATATTTTCGTATGATAAGTCTCGTCACCTCTTCTTCTACCCATCCTTCCTCAATAAGTGGCACTAACAAAGGACAGGGTTGACCAAAAACCTCTGTCAATGGATCAAATTGCTTGATTGTCCTATCATAGGTACTACTCTCAATGGTCGCTGTAGTCCCGATTACGCCAATACGTCTTATCTTTGAAATTTTAAGAGCAGCCTCGACTCCTGGTTGAATTACCCCGGTCACTGGTATAGATAAAGCTGATTTCAATAAATCAATAGCCACGGCAGAAACCGTGTTACAGGCAATGACTAAAAATTTGATTTTAAACTGTTGCAGAAAGGCCGTATCTTCAAGAGCATATTGTTTTATCAATTTTTCCGAGCGGGTACCATAAGGGACCCGGGCAGTATCGCCAAAATACACGAAATTTTCATTGGGCATCAATCGTTTTAATTGTTTAACGACTGTAAGACCGCCTATGCCCGAATCAAAAACGCCGATAGGATCATTCGTATTATTCATATCTGTTATTTAAGATTCATTTTCTTTATTTAACCTGGATTATTCACGAGTCGAGGTTGCCGCAGGTGCGAGGCATGGCGGATGAAGCTGTGGTCGTCCACTGCAAGTCGGCCACAACGAAGCAGACCCCGTTGCGAGGAGCGAAGCGACGTGGCCATCTCATGCATTTTGCCGATCTTCGTGAGATCGCCACACTTCGCTCGCGATGACATTTTATTAATAGCAGAGGTCGTCAGATCGGCTCGCCCATAGGGTAAAAAATGTCGATTATTAATAAAAAGAACATAAAAAACGAAGTATTCAGAGTGATTTCCCGTAAAATCAAGGTAAGACTCTGATATTGCTTTTGTTATAATAAACATCGACATTTTTTATGAATAGTTCAGGTTAAAAAGGCTTATGCCTTTCTCTGCAGCTATCCTTTCATACAACTCAATAGTCCTTTCAGCCATGGCTGCTGCGGAAAATTTCTTATGGGCAATCTCATAACCCCTTTGTCCCAAACGAGAGGCCAACTCCCTGTTTTCATAAAGCTTTAGAATAGCCTTGGCTAACGAGGAAGGACTGCGGGGAGGGACCAGGAAGCCAGTCTCTCCGTGGATCACGATTTCAGGAATCCCTCCAGTCTTGGTAGCTACCACAGGAAGACGACAGATCATGGCATCTAAAATTGAACTTCCCAAACCTTCAAGATAAGAAGAGAGGACAAATAAATCAAGAGAATGGAGAATCTGAGGGATATCCTCACGGAAACCTAAAAAATAAACAATATCCTCTACTTTTAATTCTCTAACTTGCCTGTTTAATTCCATTTTTAGGGAACCTTCACCGACAACTATGACTTTTATCTTGTCGGTATGCTTTTTTAAAACTTTTGTCGCCTGGATCAAATACTTATGGCCTTTATGATCGGCAAGATGAGCCACGATTCCCACTAAATAATCATCAGGGGCAAAGGAAAATTCCCGGCGGAGATAATCCCTTGAAGAGACTTCTTCAAAGGGAGAGAAGTCAATCCCAGAAGGGATAACTTCTATGGAGTCGCTGGAGATTCCGCCCCTAATAAGGACTTTTTTTACTCCTTTAGAGATAGCAATGACAGCATCAATATCTTTTCCGTATTTGTGACGCGAGAAAAAATTTCTCTTCAAGGGAAAATCGACCCGCCTTGAGATTATCCTGACAGGCACTTTAGCTAAAGAGGCTGCAGCAGAACCCAAAGCTACAGAATGGGCGTCGTGGAAATGGGCCAGGAGGCAGTGTTTCCTTCTCATAATTCTGGCTAAACTAAGAATGGCCTTTACATCAAACTCATTCCTCATCTTTAAGGGAATGATAGCAAGGTCTGCCTCTTTAGCTTTATGATAAAGAGGACTCTCTGGCTGGACCACAAAGAAAATTGGTAAGCCTTTTCGTTTCAGTTCCCTTACCAGAAAAAAAGCCTGTCTCTGCCCCCCTCTCCATTCTTTGCCGGCATCAATATGGAAAAGGCTCAATTCTCTCTCCTTTTTTCCAGATTTCTTTCAGCTTAGCATAGCGAATAAAAACTGCATAACCATTTAGCACTGAGATAACAAAACCAGCAAAACCATCTAAGAAACCCAATCTAAAAAAGAAGGATTTAGTAAATCTGAAAAAAGGCAGTAAAATCAGGTGATACAACCGGCATTTTTTCTTCTCTATGTAAAGTTTTTGAGCACCAAGTTTAGAAAATTTATTGATTCGGTCAAGATGATCTGCAATGTTTCGATAAGTGAAATGATGGATAGAGCCTATTAATTTTTTAACTTTTCCCTGGATAACCAGTCTTTCATGGATATACTCTCCTTCCCAATGAGCCTCTTCTTTCCGAAATAGTCGGATCTTTCGGTCAGGATACCATCCAGAATGGCGAATCCACTTTCCAAGATAAAAAACCTGTCGTGGGATGGAGAAGCCCGAGCATTCAGGCTTTTCTTCTTTTATCCGAAGGATTTCCTCTCGAAGTTCTGGAGATACTCTTTCATCAGAATCCAGGGACAAAATCCAAGGGAAAGAAGCAAAACTGTTGGCAAAATTCTTTTGGTCAGCAAAATTTGTCCATTTCCGCTGAAAGACACGGTCAGTGTATTGCTTAGCTATGTTAAGGGTATTATCAGTGCTGAAACTATCAACCACAATGATTTCATCAGCCAAATCAGCCACACTTTTTAGGGCACCCCCCAGTCTTTCTTCTTCATCATAGGCAATGATGACTACTGAAATTTTCATTTTATAAATATTAACACAGGGATAAAAACCATAGCAAGATTAATTCGGCTTTATAACAAAAAGTGGGAAGAAAAGATAAGGGGTCAAGTCTTGCATTATGACATTTTACTGTATGAAGGGATTGATTATAGGAAAATAGTACAAAATGTAATAATGCAAGACTTGACCCCATAATCCTGAGTCACCAAATCACTTAGGTACTGAACCAATGAATTGTGAAATCTTTATGTTTCTGTTTTCCAGGCTTATGCCCATCGACTTTTCTAACTTTGCCCAGGAGAGATTAAAATCGATTAAGGACTTAAGTTCCATGGAACGGGCATTGGCCAATTCTTCTTGATACTGAAGGACAAAATAGTTAGTTGTCAGACCCACATATAATTTTTTCTCTTCTGCCTCTAACCTTTTCTCAGCTAATTCTCGCGCCAGACGATAAGCTTGAAATCTCTTGGCATTTGTTTCAATGTCTCTTACAGCATTCCTTATCTCCAGGAAAATTTGCTGTTCCAGGTTCTTTAATTTTGAAAGGGCCTGGTCTATCTCTACCTGAGCCTGAGCATATTCAGCTCTTGTCAAAAGATTACTGAGAGGAAGAGACAGGGTCAGCCCTATTGTCCAGTTATTATAAAGCAACTTAAAAGCATCACGAAAAGAATCCGTCGCACTTCCTTTTTCTTTTCCAACTACAACACCCGAAAAAGGATTGTCATCCAAATAGAGAAGTCTATCTCCAGAAATTCCCGGGCTCCAGTAAGAAACCTGAAAATTCAACTCAGGAAGCATATGATTTCTGGCTACTCCTAAGTTTAACTCTTTGGTCTTTATATCTATCTTGGTCATCATCAAATCAGGCCTACTCTCCACAGCTATCTTCAAGGCTTCCTCCAGGGAAATTTCTTTTTTTATAAACTCCGGCTTATCAACAGGAACAATTATCACAGGTTTAAACCCCTTTTCACCACTAAGGTTGATTATAGTTTTGAGCAGGTCTTCACTGCTTTTTATTAAGGATTCAGCCTGAAGAATGTCAGCCTCCCGGGAAGCCACAACTGTCTCAGCATTTAAGACTTCAATAGGGGCCAGCTTTCCCACTTCTACCTCTTTTTTATTTTTTGCTAACAGGTCTCGGGCAAGCTGGAGAGACTGTTTTTTGACTTTAAAATCTTCAATAGTATAGACCAAGTTCCAGTAAGCTTCTTGGACCGAACTGATGGTTTCTAAAAGAACCGACTTAAACTGATTAAGGGAGATATCCCGATTGTTACGGGCAACAATAATTTCCTTACGGCTAATGTTGAAGCCGAAATTTTTTAACAGAGGCTGACTGAAATCAAAACGGAGGGTGCTACCATAGCGCGGATTAAGGAGCTGATAGCTCTGGTTAGTATCTGATCTATAGCTTGAAAGCGAAAGAGAAAAATTCCCTCCCGTGGGAATCTGCTGGGTAAGGGAAACACTGTAATCAGATAATTTGGTCGTGATTGTATCAGCACCCTGAAGCCACCAATAAGGGGGACTCTGATTTTGTTCATTCCCATAGCCAAGGCCAAGGGAAGGCATAAAAAACTCTTTGGCTCTGGTGAGAGAAATATCAGCAATCTCGGGGTTAAAAGACTCAACAGCCACATTTAAATTGTTTTTCAACGCCTTGAGAACACACTCTTCCAAAGAAAGAGATAACACTTCTTCTTCACTGCAGAAAGAAGGAATCAAAAAAAAGGAAAAAATGGATAAAACTAAAGCGGGAATTAGACACATTTTCATACTCATTCCAATCCTCCAGAATAAAATTATGTTAGGGATTATTCTTTACCCTTTATTCTTATTACTCTCTTCACTATTGAATATTTCGATACTATCTTTAAATTTTTATTCTATCAAGTTAAGCCTTAATTTAAATATACGTATATCCTGCCCTTAGGGTTCAAAAGAAAGATGTTTCTCCTTGACAATTCTCAAGAAGTTTAATAATAGTCAAACCAATGAAAAAAATTCATTATTTCCTCCATTTACCTCTTTTTCTCCTCTTTTCTGCCATTCTCAGCTCTTTTTCTCTTCTCTTGTTTCAAATACCTGAATATACCAAACAAAACCATTCTTTTCATCTATCTCTTTCCTCTTTTTTCCTCCTTTTCTTTTTTTTTCTTTTCCTTCTCCTTGGACTCTGGATATTTTATTCAAAAATCGTTTCGAACATCTTCTCCCTTGAATATTCCAAAACTCTTTCCCAGGACTTTTTAAGCTACCTCCCCCTCCTTTTTTTACTTCTTTCACCTTTAGCCATCTCACATTACTTGAGCTGGGATGACCTTCTTTCCCGTTTTAGACTTTTTAGTTTAGCAGTTCTTTTTTCCCTTCTCTACCTCAAATTTGCCAACCTCTATCTCAGGGGGAAAGAAAATCCTACATATTTTAAAAATTTGGCAAATAAGTTTTCCTCTTTATCTCTTAAAAAAAAATTAATCCTTCTTTTTTTTGCTGCTCTGATCCTTTATAACGCCGGCTCAGCTCTGATGATTTCTGAGGGAATCGCTTTTTCTGGAGATGAACCTCATTACCTACTCATTACCCACAGTCTCCTAAAGGATGGTGATCTTGAACTGGCCAATAATTACTCCAACAGAGACTATACAAAATATATGTTGCCTTATGTAAAAATCAGCCCTCACTTTGCCCCAGGTACTCACGATCGATATTCCTTTCATTCGCCAGGAACTTCTTTCCTTCTTTTCCCTTTTTACGCCTTTGGTTCTCTTTTGGAAAAAAAGCTGTTGATTTTTATCGTCCGCTTTGGCATGAGTATCTTCGGCGCCCTCCTCGGCCTTCAGATTTTTCTCTACGCTCTCCAGGAATGGAAAAAAGAAAGGCTGGCTTTAATTCTCTGGTTTCTTTTTTGTTTTACTTCACCTGTATTTTTCTATTCTATTCATGTCTACCCAGAAATTATAATCGCTCTTTTCTCTTTGACTATTTTTCGCCTCCTCCGTTTCTCGAAGTCCTTCTCCAAATTTTCCCTTCTTGCCTCTGGCTTTCTTCTCTCTTCCTTTATCTGGTTTCACGCTCTTAAGTACATCCTTATCCTGGTTCCTCTGTTTTTATACAGCCTCTGGGTTCTTATAAAAAAACACAGAATAGGATGGAATCTCCTTTATTTTCTCGCTTCTCCTCTCTTCCTTTCCCTTATCTATTTTTTCCTCCAGTATAATCTTTATGGTTCCTTTTCCCTCTCTTCAATATCCTGGAGAGGAGCCCTTACAGCTCAGGAATCTCTTGCTTATTTTAAAACAATTATCTCGGATATACCTTTCCGCTACAGATGGGAAACCCTGGCCGGCTATTTTTTTGACCAGAAAGACGGTCTTCTCCTCTATGCTCCTATCTATTTTTTTGCTTTCCTGGGTTTAGTAGAATTGATAAGAAGAAAACCCAGGCAGTTGCTTATTATCCTTTTTCTGACTCTACCCTATATCCTCAATTCTGCCTTCTTAACTCAGAGAGCAGGATATGCTCCCCAAGCCAGGCCCTTAGTTGCAGTTTGTTGGGGATTGGCCATCTTGATTGGCTATTTTCTTGCTTACAATGCCAGGAAATTATTCTCCTGCCTTTTCTCCCTTGCTTCCTTTTTAAGCCTTCTCTTTGTCTATCTCCTCTTGAAAAATCCCCTGGCCCTCTATCAACTGACTACAGTAGGAGAGACGGAACGCGCCGGAGAGTTATTTCTTCAATTGAGCAATCTTCATTTTTTGCTTCCCCAATTTTTACCATCTTATATAAAAATAGAAGATTCAGCTTGCCTTCCTAATTATGCTTGGATGGGCCTCCTCCTCTTGTTTGTAGCCGCTTATCTTTTTATAAAAAAGCATACTTTTTACACCAAATTATCTTTTCATGTTATTTTCTCCTCTTTAGGTATCTCTATCTTCTTCATCTGGATAGTTCTTTTTCCAAGAATGGTTCTCCTCTATCCTAAAAAAACTACTTTCCACTCTGGAGAAAAAATAACTTTTTTCGCTCTGGGACGGGTGGCCCGGATGAAAGAGCCAGGGAAATTTTATCTTCCCGAGGATAAGCGTCCTTATATCTTTTACTTCACTTCATGGCGGAAAATAAAAAAATTTCAAATTGATTTTGGTTCTCTTGAAGGGGATTATTATGTTGAGATAAGACTCTTTGACCTGGACCTCTTTCAAGGAAAAACAGCCAAAGAAATCAGGACTATAAATTTCCCTTCTCCCCCTCTTTATCGTCTCAAGAACAAAAACCTTTACCGAATAAGCATCTATTTAGAAAATAAGTCAGACGTCTCAACCGCTGACAATCCCTATATTTTCTCAATCCTGCCCTTTAGCTGAATATCCTAAATTTTTTTATTCCCTTTTTATGAAGCTTAAATTTAACCAGGGTTTTCAGAATAGAAAGCCCGTAGACAACACTCCTCCAGAGACCAATTTTAGATGCTTCCTCAAAATAGCGAGTCTCAATTGGAATTTCTTTGATTTTCAGGTTATGGATGACGCCCTGAGCAATAATTTCCGAATCAAAGACAAAATCATCAGAATTCAGATTATACTCCACTGTCTCCAGGTATTTGCGGGAGTAAGCTCTTAGCCCCGAGTGATACTCTGTTAGATACATATAAAACATAGCATTTTCCATGGCTGTAAGAAAAATATTTGCCAGGTATTTCCATTTGGGCATGCCGCCTTCCAAAGGTTTCCCCCCCAACATCCTGGAGCCAAAAACAGCTTCACACTCTTCATTGAGCAAAGGCTGGATGAGCTGGGGAATAACTTTAGGGTCATATTGATGGTCAGGATGAACCATAACCATTATATCTCCCCCCAACTTGAGAGCTTCATTGTAGCAGGTTTTTTGATTGGCACCATAGCCCATATTATTCCTGTGGACAAAGACTCGCAGTCCAAATTTTCTTGCCAGTTCAACAGTTCTGTCACGGCTGCAGTCATCAGTGAGGATAATTTCGTCAACCCAATCCTTTGGGATATCATGGAGAGTCCTTTCCAGAGTTTTTTCTGCATTATAAGCAGGCATGACCACTATTATTTTCTTGCGTCTCTTATTCATAGCTATTTTTTTTAGTAATAACTTATATCACATTTCACCTTAAATAATAAGGGTCAGAAAAATATCGCCCTTGACATATGACTCGAATTTTAATATTTCTCAATAAAATGAAAAAATTCCAAATTATCCTTTTTGTTGCTTCCTTTTTTCTTTTCTCGGCAGGTCTCACCCTTTTTCTGACCATATACTTTCAAACTTCTTCTTTTACTATTATTCATCACTCTTACCAATTCTCACCCTTCATTTTTATTATTTCCATGGTGGGTATTTTTTTTCTCCTTACCTTTAGCTGGATTTTTCTGGCCAAATTAGATGTTAAATTTTTTAAAATTTATCTCCCCATTTCCCTCTGGAAAAACTTCCTCCCTTATCTAACCCTTTGCTTTTTCTTCCTTACTCCACTTCTCTTGAAGTTTTACCTTAACAGGGAAGACCTGAAAATTCGATTGAATCTTTTTATCTTATTTGTCCTTTTTTCTTTTATTTACCTTAAGCTTATGCATCTGAAGCAAATCTCAAAAGGAAAATTTGCTTTTCTGGAAAAATGGCTATCCAAGTTCTCAGCTTTATCCTTGAGAACAAAGCTTGTGATTCTTTTTCTATCTGCTTTTGCTATCTACAACCTCTGCACTTACTTTCTTGTTTCTAAAGGAACAACTTTCTCAGGAGACGAACCTTACTATCTTCTTACTTCACACAGTCTCCTTAGAGATAAAGACATAAATTTAGCCAACAACTTTGCCAATCAAGATTATTTCAACTTTTATTCCAGGGAAGAAAATCCTCGACTTAGATTAGATATGTATGCCCGAGCAGGACGAAAAGGAAGAGACTATATTTACCCCATTAATCTCCCAGGTATTTCAATCATGATGTTGCCTCATTACTGGCTAAGCCAATTTTTTAAAGGAAAAGCTCTAACCTTTATCCTGAAAGGAAGTCTTTCCATCTGGGCTGTTTTCCTGGGGCTTCAGCTTTACCTTTTTTCCAGGGAGCGCTGGGGCAAGGAAAGGCTCTCTCTACTCCTCTGGTTTTTATACTCTTTCACCTCTCCAGTTCTTTTTTATGCCACTCATCTCTATCCTGAAATTCCTATTGCTCTCTTTTCCTTTTATATTTTCAGAAAAGTCTCCTCTAAAAACACTCTTTCCCTCTTTCATTACTTTTTTCTTGGCTTTCTTCTTTCGACATTCTTCTGGCTTGGCCTTAAATACAACTTGATATTCTGGCCCCTTCTTATTATCGGAGTCTATTTTCTCCTTAAACAACACAGGGCGCGTTTAAAAGTATTATATTTCCTGCTCTTTCCCTTTCTATCTTTTGCTCTTTATTACTACTTTATCTACTACCTCTATGGGACCGTTTCTCCCTTTGCAATTTACGAAGGAGTAATGACTCCAGAGAAAATGGCAGCTTTTAAGGAAGTTATGCTTAAAATTCCTGTTTTATTAAGGATAGAAACTTTGTTCGATTATTTCCTCGATCAGAGAGACGGCCTTCTTCTTTATTCCCCTCTTTATTTTTTTGCCTTCCTGGGTCTGGTTGAAGTCTTCCGCAAATCCAAGAGAGACTTTCTTTTTTTTCTCTTCCTTTGCCTGCCTTTTCTTCTGAATTACGCCTTTTTCACTCACCGCCAAGGCTATTCCCCCCAAGGACGCGTATTGACTCCTTTATCCTGGGTAGCAGCAATATTGATAGGATACTTCATTGTTTACAACCGCAAAAAGCTGTATTCTTATCTCTTCTGGCTTGGCAGTCTGGCAAGCCTGGTAGTGGTTGGCCTTCTCCTTCTCCATCCATCCTTTCTTTACCAGCCCACTACCCATGAATATACTTATCGAGCAGGAGATATGTTCACTTTTCTCAGCAACATCTATGTTTTCTTACCTTCTTTCCTTCCTTCTTTTATCAAGGTCAACAATATAGGATACTTGCCCAATTATTTCTGGATTCTGGCTTTATTAGCCTTTATCTTGATTTACATCCTTCTCAAGAGAGAAATTCGACTCAAGCCTTCTTTTCACTTCTTCTTCTCTTCTTTTCTCCTTTTCACTTTCTTTTTCCTCTGGTGTGTCTTTCCTCGAAGCGTTCTTTATCCTACCCGCACCTTCTATTATTCGCCCCAAAAGGCTTTGGGTTTTTATCTCTCCCCTATGGGAAAAGGTGTGGTGGCCAAAAAGATGGCAGAACTCTACCTTCATCGGGAAAACTCCTACAAAATTCTCTTCAGCTCCAGGAAGAAATTGGAAAAAATAAGATTAACTTTTGGCTCCGAAGAAGGGAAGTACGAGGTCAAAATTTCTTTCTTTGATTTACCTCTTTTTGAAGGAAAAACTTCTTATGAAAGGAAAGAATTAATCTTTCCTCTTCCCGCATATTATCCCTTTAAAAAACTCTGCCTTTATGAAATCAACCTCAACCTCAAAAAGCTCTCTTCTGAATCTATGCTGATTGACCCTTACTATTTCCAGGTCTTTCCCTTGAAGGAGTAAAGGCGGGGATAGGCATTAAGACCTAAAGGAAAAGAAGTCTTCCTTTGTCTTTTTAGCTTTTTTACAGCCAGAACAGCAACCATGGCTGCATTATCAGTACAAAATTCAGGGGAAGGAACAAAAGAGTTAAGACACTGCTTCTGAGCAAATCTCAAAAAATCTTTTCTCAACTTTTTGTTCTTGGCTACACCTCCGCACAGTATCAGGGAGCAGGGTTTGAAGGTTTTAACGCCTCGAGCCAGATTAGCTAAAAGAGCCCGGATGATGGCTTTCTCGAAGCTAGCTAAAAAATCAAAAAAGGAGGGATGATTTTTTGAAATTCTATATTCTTTAATCTGTTTCAAGGCAGCAGTTTTAAGCCCGCTAAAACTAAAATCAAGGCTTTTATCTGTCATTCTGGGCAAAGCAAAGGGAAAAGCTTCTGGGTTTCCCTTCTCAGCTAATTTATCGATGACAGGACCCCCTGGGTATCCTAAATCAAGGAATTTGGCTATTTTGTCCAGGGCCTCGCCTGCCGCATCATCTCTTGTCTTCCCAATGAGTTTGTAATTAAACTCTTTCTTCATAAAGAATAGAGAAGTATGACCTCCTGAAACCACCAGAGCTAAAACAGGAAAAGGAAGGTCACGGTTCTCTAAAAAAGCTGATTCTATGTGAGCCTCTAAATGGTCTACACTCACGAGAGGTTTTTTGAAATAATAGGCCAGACCCTTAGCAAAAGAAAGTCCAACAAGAAGAGAGCCAATCAGGCCTGGGCCCTGAGTAATCCCGTAAGCATCGATTTGGTCAAGCTTAAGATGGCAGCGATTCAGACATTCCTGGACAACATAGTCAATAGAGGTAAGGTGCTGACGGGAAGCAAGCTCTGGTACCACTCCTCCAAAAGGAGCATGAAGCTCATCCTGAGATAAAACAACATTGGCGAGAATTTTAAAATCCTCTGTTACAACTGCTGCAGCGGTCTCATCACAAGATGTTTCAATGCCTAATAAATACATCATTGCTCGTTTAGTTGAGCTAACTTTATGCTATTGGCCATATTAATACAAACGCAGTTATCATTGTTACATTGTCATGGCGAGCGACCGAAGGGAGCGTGGCCATCCGACGACCTTTGTTTAAATAAAATTGTCGTTGCGAGGAGCACAGCGACGAGGCAATCTCACATGTTTTAAATCCCTGTAAGATTGCCACGTCACTTCGTTCCTCGCAATGACACACGAAATCGGGGGACACTATATTTAATTATCCCTAATCTGGATCTGATTAAAATCAACATTTGTCGAACAATATCAGAATCAGCATTTGTCGAACAATAAAATTAACAATTAAATATTTTATAACAAAAAATAAAAGAGTGAAATAAGAATACCAAATAATTCAAAAAATTAATAATTAAGTATTGTGTCCCCGGAATTCACGGAATTCAAAGGGAGGACGGACAATCCCTTTTTCTGTTATTATAGCAGAAATATAATCAGCCGGGGTTAGGTCAAAAGCCGGATTATAGACTTTTATATGGGGCAGGACAAGACATCGGTCTCCTATTTTTCTTACTTCTTCTGGATTTCTTTCCTCTATGGGAATCTGACTGCCGTCAGCCAAATTGTAATCTATGGTGTTTAAAGGAGCAGCCACAAAGAAAGGAAGACCATGCTCCTTGGCCAGAACAGCCAGAGAATAGGTGCCTATCTTGTTAGCTGTATCTCCGTTTCGAGCAATCCTGTCTGCTCCTGTGATTACTAAAGAAATTTTTCCTTTCTGCATCAGGAATCCGGCCATATTATCTGTGATTAAGATAACCGGGATATTATCCTTGTCCAACTCCCAGCAGGTTAATCTTGCACCCTGGAGCAAGGGCCGTGTTTCTGCTGCATACACTTGAATTCTTTTCCCCTCACTAAAAGCAGCCCGGATAACACCCAGGGCTGTTCCATAGCCAGCCGTAGCCAGCTCGCCAGCATTGCAATGAGTGAGAATGGATTGGCCATTCTTAATCAACTCCTTTCCCCAAAAACCGATTTTCTTGTTGGTTTCTATATCTTCTTTTTCAACGATCAAAGCTTCATCTATCATTTTTTGCTTAAGCTGAGGAAGGGGGAGGTCCTTGTTATTATCAAAAACATTCCTCATTCTTTCCAAAGCCCAGAAAAGATTACGGGCGGTAGGTCTTGTTCTCTCCAGGCGCTGGCAAATCTCAAGAAATTTTTTTTCAAGGCTTTCTATCTCTTCAATACTCAGGATACCCAGAGCCACACCAAAAGCTGCAGCAACCCCTATTGCCGGCGCTCCTCTAATAACCATTTTTTCAATGGCCTCAGCTACTTGTTCATAATCCTTGCATTCTACAAATATTTCCTCTTCAGGCAACTTCCTCTGGTCAATAATAATGACTTTATTCCTGTCCCATTTAATTGTTGGCAACATGTCAAACCTCTTTTTTTACTTAATCTCCAGGATGGCAAGGAAGGCTTCCTGGGGAATATCAATGCTCCCGATTTTCTTAATTCTTTTTTTGCCTGCCTTTTGTTTCTCCAATAGTTTCATTTTTCTGGTGTAATCTCCACCGTAGAGCTTGGCTAAAACATCTTTTCGAAAAGGTTTTATGGTTTCTCGGGCAATTATTCTATTTCCCATAGCCGCCTGAAGGGAGACTTCAAACTGCTGGCGAGGAATAACCTTTTTCATCTTCTCTACCAAGGTTCTTCCTACACGATAAGCCTTATCCCGATGAACAATGAGAGAAAGGGCGTCTACTGGTTCTCTGTTGATAAGAATATCCAGCTTTACCAAAGGAGCTTCTCTATAACCAAAAAACTCATAATCCATGGAAGCATACCCTTGAGAGACAGATTTAAGTTGATTATAAAAATCAAAAACAACCTCATTCAGGGGAAGAAGGTAAGTTAAAAAAATGCGTTGGGGGCTGATGTATTCTAACTTCTTCTGCTCTCCCCGTTTGCTCTCAAGAAGCTTAAGGACAGCCCCAAGATATTTGGCTGGAGTCAAAATAAGAGTTTCTATCAGGGGCTCTTCTATTTTATTTATTTCATTGGGAGATGGTAGTTGAGTCGGGCTGTGGATTTCTTTGACCAGACTGTCCTTTTTTGTGACTCGGTAGCTTACACTGGGGGCCGTGGTAATGAGGTTTAAATCAAATTCTCTCTCCAGCCTTTCCTGGATGATTTCCCTGTGGAGAAGCCCTAAAAAGCCACATCTAAATCCCATACCCAAAGCAGGGGAATTTTCTGGTTCATAATGAAAGGAAGAATCATTAAGCCTTAGCTTCTCCAGGGCATCCCTTAAATCCTCGATGCTGCTTTCACCAGCTGGAAACATACCACAGAAAACCATGGGCTTTGCTTCTTTGAAACCAGGCAAAGCCGTAACAGCAGGTCTTTTTTTATCAGTAATGGTGTCTCCTATGCGGGCATGGGATAATTTTTTTATCCCGGCTATCAAGTACCCTACCTCTCCTGCTGCTAATTGCTCTGCTTTAACAGGCTTAGGAGTTAAGTAGCCGATTTCTTCTACTTCGTAGCTTGCCTCTGTAGCCATGAGTTTAATTGGTGATCCTTTACGGAGTGCCCCATCAAAAACCCGGACAAGGACTATAACCCCGCGATAGGAATCAAACCAGGAATCAAAGAGTAATGCCTTGAGAGGAGCTTCAGGATTGCCTTGGGGAGGAGGAATACGATCGACAATACTGGCCAGCACTTTATCAATCCCGATACCTTTTTTAGCACTGGCCAGGACTGATTCATCTCCCTTGAGACCAACAATATTCTCCAGTTGTTCTAAGGTTTGCTGGATATCCGCCTGAGGAAGGTCAATCTTGTTAATGATGGGGATAATAACAAGATCATTCTGGAGGGCTAAATAAGTGTTAGCCAAAGTCTGAGCTTCAACTCCCTGAGAAGCATCGATAACAAGAAGAGCTCCTTCGCAGGCAATTAGGCTTCGAGAAACCTCGTAAGCAAAATCAACATGTCCAGGAGTATCGATTAAATTAAGGATATATGAGGAGCCGGACTTGTTTAGATAGCTAAGGCGGGCTGTCTGGGCTTTTATGGTTATCCCTTTTTCCCGTTCCAGATCCATTGTATCAAGAACCTGGTTTTTTATTTCGCGGGGAGAAAGGGCTCCAGTTAGCTCTAAGAGGCGGTCAGCTAAAGTAGACTTGCCGTGGTCAATATGAGCAATAATTGAAAAATTCCTAATCTTTTTCATTTTAGAAAATCAGTATATAAAAGAATTAAAGTGCGGGTCTACTATTTTAAATGCTATCTTTTCGATCTTTATGCTCAACTCTATTCCTTATAAGCATAAATCCAATGCTAAAAACTAAGGTAATAGTTGAGATTGCCACGCTTCGCTCGCAATGACAATGCAACAGCATTTAATGCGTTTGTATTAGATGATTAGAAAACACCTGGAAACTGAATTCTCTTCTTTCGTGCCATCCTTATTATATGACGTTTTAACGCGAGAATAATGGCAAAAATAAAAAATTTAGTCAAATTATAAAAGTTATGAAGGTCTGACCCCAATGCAATAACTTGACTTTTAGGGAGGAGTAAAGTAATTTTGTTAAGAGATAATAAGATTGTATAATTATAACAAGATTATCAATAAAAAATGGAAGATTAGACTAATACAAAGCCGTCAGAGGAGGTTTCAATGTTTTTGTTTGGACCTGTTGGACCTACAGAACTCCTTCTTATAATTTTGATTATTATCATAATCTTTGGCGCTCGTAAGCTTCCAGAACTCGGAAAATCCTTGGGAGAAGGCATAAAGAATTTTCGAAAATCCATAAGCTCAAAAGATAAAGAATCCCCATCCAAAAAGCCAAAGCCTCCTACTAAGGAAGAATGAGACGGATTATTGAAAAATTAACTCAAAAGCGCAGAGAAAAAGAGGAAGATTTTGCCAGGAAGCTCAAAGAAATAGAAGAAAAGAGCAGGCAAGATATTTCTCTCAAAGACTCCCCTCGCTTCCAGCATCTTTTTTCTCGTCTTGAAGATATTTTAAAGTCCAAAGAAGAACTTTCAGGAAAAAAAAGAAGGCGTTTCTCTCCTTCTTTTATCAAATCCTCAAAAATAGCCCCCACCCAAGAACCCGTCAATCAGCAGATTCATCTTATCCTGACAGAGTTCCAGAATATTTTGGATCATAATTTTTCCCAAATAAAAGAACTCCTTTCTGCCTTAACAGAACTGGTTCAGTTCAATGCTTCCCTTGTCGATGCCAAGGATAAGGAATGGGATGCCCTGGGGTCGAACCATGTGGGTATGATATTTAAAAGTATGGAATGGCGGGTGAACAAACTATCGGCTGAATACCAAGATGTGAAAATTCTGATGAAAAAATTCCTGTTTCTCAAGGAAAAATTGAACCAGCTTCTTTCTGTCTTAAAAGAGAAAAAAATTCCATCACCCACTCAAGTTAAAGAAATTCTGGAACCTCTTGAAGACTGGCAGTATACAGGTTTTGAAAATCGATTCCGAGGCGATGAGGAAGAAGTCATAAAGCAGCAGGAAAGCTATCTTCCTTACTTTAAAAAGAAGGGAAAAATCCTGGATTTAGGCTGTGGGCGGGGTGAATTCCTGGAGCTTTTAGAGAAAAATGGAATAGATGCTGTGGGTATAGACATAAACGACCAGATGATTGATATCTGCCTGGAGAAAGGTCTCAACTGCAAAAAGGGCGATATCCTGGAAAAGCTGGCAGAAGAAGATGATGGTTCTCTTTCAGGAATATTCTCATCCCAAGTCATCGAACATCTGCCGCCCTCTTATCTGAAGCGCCTGCTGGAGCTGGCTTATTTCAAGCTTGGCCCTTCAAGTCCTATTGTGCTTGAAACCATAAATCCGGCATCTGTTTTCAGCCTGGTACAGATATATTTTTTAGACCTAACCCATCAAAAGCCTCTTCATCCTCAGACTGTTAAATTCTTAATGGAAAGTGTTGGTTTTGAGGAGGTGGAGATAAAATACTCTTTCCCTATTGAAGAAGAAAGGCTTCATGAATTACCTGGAGCTGACGAGGTTTCCTCTATCTTGAATCAAAACATTGACAAGTTGAATAAACTTCTCTACTCTCCCTCTAACTACGCTGCCATCGGTAAAAAAATCTGAGAATGTCTTTTTATGCTGGTTTTGATTTAGGAGGAACTCATCTTAAATACGGCTTTATTGATGAAAAGGGAGAAATTCTCTACCAAGAAAAAACCCTTTCTCCTGACGCGATCGAGGACCTCCTCCATCTATTGACTAATCTTTGGGAAGATGTCAAAAGAAAATCCAGGAGCAAAGTCAGGGCAGTTGGCTTTGGCTTTCCTGGAATTTTCAGCTTGAGTGAGAAAAAAATTTTTCAATCTCCTAATTACCCCTCCCTTGATAACTTCGATCTTCTTCCCGCCCTTTCCCAATTTATAAAAGTTCCCTTCTGGGTAGATAATGACGCCAACCTGGCTGCTTACGGAGAATTTAAGGTTGGAGGAGGTAAAGGAGTCCAGAGTATGGTTCTTCTGACCATTGGTACAGGTGTCGGCTCAGGAATTATCCTCGAAGGAAAACTCTGGCATGGCCAATCGGGCTTTGCTGGAGAGATAGGCCATGTAATTGTCAATCCTGAAGGAGAAAGATGCAGGTGCGGCGGTCAAGGCTGCCTGGAAACAGAAGTTTCCGCCCCGAAAATTGTCAAGAATTTTAACGTTCAAAATAAGACAGAAATGGATATTTCAGCAGAGGAAGTTTTTCGCAGAGCTCAAAAGGGAGATAAGGCAGCCCGTCAGGCCTTTACTCAAGCAAGTTATTATTTAGGAATAGGGCTTGCTTCAACTATAAACCTTTTAAACCCGGAAAAGATACTCTTAGGCGGCGGAGTAATGGCAGCAAGCAATTATCTTCTCCCCTTCGCTCTCAAAGAAGCACAAAGAAGAGCTTATAAAGCTTCCTTTGAGTGTTGTACCATCGAAAAGGCAATCCTTGGCAACAAAGCCGGTCTTATCGGGGCTGGTTTATGGGCAAAAGAACGGATCACACAGAATAGCTGAAATTATAAAAGTTAAAAAAGGTTTGACCCCAAATACCCCAAATACAAAATTTTGGATTTGAATTCAAATAAATGAATTTGAAGTGAAAAATAATAAAAATTAATATTGCCTAAAACAATTATTTTAAATAAGATAGATAAAAAAAGAAATTGGCACGATTTCTGCATAATTCCTTTTCAAGTACATAAGTATAAGTGAATCAAAAAAAGGAGGTGATAATTAAAAAGGAAGATAATTATTTAGTATTTTAGTAATGTCCTGATTTATTTTAGACAAATCAGGGCTTGGGTTTTTGGAAAAATCACTTAAAAAGGAGGAAAATAAGTGAGTTTAAAGAAAATTATGATGCTAGTTCTGGCTGTTTTCCTTTGTTTTTCATTGAGTTCAGCTATTGAAAAATACGGCACATTGGAAGGAATTGTTTCAGATGCAGAGGGACTGCCCCTTCCTGGTGTTAGTGTTGCCCTTATAGGAGAAGCTCTGCAGGGAACAAAAACCGCTGTAACTAACGAGAGAGGATATTTTAGAATTCCTCTGCTTCCTGTAGGCAGAGATTATGAAGCCACTGTTGCCCTGGCCGGCTTTAAAAAAGTCATAAAGCAGAATATTACAGTTGAGCTTGGAAAAACGACCAGTATTACAATCATCATGGAACCAACCACCATAGAAGAAGAAATTACTGTTACAGCAATCTCCCCGGTTATTGATACCAAATCAAGTACAAGTCAGGTAAATATCTCCAAAGAAGTTATTGAAACCTTGGCCAATGACCGCCAGTATCAGACGATCATGGCCATGATGCCTGGAGCCATTGACGCCAACAATCCCTTTATGTTTGGTGCTTCTGACAGAGATAATATTTACTTGTTCGATGGCATGGATTCCACTGATCCTATGACCAAGACCTGGTCAACAGCTATGAACTTCGACAATTTCGAGGAAATGCAGGTGGTTATTTCAGGTGCTTCAGCAGAGTACGGTCGAGGCACAGGAGCTGTTATCAATATTGTTACCAAATCAGGAAGCAATTCTTTCCATGGTATGGGCAGAGTTCACATTACCAAAGTGGACTGGAATGCAGAAGCCATAGGAAACAGATATTACTTTTCCGATGCCACCCATTATCTTACCGAAACAAGACCTGGATTTAACCTTGGTGGACCAATTCTCAAAGACAGGCTATGGTTCTTTGTTTCCTGGGAAAGAAGAAACAAGTGGAAACCTTCGGCTACGTATAATGATTTCAATGATTGGATTACTGATTTCACGCCTACTCCAGGAAAAGCATACTATCAGGGTCACTATGCTTCAGCCAAGCTCACCTTTAAGCTGCATGCCAACCATACAGTCATGGCTCAGTGGATGGAAGACCCCATAGAAATCCCGGATCTCCGCGGTTATCTTGGCTATAGTAATTTCCCTTCTGAAATAGATGCAATCAGATTCCAGGGCGGCTGGAATTTAAATTCTGAGTGGACATCCATTTTCGGGGCCAATACTTACCTGACCCTACGCTACAGTATAAAGAGAAACGAGCTCAACAATGCACCTAAAGTCATTGGTACAACCTACTACAGGGGAGGAGTTTATTACGGCGCTTCTTACGATAACTATTTCACAGAACGCTTTAGCGACACAGTCCAGGTAAACCTGAGTCACTTTGCTGAGACCGGTTTTGGCCTTCATGACCTTAAAGTTGGAGTAGAGATGCTCGATATCAGGCTGAGTAGATATTCCGAAAGTTATCCTGGAAATGAATACATCAGACTCCATTATGATACGGCGGCTACACCAATGTACAGATATGTTTATCCAGATAGACCTAAAGATAAATATTCGAAAGAAAATTTTAACAGAGTCTGGACTTTCTTTATCCAGGATAAATGGGAAGTAATACCTAACCTGACCTTAAACCTTGGTCTTCGAGCTGAGATGGGAAAGTGGAAAAATCATGCCAAAGAAGATATCATCGACTGGGGACTTGGCGACATGCTGGCGCCCCGTATCGGTATTGCCTACAATCTTAAAGGCAATAAAATACATGCTAGCTGGGGAAGATATTATGACATTTATGGAGACTGGTTAATTCAAAACAAACAGCCTGATTTATTCGCCTATTCCTATGATTTTTATTATGGAGCATATTACGGATTACCCACCTGGACTCATTGGACAACCTACACCAGAGGCACTGCTTCAACCTGCACCTCTAATCCTGATCTCAAGCCTTCATACATGGATGAATTTGGAGTTGGCTATGAACACATGCTCACAGATACTATTGCCATAGGAGTTGATTACATGCACCGCGCCTGGAAAAACAGAATTGATGACTTTGACTATGGTTATGAGGATGCTCCCTACTTCAACGCTGACTTGGACGGCATCTGGCATTTTGATAATGCTGAATTCCCTGAGTGGGGTAATACCTACAAAAAGTATGATGTGTTTATCCTGACCTTTAAAAAGAATCTCGGTGATGACAAATTCCAGTTCCTTGCCTCTTACAACTGGTCCAAGTTAAAAGGATACGAGGCCACTGATGCTGATGGAGGCTGGGGCGACAGTGAAATGGCGGATTACAACGCCTTTGGCTATTTAGATAATGACATCAGGCACATGGTCAAATTCAACGGCAATTACTTCCTGCCTTTTGGATTCAACGTTGGAATGAGCTTATACTGGTTCAGTGGAAAACCTTATACAGAAACAGCCTCTTGTTATGATTGGCACGATGGCAGGTATCGCAGCTACAGACTCGAACCCCGGGGCAGTCACCGCTACCCAGCTACCTGGAGAATGGACTTCAGAGTAGAAAAGAAATTTACCTTTATGAACAGATTTTCAATTTCTGCCTACGCAGATATCTTTAATGTTTTCAACCAGCAGATCGAAGTCTCAAGAAGCAACAGCATCGGCGATATTCGCTTAGTTACAAATACCTATGGCGCTGACTACAACCTGGAATGGGCCAATCTCAATTATGGAAATTTCACCCAGTGGTTCCCGCCAATGTCTTTCTTTGTAGGAGTAAAAATCGAGTTCTAAGCCAAAGTTCAGCTTGCACTGATTCTAAGAAGGGCAGCCTTTATTGGCTGCCCTTTTTTTTTTGAGTGCAAAATATGCTATACTCTTAAGGTCTGAAACTATATAAGATAGAAGGAGATAGAGAGATGAAGAAAAAATTACTTGTCTGGTGTCTGATGCTTTTTCTTTTAATCTGGGGCTTGAACCTCGAGCTTAAGGCCCAGCAACAGGAGCCTCCCAGATATCTTGACTTTGATAAAATTGCTATTGTTGGCCACATCTATAATGAAAACCAACAGCCTTTAGCCGGGATTAAGGTTGAAATCAGGTTAGCCTATAACAAACAACAAAAAAAGCCTGAAATTATGGGCACAGCTGAT
>Ga0114919_10000940_pt1 | contig 23323 bp, 23 predicted proteins | sample BlataG_FD_88682 | JGI IMG/M metagenome (GOLD analysis project Ga0114919, IMG submission 88682) | Deep subsurface microbial communities from Black Sea to uncover new lineages of life (NeLLi) - Black_00105 metaG | ecosystem: Environmental > Aquatic > Marine > Oceanic > Sediment | place: Atlantic... | reverse complement strand
TGGAGAGCGATGGCGTAGCCGTGACGAGCTTTGTCAAGGTTTCTCTGATGGTCTGGCTCATCACCCTGATGCGCTCGACCTCTCGCCGCTTAGCGATCTCAATATGTTTCCCTCTCGCTCGCATGGCATCAGCTGCCCTCGATGCCCGCCTAAATGCTCTGGTCAGGAGCTCATCGGGGCTTGGAGCGGCTGGAAGCCTTCTAAACTCAAGCTTTTTTGCCAAGGATGCACCAATCTGTCTAGTTGTTCAGAGCAGATAGCCATTGAGCATTTAGGTCTTAGGTGAAGAACTGACTTTAGGTGCAACTTTCAGACTTTAGGTGCAGAAATCATTTTAGTAGCAAAGCCCCACCCAAACGGCGATGAACTATTTATCCGGGGTTAACTTTTTGAGTTACTTCGAAGTCTTTGATGAGGTTAACCGTGGCACTTGGAGCAATCGCCTTAATCTTGTCAACAACCTCTTTTGGGTCTAACACCACGTTTTCCAACTTTATTATGTCCTTCTTGCCCATCTTCGCACTCTTTACGTTTATCGCCATGATTATCGGATTTCCGGCTTCAGGGGTTACTCCTAAGATCTTCATTACATCCAGAGCCTTTCCCGCGGCTATGTGGTCGATCGTGATACCGTCTTTTATCTTACCAATTTTTTCCACCAACTCACCTCCTTCATGAATGATGCACTAGCCATGGGTTATCTTTTGTGTCTAAAAATCCTTCGTCTAGGCAAAGCGAGGATAGACTTCCCCCACCAAAATTAATTATTGTGCAGACTAAAACAATTTTCGTCAAAAAACGAATTATTGTGCAAAGCCGCTGGGACAACAAGGTTTATAAACCAGAAGCTGGCATAATCCTAAAACTAAGGTGGTGTTATGGGCTACAATAGACCTAGCTGGAGCCTGATACAGGATAGAGCTACTCGCAGGAAGCTCAGAGACGTTGATAGGCAGCTAGAGCTCGAGAAGGCTAACGCTCTTCTATACTTTATATACTAGAGATATATTGGGGACTAGGAAAGGACTTTTAGCCTAGCCCCATCGCATATCTCTTTTAGCCAATCTGGATAGATATTTGCTAATGCTATGCTCTCTATCCAATAATGAGAAGGGAATCTGAGGTTAGCAAAGCTATGAAAAAGACTAAACAAGCTCAATTTAGCCTTATTTTCTATACCTCAAAATCAATGCAATCATCGCCAAGCACAAACTACAAGTCACAACACTAGACAAAATGAGGGCAACCACGTGAGCCGAAATTCCATAAACGATCCAGAGAGAAGCGCCCGTGAACAATATTATCCAAAAAGGTAAGGAGATGTCCCTGGCCTGCTTCGTCTTGGCTGTTTTCAGTATCTGCGGAAGCATTGCCCCGTTTATCAAACAAGCAGCGACGATTCCGATTATCTCGATTTCAATCGCACTCATATAGGATCCGCTCACTCCAATGTTTTATTCACGGATGAATTAGCATGGTATCAATAAATAGGTGCGACACTTAGTTAATGATTACAGACTCGTGGGGTCCGTTGTTTCTTCAACCTTTAGAAGGTTACCCTGAGCTTACTACCATTACCCAAATGGTTATAGCTCGCAATTCTGAATAACGTGCGGCTGAAAAATGGGAAAGAAGTGGGGTCGCTACAAGGCGGGCGGGCGAAGCCAACCCGTGACGTGCGTTTACTGTGGTCGCAGGACGCCGCGCATCAAAGCGGTGTCCGTCAGGAAGCATTCCGGGATAGACACCCGAACGATTCCCGGCGTCGACCGGAGGCTCGTCTTCCTCCCTCAGATGAAGGCCTACGCGTGCATTTCTTGCGCCAAGCACCGCAAGCTGATAGGAAAAAGCAAAGATGTTTAATAGGAAAGCTTCTGATCCGAAAAGCAAGCCCGATCAGATTTTGGAAACCCTAGCATTGCAAGCAGGACAAAACATTGCGGATATTGGAGCTGGAGGTGGCTATTTCCCTCTACGATTTGCCGAATCAGTAGGAGAAAAAGGGCGGGTGTTTGCTGTTGACACAAATCCCGAGTTTCTAGAGTTCATCAGAGATAGTGCTAAGGAAAAAGGACTAGATAATGTTGAAACAGTCCTTGTCACGGAAGATAGCTTGACTTTGCCCGAAAAGAGTCTAGATTTAGTCTTCATGCGTAATGTAACTCATCATATACCCAATCGAGTGGAGTATTTCGGAAAATTGAAAGCCTTGTTGAAACCTGAAGGAAGAATCGCCATAATCGAGTATAGACGTGGTGGGCGATTCAGCTTTCGAAGAATGTTTGGGCATTATGTCCCTCGAGAAATCATTATCGAGGAAATGAGCAAGGCCGGATATAGATTAGAGGAAGACCTAGATTTCTTGTCAGAACAATCCTTTACAATTTTCTCCCTGAAAGTATAGGAAACTTCAATGGAATTTCTACCTAAAATCCCTAAGTTGACGGGATTCTCCGATCACCGCGGGCTGATTTGATCGCCTTTACCATTTCGCGAATTTTTTTTACCCTATCTTTTGCTTGCTCGACGAGGGTCCCAGTTACAATTATCTCGGCTCCGGCTCTTGCGTGCTCCTTTGCGACTTTTTGGGTCCTTACCCCGCCCCCCACGATGAGCGTCACCTGCGTCGCCATTCGCACCGCTCGCACCATGTTTGTTGGTACGGGTATGGCTGCCCCGGAACCAGCCTCGAGGTAGACAAATCTCATGCCCAGATATTGCGCCGCGAGCGCGTAGGCCACGGCCAGCTCAGGTTTGGCGCGAGGGATTAGGTCTGCCTTCCCGACTCGTCCAGCTTCCCCGCCGGGCGCGACCAATAAATATGCCATCGGTAGGGTTTCAAGCCCGAATCTTTTAACGAGCGGTGCGCCGCGGCGCTGAGCGCCGGTGATAAAGTAGGATTCGCGGGAATTGAGCATGCTCATGAAGAAAATTGCGTCGGCATGCCTGCTAATGCCCGCTTCGTTCGCAGGAAACAAAATCACTGGCAGGTCAACAGCCTTTTTTATCCAGAGTACCGTGTCGTCGAGGAGCTTACCTCCCGCGCGAGTTGAACCTCCAACCATGATGCCGTCACTACCAGCAGCCGCCGCGCCCGAAGCTATTTCAGCAGAAATTTTTGGTGATTGTTTCGCTGGGTCGATAAGCGTTAAATGAGCAGCGCCGTTTCGAGCGATTGCATCAAGCAGGTGCTTTTCCACCTTACCCACGTGGCTCCCTCGACTTTGGTCTTAGCCCGCCGTATCCGCATTTTCTACACTTGGTCGCCTTCCAAGGATTGCGGGCGTTGCACCGCATGCATATCTTCACCTTGAACAGGCGCCGGGCAGCTACCTCAAACTTCACCACATTATCACTTCCTTGCCCTAACTTCTTTGAAGACCGCGGGTAGCTTCTCGATTAGGTCTGAAGCCAATAACTCGTAACCCCTTTCTTTATAACACAGATTGCCCGCATGCCCGCAGGTCCAGGCCCCAGCGACCGCCGCTTTAAAGGGTTCCACCCCTTGGGACAGGAATGCGCCAACGACTCCCGCGAGTACATCGCCCGTGCCCCCGACGGTCATCCCGGAGTTGCCCGTGTAATTGAGCTTCACCTCCCCAGCGGGCGATGCGATGACGTCGACCCACGCCTTCAACAACACCGTACAGCCGAGCTCCTTTGAGGCGACCATGACCTGCTGGGCCCGTCCCTTGATGTCGGTTGGCAAGTCAACGCCCGTCAGCAGCTCGAACTCACGAGCGTGAGGCGTCAGGACCCACGGCATCCCTTGAGGCAAACCCCGCTCGGACGCCAGCGCCTTCAGCCCATCCGCATCGAACAGCGTGGGCAGGCTCGGGTACTCCTCCTTGAGCATTCGTGCGAGCTCCAAGACGGCATCGCGTGTCTTCGCGAGCGTGCCAAGCCCAGAACCCACGACCACGGCCGTCGCGCTTTTGAGCTCGTTCCGCAATTCTGAAAGCGCGGCAGGTTCGAGGTCGCGACATGGGAGTTTGATGGTGATGAGATCGGGTGAGAATGAATTGATTGTCCAAGCTGCTTTTTCGGGCGCGGCGATGATCGCGAGGTCGACGCCGGAACGCAGCGCGGCCAGGCCAACGAGTGCTGGAGCTCCAACGTAGCGTAAACCCCCTCCGACGACGACCAACCTTCCATAATCGCCTTTGTGTGCTTCCCGCCTCCGTTTCGGTAAAACGGTTGACACATCCTTTTTTTCGACACGCATTTTGGGAGTTACCATGAGTGCACCACTGAAGGAAAGGGCTCGGTGAGATATAAAAACTTAAGCAGCTTGCCGTGTTGAGCTGCCGCAATTATTTAAGTAGATACCATTTGAGTAAAGCTGTGAGGTGGTGCTCTGCCGAAACCTGTGTGGGTCAAAGGCGGTCCACACATCGTAAAACCGATTCCCGGCTCGCGAGCGAAGAGGATAGTCGCACGTGACGAGAGGGTGATATCCCCCTCCTACACTCGAACCGAGCCAATTGTTGCAAAGGAGGGCTGGGGCTGCTACGTGCGAGATGTTGACGGGAACGTCCTGCTCGACCTCACTTCGGGCATGTTCGTCCTCAACTACGGCCACTCCCACCCGCGACTCGTCCGCGCCGTCGAGCGGCAGGCTACGAAGCTCACGCACTTCGCCGGTACCGATTTCTACTACGAAGCGCAGGTCGAGCTCGCGGAGCGACTCGTCGCGATCGCCCCGGGTAAGTTCACAAAGCGGGTGTACTTCGGGAACTCTGGTGCCGAGTCGGTTGAGGCTGCATTCAAGTGCGCTCGCTGGCACACACGGAGGCCACGCATGATCGCGTATACCGGCGCATTCCACGGTCGGACCTTCGGGGCGATGAGCCTATCCTCGGTAAACATTGTGCACCACCGCTACTTCGCCCCCCTCGTGCCAGGGGTGAGCTTCATGCCCTTCCCCTACTGCTACCGCTGCCCCTTCGGTCAAAGCTACCCTGGGTGCGATTTCCTGTGCTTCGAGTTCATCCGCGAATATCTTCGAAAAGTGATACCGCCCGAGGAGGTTGCCGCGGTCATCACCGAGCCCATCCAAGGGAGCTCAGGCTACATCATTCCCCCACCCGAGTATTACCCAATGCTAAAGGAACTCTGCGATAAACACGACTGGCTCTTCATAGCCGACGAGATTCAAACCGGTTTAGGGCGCTCGGGAAAGATGTTTGCGATGGAGCACTGGAAGGTGATCCCCGATATCATCTGCATTGCGAAGGCCTTGGCTGGCGGGATGGCTCCGATAGGAGCAACGATAGCCAGTGAGAAGGTAATGAATTGGGAGCCGGGAGCGCATGCCTCCACCTTCGGGGGGAACCTGATTGCCTGTGCAGCTGCCCTTGAGGGATTAAATATTTTAGAAAAACAAAAGCTCGTTCATCGAGCTGCCGAATTGGGGGAGCTGACGCTCAAGCGGCTGCAGGAGTTCGCTGAGGGGTCGCGCTTGATCGGTGAAGTCAGGGGAAGGGGGCTGTTGTTAGCGATGGAATTGGTTAAAGATAGGCAAACGAAGAAGCGGGCGGTTGAGGAGCGCAACGCGGTGGTGCGGGAGGCCCTGAACCGGGGACTCATCGTTTTCCGGGGAGGGCGTTCGGTAATCCGGATAGCCCCACCACTCACCATAAACCGACGAGAACTCGAGCTCGGCCTAGACATCTTAGGGGATGCCCTTCACGAGGTCGAGCGTAAATGCTAATGCTGAAACAGCACTTCAGCGCCAACACCCAAGGGCATCTCGTGATCGGAGGCGCGGACGCGGTCGAGCTTGCCGAGCGATTTGGGACGCCACTATATGTAGTGGACGAGCAGCGCGTGCGTGAGAACTACCAGCGGTTCTACCGTGCCTTCGCCGAGCGATGGTCAAGCGTACTTGTCTGCTACGCCCTCAAAGCGAACTTCAACTTGGCGATATGTAAAATTCTCCAAGGGGAAGGCGCCGGAGCCGATGTCAGCTCGGGAAACGAACTCAGAAACGCTCTCGGGGTGGGAATTCCAACAGATCGCATAGTCTTCAACGGCAACTACAAATCGCTCCCGGAGCTCGAGCTAGCCATAACCAACAACGTCCTGATAAACGTTGACAGCCTCCAGGAACTCGATGCCATTGAGGGATTGACCTCCCGCTTGGGTAAGAGAGCGCGGATTGGGCTTAGGGTGAACCCAGACGTAAAAACGCCGACTCACCCTTACATAGCCACCGGGCTGCGGGATAGCAAGTTCGGCTTCGACGTCGCGAGCGGGCAGGCGATCGAGGCCTACAAGTTAGCCTCACGAATGCGGAACATCGAGGTCGTTGGTATCCACTCCCACATAGGGTCTCAGATCCTCGATGTGGGACCCTTCGAGGAGGAGGCTAAGAAGCTCATGGCACTCGTCGCAGAAGTCAAGAAGCTAAACATTAACCTCCAATTCGTTGATCTGGGGGGTGGCATTGGGATACCATACAAGCCAGATGACCCCGAACTTAAACCTGAAGAGGTCGCGAAACACGTCGTATCGGTGGTCAAGCGGGTGGTCGAGGAAAAGAATCTTGCTAGACCAACGCTTGTTTTCGAGCCGGGGCGATACATCGTCGCTGACTCCGGTGTGCTGCTGGCCCGTGTAGGGTACACTAAAAAGCGGCCGGACATGCCGACTTGGATAGCGGTCGACGCAGGAATGAACGCACTGATCAGACCGGCCCTCTACGGCGCGTACCACCACATCGAGCTCGCGAACAAAATCCGAGAAAAAAATGAGCAACTCGTCAATGTCGCTGGGCCCCTCTGCGAGTCCGGTGACTTCTTGGGCAAGGAGCGCAGGCTACCCGCCGCCGAACCCGGAGACCTCGCCGTGATCTTCGATGTCGGGGCTTACGGTTTGGTTATGTCGAGCCAGCATACAGCACAGCCCCGTCCCGCAATGGTCTTGGTAAATCGTGGCAAGGCCGAGATCATCCGAAAGCGGGAAGGCTATGAGGACCTAACGCGCCTCGACCAAATTCCCGGGTGGCTGAAGTGAAGCGAATCGTCGTGAAATTTGGCGGGATGAGCGTAGCCGATGGCGAACGTGTGCGCTTGGGGGCGGAGGCTGTTCATCAGGAGTACCGAAGGGGGACCCAAGTTGCGGTGGTGGTGTCGGCGATGGGGCACGCTACCGACAAGCTGATCCAAGCGGCGAAAGCGAGTACGGGGGGCAAGATAAGCGCAAAAGAACTTGACGAGATCATGGCGATGGGTGAGCGAACGAGCGCCCGGGTCTTCGCCTCTGCACTGCGCAATCTCGGGACGCAAGCGAGACACATCAACCCAGGACAGAAGGAGTGGCCAGTGGTGACCGACAGCAACTTCGGCTTGGCGAACATCGACCTAGCTGAAACGAGGCGACTGACCCAGCGATACATTCTCCCCCTCCTCAGAAAGCGCGTGATTCCCGTGATATGTGGATTCTTGGGAAAGGATCGGCGGGGGAACATAACGACGGTCGGGCGAGGGGGGAGCGATATAACGGGGTTCCTCATGGGGAAGTGTCTGGACGCTGATGAGGTAATCATCGTCACCGATGCCGAGGGGGTGATGAGCGCAGACCCCAATAAACTCAAGGAAGCCCGCCTCATCGGACGCATCTCGGTCGAGGAGATGCGGGACCTAGCACGCTTTGGGGCACAGGTAATGCACCCTCGAGCGATGAATTACAAAGACCCCGGCATAAGCGCCAAGGTTATACACTTCTGTCACGGCAATTTATCTGCTAGTGGCACAGTTATCGTGGGTCCAAATGAGGTGGAATTCGTGGGTGTTCGGGCATATGAAAAACCGCTGGCAATGCTGACGATCATCGGTAGGGAGATGCAAACCACGCCGGGAATTCTCGTGAAAACATCGACACCATTGGGCAATGCCGGGATAAACATTTTCGGTGTCTCGATTGGTCCCAGGTCGTTCTCGATCTACGTTGCGGAGGATGACTCCCGCCGGGCACTCAAGCTGCTGCACAACAACATGACCAAAAACAAACTCATGAAATCGGTGACGAGTGAGGGTAACCTCGCATTGCTCATGGCGGAGAGCGAGCGCTTTATTTATACCCCAGGTGCTATAGCCAAGCTTTCGAAGCCCCTCGCGCGAGCGCGAATCAATATCATCGAGATTCTATCGAGCCGGGCATCGATCAGTTTCTTCGTCAACTGGAAAGACCGGAAAAAAGCCATGAAACTTCTCAGGCAGGCCATGGAGGAGGTGGGGTGAATGTTCGAGGGCGCCATGACGGCTATGGTGACGCCATTCGATAAAGAGGGCAAAGTCGATGAGGAAGGGCTACGTGAGAACGTCCGATTTCAGATAAAGAAGGGCATTCACGGTTTAGTTCCGGTTGGGACAACAGGGGAGTGCGCGACGCTATCTTACGAAGAGCACAACCGTGTCGTTGATGTGGTGGTCGATGCGGCAAAAGGAAAGGTACCAGTGCTCGCGGGAACGGGGAGCAACAGCACTTGGGAGGCAATCGTGCTCACGAAACATGCGAAGGAGGTCGGGGCAGACGGAGCACTGCTCGTGGTACCCTACTACAACAAGCCAACCCAAGCTGGCCTCTATCAGCACTACAAGCGCATCGCCGAGGAGGTCGATTTGCCCCAAGTGATTTACAATATCCCCTCGCGCACGAGCTTGAACATGCTGCCCGAGACCATGGCGAAATTGGCCAAGGTCAAAAACATCGTGGGGGTAAAAGAGGCGAGCGGAAATTTGGAGCAGATCGCGCGGATAATCGAGCTCGCGGGCAAAGAATTTTTGGTGATATCTGGCGACGACTCGCTGACGCTCGAAATCATGAAGCTCGGCGGTGTAGGCGTCATCTCGGTCGCGTCAAACTTGTTGCCCGACAGAGTGGCCAAGATGGTGGACTCTTTCCGGTCTGGCGATGTCGAGACGGCTAAAAAGATTAACGATGAATTAGCACCGCTGTTCAAGGCGCTTTTCATCGAGACGAGCCCAGGGCCGGCCAAGATGGCGATGAACTGGATGGGGATGGCAGCGGGAGGGCTTAGGCTCCCGTTAGTCGAGCTAGAGCCCGAGAACCAAGAGAAATTGCGCAAAGTTTTGGTCGACATGGGGTTGGTGAAGTGATAAAGGTCGCATTATGTGGCGCTTGCGGGCGGATGGGCCGAACTATCTTGCGCGAGATAACGAAGCAGCGCGACATGAAGTTGGTCGCCGCGATCGACGCCCCCCGAACATCCTTCGTCGGGCAAGACGCCGGAGGGTTAGCAGGCCTCACCAAACTAGGCGTGGCGGTGGTCGGTGCTGAAAAATTAACGGATGTCTTAAAGCGGGCGAAGCCAGATGTGCTCGTCGATTTCACCAACGCCAATGCTGCGGTGCAAAACGTCGAAACCGCTGCGAGCCTGCATATCTCAATAGTGGTCGGCACGACCGGCTTCTCACGGGATCAGCTTGAGCGAATTAAGGATGCCGTGAAGAAAGCCAAGATCCCCGCGGTAGTGGCCCCAAACATGTCGGTTGGGGTGAACGTCCTCTTCAAGCTCGCGGGGGACGCAGCGAGATTACTCGGAAAGGGTTACGATGTTGAGATTATTGAAACCCATCATGTGCACAAAGCTGATTCACCAAGCGGCACGGCACTTCGGATAGCGGAAATCATCGCGAAGGAGTTCGGCTGGAGCAAAGAAAGCATAAAATGTGGAAGACCCGCTGGCAAAAGACCTCGCGCGAAAGGTGAAATTTACATTCATTCACTCAGGGCGGGCGACATCGCGGGCGAGCACATCGTGACGTTTGCCGCACCCGGTGAACGGGTCGAAGTCATGCATCACGCGCACAGCCGTGAAACTTTTGCGGCGGGTGCAATAAAGGCGATTCGTTTTGTCGTCGAAAAAGGAAAGCCAGGTATTGTGCAAGATATGCGGGATATATTGGGTCTAACTTAAAACCTCTATTTGAGTGGTAAATTGGAAAGAGGAATCCTCGTCTATGCGTTAATCGTAACGATCGCAGCTGCAATTACTTTTACTTTGATCGTCACCGAAGAAAGGACCAAAGTGGAACTACCCACTTACAATGTTGGGGATGAGTGGGTGTACCGATCAACTAACGATATCACGTATACATTCCATTACAAGGTAACCGCTGAGGAAACGCTAGACGATGAAGATTCCTATGTTATTGAAACATCATACGACCCCCCTTTTTTGGGAATCAATAGTGGCGAAACAACGTGGATTAAAAAGGGAACTGGAGATACAATGAAGGAGCAATGGTCAGGGAAATATACAGGATTTCTTTTCACAAGAACCCATACGTACAGTTATCAGTACTCAGGAGCAGAGAAATGGCCCATTGAAGTCGGAAAAGAATACTCCGTGACCAGGACCCAAACTTACACCATTACCCCCCCTTACCAAACTGGAACCGAAACCAAAACCAGCACGGTAAAGGTGGAAAAAAGGGAGGATGCCACAGTGCCTGCGGGGACGTTCACGTGCTTCAAGGAAGTCTATTACGATGAAGATGGAAACGTATGGTTCACGTTGTGGCATTCGGATGATGTCAAACGGTATGTTAAAACAATAAACAATGTAACTGGGGAAACAACAGAGCTCGTGTCCTACTCCATAAGAGAGGGATTGTTGGCAATTTCAGGACCTGCGGAACTCGAAGTCGGTGATGAATCGACGTTCACAGTTACATCTAGAAGTTCACCAGTTGAGAACGCGTTTGTAGAGGTTGATGGTGATACTAAGAAGTCGGGGGCCGATGGAACGGTTACGCTCGTTTTTGATCAGCCGGGCAACTTTACGGTCACAACAACCAAAGAAGGATATGAAGGGGCATCCATCCCAGTAACTGTCACTGCTCACCCAGAAGGTGCTCCGCATTACGAAATTGTCGCGAGCGTAAATTGGATCAATGACGCTGATACCATTGAGGTGGGGATATACAAACTAGTAGAAGAATTGGACCCGAGTGGGGAAGTATCCGAGGGTACAACCGAGAGGATAAGGTTCGGAGGAGGAGTGGACGCTCCGGAACTCACGGACTATACTCCACCACGCTCCGGTCAGCCGGGGTCTGTGGAAGCTACAGAATTTATAGAAAACCTCATTCCCCTTCAGACCACGGTTTACTTGGACCTCAACGACCTCTCCGTAGGGGGGCAGACTGGACGCCCGTACCGCGGTGAATATGAAAGGTTGATCGCGGTAATTTACACGGTGATTGATGGTCAATGGGTCAACATCAACGCTGAGTTATTGCGATGGGGTCTGGAAGAATATCCAGGCTTTGGCTGGCTTAAATATAGATACTACCCCTCGGAGTGGAATCCCGACGATTGGCTGGGGGAGAACTACCCCTACGTTCTAGATTAAACCTCTACGATTTTTTAATCCGATCCCGCCCGTGAAAAGGGCAAGGGCGCCCCAGCCGGCAGAAACGACATTTTTCGACGGGCACTGGTAGAAGTGGTTTTTGCATTCGGCCATATTTTCGCCGAGGCAACTCAAATACCAAAAAGGTGTATCTTGTTCTTCGGTTAAAAATGGCCTGAGTTAAGCTATTTTTAAGGACATATGAAACATAGCATAGCGAGGTGGCCAAATGGCAAAAATCCCAGTTGCGGTCTTGGGAGCGACGGGTACAGTGGGGCAGCACTTCGTCAAGCTGCTGTTGAACCACCCCTGGTTCGAGCTGGCTGCACTCACGGCTAGCGAACGCTCTGCCGGAAAACGCTACGGGGATGCAGCGAAGTGGTACCTCAGCGAGGAGGTCCCCGAGCAGGTTGCAGACGTCGAGGTCAGGCTGACGGAACCGAGGGCGGTGGAGGATGCCAAGCTCCTTTTCTCAGCCATGCCCGCAGATGAAGCCGCGAAAGTCGAACCAGCTTGCGCAGAAGCCGGGTTCATCATGAGCTCGAATTCCAGCAATTTCAGAATGGATCCCGATGTTCCCCTGATAATCCCTGAGGTCAACCCGGACCACCTGAAACTCATCGAGGCTCAAAAGAAGCAAAGGGGTTGGGATGGCTTCATCGTGAAAAACCCTAACTGCACTACAATCGTGTTCGTGCTCCCGCTCAAACCCTTGTTGGACGCCTTCGGAATCAACAGCGTGTTCGTGGCGTCGATGCAAGCCCTCTCGGGCGCGGGGTACGCGGGCGTACCATCAATGGCGATCGAGGACAACGTCATCCCGTTCATCGCAAAAGAGGAGGGCAAGACGGAAGAGGAACCGCTGAAGCTGCTTGGCAAGCTGAGCGGCAAGGAGATCGAGGGAGCGCCAATCCGCATTAGTGCGAGCTGCCACCGGGTACCTGTGCTTGATGGCCATACCATGGCGGTTTTCGTCGAGCTCGGGAAGCGAGCAAGCCCCGAGGACGTCGCCGAAGTGCTCTCGAAATTTAAAGCCAAACCTCAAAAACTCAAGCTGCCTTCCGCGCCCGAGCAGCCCGTGATAGTTTCGCCGGAGGAGGACATGCCCCAGCCCCGATACGCCCGATACGCGGGCTCCGTTCCGGGCATGGCAGTGGTCGTCGGGCGTGTGCGAAAGGATCCAGCACTTGAGAATGGCATCAAGTTCATCGCCTCTGGACACAACGTGATTCGAGGAGCTGCCGGTGCGGCTGTGCTGAACGCTGAACTTCTGAAGGCTGAGGGCTACCTGAAATAATAAATCTGTTTAGTCTTTCTAGCTCAACAGTTTTTCCCCTTATAAAGAACATTCATCCAAAGCCTATGCGGGAAATACGCACAATTTGGTCATGCCGAAGCAAGCGACTGTTGATTTAGCCTATCTTACGGGTGTGTTGGCTGGGGATGGCAGCATAAATGTGAGACCAAAACATGATTACGAAATCAAATGCGTTGGGGACGTAAATGAACGGGAATTCTACGATTTCATTATATACCCCCTATTCAGAAAATTATTTGGGCTGGAAGTAAAAGCTGGACTTCATGATGCTAGAACAACATATGGAGTTAGAATTTGGTCGAAGAGTTTAGTGTATTTTTTCAGTGAAGAGTTTGAACTCCCTATTGGCAAAAATATGATAAGCTGAAGATCCCTCATCAACTCAGCATTTCGATAAAGTTCAGGAAGACAAACGGTTTGGTAAGACCATGACGTATGTAATCCAGCTTTATGGTCACGAACAGCTTGCCAAATGGGTAACTGCGATAGGTTTCAGGAATCCAAAACATCTCAGAAAGGTGGGATTTTGGAGGAAGGCTAACCAAAACAACAACTGGGCAAAAACAGCATTAGAATTGGTAGCGGGGGCTGGACTTGAACCAGCGACTTCCCGCGCCCGCGCTTGACGCACGAACGTCTCCGGGTCTCGCAGGAGCGCCAAACTCATGGCTTGACGCCTTATGAGCTTCGCCCGTGGTTCACCACGACCGGCGGGCACTCCATGCTGCCATGAGGGCAGAGTAGTTCCCTACCGCTGCTCTACCCCGCTGCTGGTAGTTTCCCCGCTACCAGTAGGCCTCTGCTCGGCTGGCTTTAAGAGTTTGCGCAGCATACCCCCCAGCACGGCTCCCATGCCGACCAGCAAAGCGTAATTCACCAGAGAGAAAATAATATCGCTGAAAAAGAATCCAAATATCCCCATTTGAGTTACCGAATAATTAAGGCCCACATCAGCAGGTGACCAAGTGAGGAAATACGCAAAAATAAGCCCGCCAACGAGCAGGAAAAGAAAACCGGCCATACAACCAATCCGAAGGTGTTTGGTCCACCTACGGGCCTCTTTGGCAAACAAATATCCTGCTATGCCACCAGCTGCCAAAACGCCGATGAAACCGGCCCCAATTATCAAGAGTAAAAAACCCAAGACGAAGCCCAGCAGGACAGGCTTCAAATAATGCGCCCTAGCAATCCCACGAGAGAACATAAACATCATCGCTCCAACTAAGGCAAAGAGGATAACAGCGTATACGCCAAAAACTAGCGGCTTGTTAAGGGTGTTTACATACAGCCTGGAGGACTCAGACACCTCATAATAATCGTCGCCTGGGAACCGAGCCCTGCAACAGAATATCCCCGCACTGGGAGCGTCTAGCAGCAGGGTGAAATCCCCATTTTCGTAGGTAGTGGTTGAGCTTACTTCAACATCCTTGTCTGAAAGGAGCTTGGAGAGAATTATGACCTCTCCCGCCAAGTTTTCCTCTGTCGTACTCAGGTGCCCGCTGAAGATTACGGTTTCTCCGGTAGCTGGCTCGGGCTTTTCAACCTTGCAGCTTAAGGACACGGGCCACTTCTCCACCAGAGGTCCATTATCCGTACCAGTTGCTGGATCACGCGCGTTTTCGCCGGTAGGCGTTTCAACGTAACAGTAAAAGCTATGGGGGCCAACGTTTTCCTTCGCCGTTGCCCAATCGTACTTGTACACTTTGCCATCCGTGACATCGTCGTCCGTCGGGTCTTTTTCCACCATGTTTTCCGGGCTTCCGTCGATGTAAACCTTGGGGTATCCCGCCACGGGCATGTTGCTTTCATTATCCGTGTAGATGACCTCATAAGTGAAAATTGAACCCCACGGCCCATTTTCAGGAGATACCTGAGCCCCTTCAAGCGTCGGACCGCCCGAGGCACTTGCGTCCGCGCTGGCGACCGCGAAGGAAGAAAGATGAACTAGGCCTATAACTATCAGACCGAGCAGCGCTAACCTGGAAGTGAGCTTGTTCATCGTCCCACCCTAGACCTCGGGAATTAATAAACAAGCGCCTCGAGGCAGCAATGTTTATTTAAATACAGCTTCTAGGGTTGAAAAGGTGGCGAGGGTAGAGAAATGACAGAAGAAAAAATGTACGGTTGGAGAGGGACAGTCCTCAGAGTAGATTTGACGAGAGAAAAAATCACAAAGCAGCCGTTGGACAAAGAGGTAGCGGCGAAATTCATAGGTGGCAGGGGCCTGAACATAAAAGTTCTCTTCGACGAGGTGAAACCGGGAATTGATCCGCTAAGCCCGGAAAATATCCTGTGCCTCTCCTCGGGCCCCCTCACCGGCACCTCAGTGAGCCTATCGAGCAGGATTGAGGTCAGTACCCTCTCCCCTTACAGTGGCATCTTGGGGGATGGGAATTCTGGGGGCGATTTCCCAGCATTTCTCAGGCTTGCGGGATATGATCAAATCATTATAACGGGCAGGGCGAGTAACCCGAAGTACCTCTGGCTAAACGACGGAAGCGCTGAGCTGAGAGACGCCTCGGACCTCTGGGGCAAGACCACGTGGGAGACCACAGACATGCTGCATAAAGAACTGGGCAAGGATGTCAAGGTCGCGAGCATCGGCCAAGCTGGAGAAAACTTAGTCAGGTTTGCATGCACGGTCTTCGATAGACATTGCACCGCAGCTAGAGGCAGCGGGGCTGTGTGCGGCTCTAAAAACCTGAAGGCGATCGCGGTAAGGGGCACTGGAAAGGTGGAGCTGGCGAAGCCAGATGAATTCGAGGAACTAGCTCGAGAAGATAGGGAGTACTTTCTGAAGGACAAATTTCAGCGAGAAATCCATAAATATGGCACGCACCTTGGCGTGATTCGCTGGGGGCCGGACTATAGGTACTTCAAGAAATCCTTACGCCCAGAAGAGATCCCGGATGGACTCAAACCGGAGGGGTGGAAGAAGTACGAACTCGGAAGGTACGGTTGTCATGGCTGTGTTGTCGCGTGCAAGGATGTTTTTCGAATTCCAGAGGGCAAGTACAAGGGGGAAGTAGGAAAATCCCTCGAATATGAGACAATCTTCTGCACTGGCATCAATTGTGGTATCCTAGATCCATTGGCAATAATGGAAATGGGTAACCTCGCCGATAAATATGGGTTGGACACGATACCGCTCGGCAACACGATAGCCTTCGCCAAAGAGCTCTACAACAGGGGAATAATAACAAAGGAAGATACCGGTGGGCTTTCCCTTGAGTGGGAAAATGTCGACAACCAGATCGAGCTCCTTCACCAAACTGCTTTGAGGGAAGGCTTTGGCAACCTGATAGCTGAAGGGATGTACAGTCTTGCAAAAATCATCGGGAGAGGGGCCATGGACTACTGCTACCACGTCAAGGGGCTCAGCCGCGGTCCTCCCAATTATCCCGTTGGAGTTTTCACCTTAGCTCATGCGACTTCGACCAGGGGCGCCGATCACCTTAGGGGGAGAAGCTGGGCATTCGGCGAGAACGACCCTCATCTCTTTCCGGAATGGGTGAAAAAGGGGCTGGTACCAACAGAACCCGTACCAGCTCTCATTATCTCTGAGAACGCCGTCACGCTTACGGACATGATTGGGCGCTGCAAGGGGAGCGTCAACAACTGGCCCAGCGCCATGCCGCTCGTGTTCAAGTATCCGCTCTGGGAGGGCTTGGCGAAGCTATTAACTGCGGAAACCGGCTTCGAGTACGATGCGGCCAAAATAGTGGAGGCCGCGGAGAGGGTATACACCCTTGAAAGGGCTCTCCTCATCAGGCAGGGGATCACGAGAACGCAAGACAGGCTTGTGTTGTGGCCGCAAAGGAAGGGCACCCCCGAGGAAAAACAAGACCTGGAAGACCACGCGAAAATGCTCACTGAGTATTACAAGATACGCGGCTGGGATTCCGAGAACGGTATCCCGACCAGGCAGACGTTGGAGCGCTTGGGATTGAAGTACGTAGCCGACGAAATCGAGGGGCATGGGGCATATCCGGAGTGGGACGGTCCACCGCTTTGGCCCCTGGATAAATATCCTCATGGCGGGACTCGCGCTTAACGTTGCCCAGTCTGCCCTTTTTTCTCTTTTTCCTTGAGGGATCTCAGAACTCGCTCAGGGGTGAAGGGAGTATCACATAGCCTGATGCCGACCGCGTTGTAGATTGCGTTGGAGATTGCCGGAAGAGGACCATTTATGTTTACTTCGCCCACGGTTTTTGCTCCGTAGGGGCCAGTTGGTTCGTAGCTGGGAACCAAGATGGTTGTGATTTTTGGGATATCTGGCGCAGAAAATATTTTGTAATCGCTAAAGGATGGGTTTAGCATCCTTCCCTTATCGTCGAAAAAGAACTCCTCGGTGAGTGCATAACTTATGCCATTCAAAATTGCACCTTCAACTTGTCCCTCAACAAGCTTTGGGTTAACCGCCGTTCCGCAGTCAACGGCCGCCACGTAGGAGAGCACTTTGACCTGTCCAGTTTCAGTGTCGACCGCGACCTCCGCGAAGTGAGCGGCAAATGATTGAGGAGGCAACCGGCTGAGCTCAGATGCTATTGCCGCGATTTGGAACTGATCCTTGCTGTATAGTGCACGTTTAACTATCTGGCTGAACTCCACTCGCTTCCCACTTTTGCTCGATATGACGGCCTTGTTCTCGATTCGCAAGTCCTCCTTTGGTTCCCCCAGCATGTCCGCCGCCACATTCAAAATCTGTTCCTTAATTTTTTCAGCCGTTTTGAGAACGGCCATACCTGATAGGTAGGTGGTACCTGATGCATAGGCCCCCTTGTCGAACGGCGTGATATCGGTGTCAGAAGGATACACGATGACGTCTTCTACTGGGATATCAAGGGTTTCGGCGAAGATTTGAGCTAACACTGTATCAGCGCCCGTCCCCAGGTCGGTCGCGCCGATTAGAAGGTTGAATGAACCATCATCATTCATTTTCGCAAAAGCCGATGCCATATCGATCAGGGGGACCGTGCCGCCTTGCACCATGCAGGACATACCAACAGCATATTTAACTGGGCCCTTGGGTTGGTTCTTGTACCGCTCACGCTTTTCGCGCCATCCAAAAATCTCAGCGCCCCTGTCAATGCACTCGGGCAGCGAGCAGCTCTCAACGATCATCTCGACTCCTTTCCCCGTCTCGCTCAGGGCCTTGAAGATTGGGGAGGTCTCGCCCTTCTTAATCGTGTTCATCTTCCAAAAGTCCACGGGATCCATCCCGATGGTCTCAGCCATCTTATCCATCATGACCCCCATAGGAAAGGCCGCCTGGGTTACTCCATAGCCCCGGTATGCCCCTCCCGGAATGAGGTTAGTGTAAACAGCATCGGCGATCCATTCGATGTTTTCGCAGTGGAAAAGAGGAAGTGCCTTGGCGCAGGTGTTGTTCATGACCGTCATCGCGTGGGAACCGTAGGCTCCGGCGTTGCTAAGAACCTTAAGCTGGATAGCCGTGATAGTCCCGTCTTTTCTAACACCTGTCTTGGCCCACATTACCATCGGGTGGCGGACCCGTGCCGAAGTGAATTCCTCCCCTCTGGTGTAGACCAGCCGAACAGGATGCTTGGTTCGCATAGCCAACATTGTGCAGACATCCTCTATGAGCACTTCCTGTTTCCCCCCGAACCCGCCCCCAATGCGCGGCTTGATTACACGTATCATCCTCACAGGGACCTGCAAGCACTGGGCGACGATCCTGCGAACGTGGAAGGGAACCTGTGTGCTTGTGCGGACCACCAAACGTCCGGCGTGGTCGAAGTAGCAAATACATGTGTGAGGCTCAAGGCTACAGTGCTGTTCGTGGTGGGTCTTGAACTTGTGCTCGATGACGAAATCCGCTTCCTTTATCCCCTGCTCGAAATTCCCCACTTCCAGGTCAATGTGGGCGCAGTGATTGTGTTTCGGGTCGTAAAAGACTGGTATGATATATTTGCAATCGGGCTCGTCGTGGATGACCGGGGCTCCCTCATCCATCGCTCGCTCGGGATCGAAGACCGTTGGCAGGAGTTCGTACTCAACCTTGATCAGTCTCAGTGCTTTCTCAGCAATTTCCTCGGTCTCGGCTGCGACGGCTGCTACACGATCCCCGACATGCCGAACCTTGTTGTCGAACATTACGATATCGTAAGGGGATGGCTCGGGCCAGCCCTGTCCCGCGCTCGTGTGGATCACGCGAGGGACATTTTTATAACAGAACACTGCGTGGACACCAGGCAGGACCTCGGCCTTGCTCGTGTCGATGTTTTTGATTCGAGCGTGAGCATGGGGGCTCCATAGGATTTTGGCGTGCAGCATTCCTCTGAGCTCGATATCGTCTGCGAAGAGAGGCTTTCCTAGCGCGAGCGAAAAGGCGTCCACTTTTGGAACGCTCTTTCCAACAACCTTGAATTCCCTCATTTTCTCCTCCCCCCCATACGCATGGAGGCCAGCTTGACTGCCTCGATTATCTTCACATATCCAGTGCATCTGCAGAGATTCCCTTCGATCGCCCTCTTGATCTCATCTTCGGTGGGATTCGGGTTCTTGTCGAGGAGGGCCTTGGCCGAGAGGATCATCCCAGGGGTGCAAAAGCCGCACTGGATCGCCCCTGTCTCAACGAACGTCTGCTGCAGAGGGTGTGGATTTTCATCAGTTCCAATTCCTTCGATTGTGGTGATTTCCTCATCCTTAGCTTGTGCCGCAAACATCAAACAGGATTTGACAGCTCTACCGTTGACGATAACCGTACAGGTGCCGCAGTCCCCGGCACTGCACCCGTTCTTAACCCCATCGTAGCCCTCGCGCCGCAGCACGTCCAGCAGCCGCTCGTGGGGCTCAAAAACCAAGCGCTTTTCTACGTTGTTAATCTTGCACGTTATCTCCATCTCAGCCCCCCATCAGGACCTTCTTGAGCCCACGCTTAAGCAGAGTACCTAGTAGCTCCCGCCGATAATCCTCGCTGAAAATGTAGCTTTCCGTTAGCTGGAGTTGCGCAACGGCTTTCATGGTTGTTCTCTCCAGTAGCTCTTCAGTTATTACTTTACCCTGCAACCCGACCTCGATCGCTTTTATGCGAGTTGGGGGGGTGTTCCCGGAAACAGCAACTCTGACGACCGAGGTCTTCTTTCCCAGTCGCTCGGCGTAAACGGCCACTGCAATCAACGAGTACTCGGACTTTGTCCGCGAGAACTTAATGAACGCTCCCTTCCCCTTGGTCGATTTTTTGGGGACGATGACCTCCGATATGAACTCCCCCGGCTGCAACCTCGACTTGAAAAATTTCTCGATCGCTATCACTCGCTCCTTGCTCCCTACAATCTTAAGCCTTGCATCGAGAACCATGAGGGCCGGAGGCAAGTTGGCCCAAATATATCTGCAGGCGATGTCCCCGCCTACCGTTATCACGTTTCGCAATTGGGTGTCCGCTATTATTGAGGAAGCGGCGCACAGAATTCCAGACGCGAGGCGACCCAAAACCTGAGATTCACTTATATTGGTCGCAGTGGTCGTAGCCCCAATGAGGACCTCCGTCTTCTTGTCCCTGATGTAATTAAGCTCAAGCCTAGTGAGGTCAACGAGGTGCTCTGCTCGCGGCTTGACGATGAACGATGTCCCGCCCGCTACGGCGAGACTGGATGGTCTCCTCAGCAGCGCGACTGTTTTTTTAACAGTTCGCGGGTAGTGGAATTCCAACTCACCCCTCCTCCCACAACAATTCCAACCCAAATATCGTCGCTGTCTTTTAACACTTTGTCCAGGCGCGCCCACTTGTTGTTGACGAATATTCTAAGATGCTCCAGTTCATTTTTCTTGAATCCGACATTTGCCAACATCGTTCTGACTGTCGCGTCGTCGGGCAGCTCTAGCTCAAAGTTTCTTTCCTCCCGCAAACGTTTCAGGACAGGCATCAGCTCGATCTTTACGCGAATCGTCATGCCGTGGTTCCCATTGCCTGTATTTTCACACAAACCTTATAAACATAACACTGTTATATTTTTGTGATTGACATGAGGGCTTACCTCGACAATGGCACGACGACCCCGGTTGCAAAGGAAGTGGTCGAGGCTATGTTACCATATTTCACCGAGCGTTTCGGGCACCCAACTTTCCTCTACTCGTTCGGGCAAGAGGCGGCCGATGCAGTCGATCGATCACAAAAGTCCATCGCGAGAACTATCAACGCGAAACCCGGTGAGATCCTTTTCACCTCTAGCGCGACCGAAGCCAATGATATCGCCCTACGCGGGGTGGCCTATGCCAACCACGAGCGAGGCAACCACATTATCACCACGAATATCGAGAACCCGTCTATACTGCGAACGTGCGAGCGGCTCGAGAAGGAGGGCTTCAAAATCGATTATCTGCAGGTAGATGGCGAGGGGTTCGTCGATGTTAGCAAGCTCGAGGAAAAGTTGAACGACAAGACGATCCTTGTCAGCGTTGCAAATGTCAATGACGAGATCGGCACGATTGAGCCAGTCGAGGAGATAGGAAAGCTGCTTCGCGACCAAAAAGAGAAAATTTACTTTCATGTGAACGCCGCTGCAGGCTACGCTCGGGTACCAGTTGATGTCGAGCGGATTGGCGCTGACCTCGTGAGCTTGAGCGCGCACAAGATTCACGGCCCTAAAGGTGTGGGGGCACTCTATATCAGAGAAGGGACGCCCGTGGAGCCCGTTTCATACGGCTACATTTCCCTCTTCAAGCTCAAACCCGGAACCGAAAACATTCCCGGGATAGTGGGCTTTGCCAAGGCAGCTGAGCTCGCGTTTGATGGCTTTGAACGACACACCAACCACATGCAGAAGTTGCGCGACAAGCTCATCTCGGGTTTTGAACGCGTGTCCTATTCCGTCATCAACGGACCACGGGGGGACAAGCGGAGCCCCGCCAATGTCAGCTGCTCTTTCAAGGGGTTAGAAGGCGAGTCGATGTTGATGCACCTCGACCTGAACGGAATATCTGTCGCTACTGGTTCGGCCTGCTCCACGACCAAGCTCGAGCCAAGCCACGTCCTCACCGCGATAGGGGTAAAGCCAGAGGTCGCGCACGGGACAATGAGGTTTACTTTGAGCAGATATAACACCGAGGAGGAAATCGACTACACGTTAGAGGTTGTGCCCCGCGTGGTCGAGCAACTCCGGAAGATAAGCCCGGTAAAACCGGAGGAGCTGTGAGGTGGGAAGATGCCTGTGGAGTACACGGAGCGCGCAATGCTCAAATACACCGAAAAATTAATCGAGCGATTCAGGAACCCAAAAAACATCGGTGAGATGGAGAACCCTACTGTAGTGGCGACCGAAGGAGATCCAACTTGCGGCGACATGTTCAAGATGTTCCTGAGGATCGAGAACGGTCGAATTGAGGACGTCAAGTTCCTCTCCTTCGGCTGCGCGGCAAACATTGCAACTGGAGACATGACCGCCGACCTCATAAAGGGAAAAACCGTGGAAGAGGCCGGGAAGCTCCAGATAAAGGAAATTGTGGATGGATTGGGCGGGCTGCCGGCCATAAAGATACACTGCGCGACGCTCGCTTACAGGACCCTGAAGAAAGCGCTCACCGAGTACAAGCAAAAGCAAGCCAACGGTGCCCAAGCCCAACCTAAGGGATAGCGATGTCGCTCCCGAGCAGCGAGATTTTTGTCCCGCGGTTCAGGGACGAGTGCCTTCTCTCCCGAGGAACCGAGGTGAGGGACCTCCTTAGGGTTCGCGAGGAAACTGTACTCTACGTTCAGCCCTGCACCTCGGAGCGCGGGAAGCTCATGGCGGATATCGAGCTCAGGAGTGGGGAGACTGAGTGCATCGACTCGGGGACGTTATGCGCCCTGCTCGAGATCCACCGCCGGAGGTTCTCGGAACTCAAATGCAGCCAGAACTTGGGCGTGGCCAAGCTAATGTGGAAAGGAAGAGAGATCAGCATCTTCAAAAACGGGAAAATTAAAATTCAACGAGCCCTCAACCGAGAAGAAATCATCCGAGTAGCCAACTCCGTGGCCCGCCTTATCTGGGGCGCGGAGCTCTGTGATATCTGTGGGCAACCGGCGCTGAACTGTGCGTCGGGTGCATGTGGGAAGTGTGTCCAGGAGGAGCGAGTCTCAATAGAGCTGGACGAGCTGCCTAATGCAGAGCTACTACGACAGAGCCAAATCAACCTGCAACTAGCCCGGAAGGCCGCCCCCGATGAGGCTGAAAGGTTACTCAATATGGCGCGCTATCAGGCGCTTTTTTTCACTATAGAGGCCCCCAGAAAAGAGGACGCGGTTCCCGGGCTGGTGCTGCTAGCGGAAGCTTTGCAGTCCGGAGTACCGCCCAAAAACTAAAATTCCCTGATTTATAACAGTGTTATGTGGGTAACCATGAGACCCCCTTGTGAAGTTGTGGTCAAAGAGGTCCTCCCCGCGATAAGAGCGATGCTGGTCAAGGAACTCATCGAGCGCCATCGCCTCAGCCAAGTTGAGGTGGCGCGCAAGCTCGGGATCACCCAGCCGGCGGTAAGCCAGTACCTACGGATGCTCCGGGGGGCTGGTCGAGGCAGCGCCCTGCTCAAAAACATTGAGAAACACGTGCGAGAACTCGCGGACGATATCGCCCGTGGCAAGCTGAAGCGCAAACAAATTATTGAGCGCTACTGTATGATCT
>Ga0114919_10000939_pt1 | contig 23346 bp, 19 predicted proteins | sample BlataG_FD_88682 | JGI IMG/M metagenome (GOLD analysis project Ga0114919, IMG submission 88682) | Deep subsurface microbial communities from Black Sea to uncover new lineages of life (NeLLi) - Black_00105 metaG | ecosystem: Environmental > Aquatic > Marine > Oceanic > Sediment | place: Atlantic... | reverse complement strand
GGGGGGGGGCAGGTAGAGGAGCTCTCGAGAGAGGGGGCGGTGGGGGATACTGAATATGGAACACGTTTGGTTGTAATGGTCGGCTTGACATTCAAAGATTGGTACTTTCATCAACTAAGATGTTTTATTGTACATAGCAGTGGATAGTTCATTTACACGAAGTGGTTGAATAAGAATAATGATCTCAAAAACAATGACAATTATATTCAGTACTAGAGAGGGCTAGGTGTGCTCTAGAGCGCATGCCATCCTGACTATATGAAGGAAGATTATGCCACGCCTATTAAAAGCGCTAATAGAATCACTCTTGCTCACCAGGCTTCCGTTGACCGACATCACTCTGCCTCCACTCTCTCTCCCGCAAGCCACGCATCTTCCACTCCTCAGTCTCCACCTCGGCTCCTGACTTCCAGGTTGAGCAGAAACCAAACAATTTCATCCGACTCTGGCCTAGCCTCAGAAATACGACCCATTATCTACTCTTCAACTGGCAGACCAGCTACTGAAGACGGAGAAGAAGAAGACGGTGATGGCGGTGATCATCGACAGTATCATGATAGACTAGATTCTGCTGACTCTTTCCTTAGTAGTACTCAAATGGAGAGCAAGAGTAGCATGAAAAACTCAGTGCTCGCACTAGTCAACAGTGTAGTGGGTGCAGGAGTGCTGGGTTTCCCTTTTTGTTTCAAAACCTGTGGACTCATGCTGGCAGCTGTCTTGGTTCTCATCACTTTGATTGCCAGCGAAGTTTCCATGCACTTCTTATTACTAGCCAGTCAAATAACTGAACGTAGAAGCTATGAAAGCCTAGCTTTTGCCGCCCTCGGTGGCGCTATGGGTCAAAGAGCTGTTGAAGCTTGTATTATCGTGATGAATGCAGGTGCTCTTGTAGCATTTCTCAACATCTTATGTGACGTTTTTTCCTTGTTGGCAGGATCTGTTGTCCCCCCGGGAGCAGAACCCAGTAGAACAATGACGTTGATTCTTGTCACTTTCATGTGTGGTATCCCCGTGGTAGCATACAGTAGGAATCCCAGGATATTGTCTCTTGCCAATAGAGCCAGTATGGCCTTCATGTTGGTCTTCTGTTTGGCCGTCTCCCTCATGGCCCTTTTTCCACTCTCCTTCCCATTATCATCATCGTCATCATCATCATCATTCTCCAATAACAACTATAACAAGGTCATATGGTGGGATAATCAAGGTATACTGGTATCTTTCCCCGTGATTGTGTATGGATTCACTGCACATCAAATCCTCTTTTCAATTCTTTCCTCCCTGCGTAGTCCCAACCTCAAACAAATGACAACCGTGGTGCAGAAGAGCATGTACATCAGCAGCGCCATCTACCTCATTGTAGGAGCATGTGGCTACTTGGCCTTTGGACATAGAACCTCTGGCGATATATTACGAAACTTGGGAGGCAGTAGTGTGGGTACATTTAGATTTGCAGTGGAAAGAATACTGAAAATTGGCTATGGCACTACTATACTGCTTACAATGCCTTTGATTCTAGGTCCTTTGTTAGGGGCGATAAGACCATGGACAAGGACTTTGTTGACTTCTTCTGGAGGGAGGCATATTAATGGTGATGTTAACGATGATACTACCACCAGTGCTATTGACAATAATGGTGGTGACGGTCACAATTATTTCTGCCAAGAAGCAAAATCAGGAGGAGGAGCTCAAGACCATGTTCTTGCAGCTGGAGTGTTGGGCTTGGCTGCAGGTCTGGCTCTCAAACTTCCTAATTTAGAGCATGTATTTGGGTTGGCTGGATCAACTGCTTCAGTATTAGTTGCGTTTGTCTTTCCGGCTGCCATCTTCTTGAGAACAACATCTAGCATTGCTGCTGGGTATACAAGTACTGGATCTTTTGGTTTTAAAATACAACAAGAGCAACAGTTTATAACAGAGAGCCACCACTTGCAGCAACAAAATCCAGCCTTGAGAACCTTATCTGGATCACTATCTGCTCCTCAAAATTGGAAAAGGCAGAGAAAGATGGCCATTGCTCTGCTCTTATTTGGGCTCATTGCAGGAGTTGCCTGTACACGAGCCCTTATTGTTGCAATTAGAGAAGAAGCAGAGGTGGTGGAGTTGGTACAGGAATTGGTGAAGGAAGAGAAGAAGGTTGCTGCCGCTGTGGAGGCTACAACGCAAGCAAAGCATGCAACAGCTGCTGTGGGTGCAGTGGCCAAGGCTACAGAGCAATTACATGCAATGCAGACAGATGTGTTGGCTGAAGTTGTGGAGGAAGTAGAGGTAGAAATAAGTAAAGGCCAACAAGGGAGTATCAGCAGTAAAGGTGATAGCAGTAGTAGCAGTACCACAATATCAAAGCAAAGAGATTCTTCCTCTTCCCAAACAACGGCAACCGCCAAAGATATAAAAGATGAAATCAAAGCAGTCGATACAGATATGGAAAAGACAGCTCAGACACTGATTCAGGTGAATAATATCTTAAAATCAGCAATAGAAAGCTTGATCTCTGAAGAGAAACAGGAACTACAAGAAGATGAGGAGGAGGAGGATAACAACTTGGATGATGATGATGATGATGGTATCTTGGCTAAAGAGCTCCCAGATAGAAAGAAGAAGAAGAACAGGAAGAAGGATGGCATCGCATTGACAACCGGTGATATTTTAGTCTCCTTGGAAGACGTACACAAGAGATCAGTTGTGGTACTTTCCAAAGTCCAAGAGAGTAAAGCTGTATTATATAAAGCTCAACAAGAAATGAACAATGAGCAGGAGGTACAAGCAGCATTAGAGCAAGCGCTCACATCAGTGAAACTGGCAGTTGTTCAAGTCAATATGACCATAGTAGCATTGACAACTATGCAGCTGGAGAAGGCTAATGAATTAGCTGCCCTGGTTAATAAGCTTCTTGATGAAGACAAGAAGACAAGTAGCAGTAGTAGTGCATCATTAAAACAACAAACAGAGTCAAGGAAACAAGCTGCTGGCCAAGGAAAGATCACCACTACTCCTCTCAAGGATAGCAATACTATTAGTGTGACTGATGATAAGAAGAAGGCTCCCCAGACTCTCTCTGAATCTTCAGTGCAGGCAGCAGAGCAGGTCCTAAAGAAGATAGCCGACAGTCAGAGTGGTGGTAATGGTGATACTGATGCAATTGATGATGCTAATGGAGGAGGCAAGATAATTAATGATTTTATAACAATTCCAGTAGCAAATAGGAATACCACAGCTGACGTATCTCAAATGGCAATAACTGTAGCCAAGACAGCAATGGATATAGCAAGTGATGTGAGTAAGAATGCAGCGGCTAATGCTGAGAGGAGAGTGGAAGAGAAGAGTGATGCAGTTACTACAAGGGCCATTGAGGCAGCTAAGGAGTTGGTGACTCCAAGGAAGAATAATACTGAGTCTGCTATTGCTGCTGCTGAGGTCAAGAATGAGCAGTTGAAGGCTACTACTGCTATTGGAAATAGGTAGAAGAGAGAGATGTGTGGGGATCTGGTCGTGTGCGTCTGAGAGCGTTTGAATTTGGGGTGAAAAGCATGGTTCCAGAATGTCGAGTAAAATTGAAGTTTTAATGTTAATTTGGTATAATTGTGAAAATATGAACGTAACGGATAACAAGCAACTCAAAGTCAGCTCGTTCTACGGCAACCAAGTTGCTAGGCCATTTCTAATCCTCGAAAATGGCTTGAAAGTAGAGAGTCGCGTGGACGCACCTAGTGTTAATGAGTCAATCATACGTAAGCTTTTATCTTGAACACAATATGATACCTCAAGTAGCTGTTCTTTGTCGAGAATCCTAACCATTCCATTTTCTTGTTTGCAAAAAAACAGAGTGGGCATGCAAAGTGCCATTTAAAGAAGGTGGCGCACTCGTGAAACCAACATGGAAGGGGAAAGAGCCACCCCCAATCCGAAAAGCCCGCAACCCACTCCAAATCATGATCGACGAACTGGGCCACAAATCCATCGCTGCTGCCTTCCCCCACCTATCCTTGTCGCTCGGCAACACTAGCAAACACAGCAAAGAATTCCTCGAGATAGCCAGAATCTACTGGAATACCATGCTCAAAGACGCATACAGGACTGAATACAAACGTAAAGCCAAGGAGGAGAGGGTAGACTTTGACAGAGCCATTGTTGAAACTGAGGAAAGAGACCCCCAGTATAAGAAATATAGAGAAGCTCTTTCCAAGCATACAGCTGCAGTCAGGCAGGTATCTTCAGCTAAGTTGGCTCAATCTGCTCCTTTATGGAAACTCCAGCATAGTAGAGATAGAAAGAATCAGAAACAAAGGGATGCGGAGGAAGAAAAAGAGGAGGAGGAAGATGACGATGAAGAAGAGGAGGAACCAAAGAGGAAGAAGATGAAAGTGACGACGACGGCCAAGGAAAAGAGCACTACTACTACTGGCACTCAACAGAAGACTACAAATAAAAGGAAAAAAAACAGGAATGCTAGGAAGACAGATACGATGAAAAAACATCTCCAAGGGTAAACAAGGCAGCAGAGTTATGTATATAATATTGATACAAGTATCAAGGAAAAGGAACGATGAGAGAAGAGACAATGTCGTGTGTGTGTATATGTAGTAACATAATGTACACATAGCACTACTACTAGCTAGGCATATAAATAATAATAATAAGAACAATAATATTCATACATGTATATTGTAAATCTAATTCCTATCCCTTCTTTTATTTTTATCTATCTATTTATGTCTGCTATCCCAATCTTCTATAGCTGCCTGCATAGTATCCCCCATGTGGTGCAACACTAGTTTAGCTACATGGAGGGACTCTACTACCCCTTGTTCTGCTGATATGACATCATTGGTCTGGCATCTTACTATTATTTCAGAGGAACTGGGGTGTTCTTGAGTGTAGGAGGCTAGCTGGACATGAGGACTGTGTGTGATGACGGTGATGGAGGAGGGGGGAGAGGTGTGAGGGGAGACGGGGAGGGGAGAGGGAAAATATATATATATATATTACTTACTGTTTCCACATTACATCCCTCAATACATTGCCTAGAGTGTGATCTGATGTGAGAAGAATTGAATGGGTTAGGTAGAATAAGGGCAGGGAAAGGGAAGGAGGTTTATAATAATCTATGCAGATTGTGGTTGTCACTCACTTTCACCGTCTATGGCTAACACAATGTTTTGATGTTCTTCTCTCTCTCCATCTGCGGTGTGAATAGAGAGTTAGAGAGTGTTTTGGGTGCGTGGCATGTATTGGAATGTAATTTGGTGTATATATTTGAGTGAGACTGAGATGTAATCTACCTTACCTGGATTCGCATCCATCACTGTGGCTTCTTCTTGTTCTGACATTGTAAAACTAGTGACTTATAACATGTAATAATGATCCACATGTGCAATTAACTCTAGCACTCGCCCTATTGAAGACGTTTCTATGTACATGTATTGAATAGCTCCCCCGCCCCTCCTCCAACGGCACACCTCTCGCTCCTCTCTCACTCTCTTCTCCCTTCTATTCCCATTTGTAATTACCTTTTAACCTTATGTCCTTGGTATTATTTCTGCATTTCAGGGCTAATCACCTTCCCAAACAATTCAATCTCAATCTCTGCCTCCCACTTCACTTCCCCACTCATCATCTTGGCCCATTTTTTCATCTTCTTCTCCCTCTCCTTCTTCTGAGCTGCATCCATCTTCTCCTTCTTATCCTTCTCTACCGTCATTGCTACCTTTCTATCTTCATACGCCTCTACGTCAGCTTCCATTGCCTCTCCAACTGCTGTGAAGAGCTTCTTGGTCAGTTCTAACGATTCTACCATTGCCCTTTCACCCGTCACTGGAATGATATCTCCTCCATCTGCATCGTTACCAGCTACCTTTTTCGTTTGAATTCTCATATTAATATGACGATACACCGGATGTTCGCAGCTATATCCAGCAAATTCAACGTTTGGATGCAACCATGCTGTGTCTCTCACCACATTAGCCAACGTATGCCCTTCACCATCGACTACAACAGATAAAGACCTAGGCCCAATAACAATAGGCTTCCTCCTAGCTGATGTAGTCAATCTCTTCTCATATGGATTACTAGTCACACCTTGAGCGACCCCAGCTAACCAGAACCTCCCATCTGCAGGGTCAGACATGTCGGGCAGCTCTTCATTGACTGCTCTTTCAAACTTAGGCTGGTAGCGTTCATACATACTTCTTGCTGATGTTTTCTCTGTTGGTTTGTATTCTCTTCTGTAGCCATATATAGTGGATGATTGAGGGCCTAGTTTAGAGCCGGTGAGACCCATTCTTTCGGCCCATTTGGGTTTGTCGGGGCGGCTGTCTAATGGAGCAGAGTGGCGGTCGGCGCCTTGGGGGCAATCTAGTTCGGGCATACGGTATTCCTGTCTCATCCACAAAGGTTGTTGTTGTTGTCCATCTGCAGTGCTGCGTTCTACTGATTTGAATCACCAGCTGTTGGGATTTTGCTGCCAATTGGGGTCCCGAGATTCAAAGTAACGTTCGCTAGAGAGGGTGTCGCCGAACTTGGCCATCCAGGCGGCGTGGTCCATGGTGGCCAGCTCGTGTGCAGATACATCTGGGAGTTTGAAATCTGAGCATGCGTCGCTGATAATGCGTGCTTTGGAAGAATCGATTCCTGCTTGGCCGCTCATCGGTTGATTGTTTACGCAATTATTACTACGAATCGGGTGATGTCTATAAATGAGCTTGCATGTGTGGGTATATATTGTATCAGTGCTTGGTTTTGATCTGATGGATAGTAGTCCTTGAATGAAATGCTGTAATGTGCATGCAATGAACGATTTCGGTCCTTCAAATGCATGCAAGGGCCTGGCTCCTTTCTCGGATCCGACGTGGTGAGCGTAGTTATAAGAAGTGTGAGAAATGCAGGATTTTCGTAGAAATACCGAAATATTGCTTATTAAGACATTTTATGAAACGATCAGTGTCTATAGATATGATTTCATGCATAAATCAGCAAATCCACGGGACTCCACGGCCGATTTCCCACCAATCAATGTCCCCCACCGACACTCGCAGAACCCTTCTCCTCAAGCTTCCTCTCCTCTCCTTGGCCTTCACCACATCACCTCCTCCACAATCAGCATCAGCTGCCCCTCTTCCACAGCAATCCAGCCCATATCAAAGAGCTTTCAACCTAGAATATGGCCTAGACGCTTCACAACGTATCAGACAATGTCCTTCTGGCGTCAATCCAAACTGTGTAGGCTCGTCCTCTTCCAATTCATCATCATCCTCTAGTCCAGCGTGGGAGACCTTCTCCTCTTCCTCCTTCTCATTTACATCAAGAAGACAATCTCCAGATGAAGCTTGTGATGAGCTAGAGACAGCTCTATCATCAATGGAAAAAGATACGGCAGTAGTAGAGAGAACTGCCCTTGATGATGGAAAAAATAAAGTCTACGTACGATTCAGGATTCCCGACAAGGCTTTTAAATATGATTATCTTGAATTTCTAATAGCAAGACAAGGCTCTAGTGATAGAAGTGATGGTGAGCCTTTGTTGGTGACATATAGATCAATGGCTGCAGAGGTAAAGTATATTTATCCATTCCAGGTGCCTATTACTGATTTTGGACAGCAAAGAAAGAGGATAAAAGCGTTGAGGAGTAGGTTGGGGTGGAGAATAGCCGGGGTGTGTGACTTGGTGGAATGTTATTCAGAGGAGTAGGTTTGTGTGGAGATTGATGTGGTTGGGTGAGTGAAAGGGGAGGAAGGAGTGGAGATACATATGTTGCTGATATTGTCTGCACTGCTCTACAATCTACGATGCTTCGAAGTATGTGCGTCGCATTTTTAAAAGAAACTGTCCTCTCTTGCAGAAATTGAGTACCAATTGAACCTTGGACAAAACTTCATGCAGTGATGGGGCATGCCTGTTGAAGCCACATGTCGTTGTTTAGCATAGATGCTTTGATATGCTTTGAATGCTATACAGGATTCCATTTCCATTGCCTCTCTACCAGTGGGCCCGGTGAAGCCTCCGTTGATTTTCAGCTCCTCTTGCAGTGGATGAATTACCAATGCATTCCTTGGAACCAACAAAGAGGCCAGTTTCAGATAATGAGGGTGATGATTATGATGCTGAGCTGGATGAATTGATAAAAGAGCTTGCGTAGTAATTGTAATCAATGCCTCTGTTTTACTTCTTCTTTTGGAAAAAGATGGACGATCTTTTACTTTAGTGTTTTTGGATTTCTCTGTATATATAGGATGCCTCCTATCAAAAAGAACGGTACTTTTTCATTATTTTTCAGTTCCTGGTTTTTGTGAGAGCGGTGGCGGAAAAGGTATAAGTGGGGAGAGATTCCATGCAGCAATTGTAGACGTTGACACTTAAAGTTTGAGTTTCATGGTAGATTCAGTGTGTCCTTGAAGGGTTATTTACAAAATAACTCGTCATCATCGCTAGAAAAATGCTTGATCAAATCACAAACTTGATTCCCTCCGTTCCGGAACAGCCCTGGGAGTCTAATCTTGCCTCATTAGTTGGACATATATCATCCTTCCGTTTTGCTGTTTCCTTCTTCGTCTCTGTATTGCTAGGCTATGGATTGCGACTCACATCTTCCCCATCCCTCCGCCACCTCTACTCCCTCATCACCGGCTTACTCCTCATCTACTACCCATTTGGAGGCGGCATCATCCACATCATCATATCCTCAACTCTAGTCTACCTCTATATGAAGTATCTACCACACAATGCTGGTACATTAGCTTGGTTGACTGCTTTCCCTTACCTCATTGCATGTCATGTCGTACAATCCAGCGGCACAGCTTGGAAAGCTGGCTACATTGACTTCACTGGGGCTCAAATGGTAGTCACTCTCAAGCTCGTAGCAGCTGGTATGTGTGTACAAGATGGATATAGAAGAAAACAAAGAATTCCACCAGCAGCAGTAGCACCTTCTTCATCATTATCTCCATCTACTTGGCAGCTGTCCACCTACGCCAGTGCCAAGGCCCTCGACACCCCTCCCTCCCTCTTGGAATGGTACAGCTACGTCTTTGCTTTCGGCAACCTCTTAGCAGGTCCATTCTTTGAACTTAAAGACTACCTTGACTTTATCAACCTCACTGGAGACTGGGATGTTCCCTCCCTTCCCGGACAGAAGCTTCCCTCCCCTCTGATACCAGGACTCCTGAGGTTCTTTAAAGGCATCATTTGCGCAGCTTCTTGGATGTACCTCATACAGACATACAACGCAGACTTGTTAGAAAGTGATATGTGGTACAATCAGTATTCTATGTGGAGGCGGGTACCCTTGATTATTGTGGTAGGGTTTGTGTGTCGGTTGAAGTACTATTTTGCTTGGAGTGTGGCAGAGTCGTCGTTGATATTCAGTGGACTCTGTTTTGATGGATATGAACTTGATGATGGTGAAGAGAGGGATGGGGATGATAAAAAGGGGGCTACCACTAATATTGCCAGTAGTATTACAACAACAAGGAAGATGAAGCCTAAATGGACAAGGTATATAAATGCAAGGTCAAGAAAAGTAGAATTCTCAACATCTTTAGCTGCCCTAGCAGCACACTGGAACATATGTACTGGAAAATGGCTGCGACACTACGTTTACGAACGGCTATCACCTCCAGGGAAGAAGCCCACTTTTATAAACATGATTGTCACCCAAACTGTGAGTGGTATATGGCACGGCCTCTTCCCCGGATACTGGCTGTTCTTTGTCACATCGGCCTTTATGTTTGACGCTTCAAAGCATATTTATAGGTATGAGAGAACATGGAGGCCTGCTGTGCAGAATTTCCTGCCTTGGGTTGTATTTAAGATGTTTTTTACTGCTTTTATTTTGAATTATGCAGCGGCTGCTTTTGTGGTGTTGACGTGGGAATATTCGTTTGAAGCTTGGAGATCGGTGTATTTTGTAGGTCATATCTTGATCTTTGGTATACAGTTACTTGCTGTTGTGTATCCGCCCAGCCTCAATGGTAGTGGCGGCAAAGTTAGAGATAAGAAGGAGTAGTAACAAAGTTTCACGAAATGGCAATATTAGTGGAAAGACAAGATATAGATCTATTACAGAGACACGCACATAGGCATACATTACGGTGGGATGGAAATGAGACACACATGCAATAAGACACATGTATCCATGGTTGGAAATAAAGACAAATTTCTGAATTAAAATTAAGCAAAATATAACCTTGGAAAAGAATGAGAACGTAGTATGACATGTACCAATAGCCCTCATCTTTCTCCTGAAAACAAAGGGCTCCTCAACGTTTTTGAAAGTTAACAAATTTGAGCATAAGCACGGATGAAAACCTAAAGAAGAGGAAGAACGCAGCAACAATCAAGACACACCACCAAACCATACTCTCCTGATACCCAAATGTTGTATCAAGAAATTCTTTCACTGTCTGGTTACCAGCGTCAGTCATTACCGCTTCACTGTCACACATCTGAGAGCACCCCAGCCCATAGATGACCCATGTGGTTGGAGAAATTCTATTCATCCACTGCCAGTACACTGGAATCTGACTGTAAGGAACTAAAAACCCATTGAAGAAAGTCCACAGTTGGTTGACACCAGCACTCAGTAGCTGAGCCATCAATTGGTTGGGCGTAGCATAGATCAAAAATTGCCCCAGCATGGTGTACATACTGATTGTCAACCAAAACATGAGCAGGAAATAAATAAACTTCACAAAGGTGGCTTCAAATGCAACCATAAAGTACGAAATGCACACCATTAATACAGCCTGGGCAATCAAGTAGGGGATTTCCACAAAACCAATGCTGGCAGCATATGGGACGGGGCTATACATCTTGCATGCTCTCTCTCTATAGAAGACTTGCTGTTCAGCACTCACAAATGGTTGAATTGAGATGAGGTTGAACATTCCCAGGAAGATGGCCATAGAAAACAGTAGACCCAACACGTTTTGTACGCTAGCAATTGTAGTTGTGGCATCTGGTGACTTGGGGATGTCTCCCTCTCCAAAGTAGATAAGGCCGTACAGCAAGGCGATGGCAATAGTCATGGCCAGTCTTGTAAAGTTGTAGTGAGGGCTGCGCCAGTAGAGAATCCAAAACTTCTTAATAATAACCCGCAATTGCACAGAGGTTGGAGTGGCATACTCTCCAGCCAGAGCCAGTGGAGGGCCTGCAGCAAGGCCTTCCTTCTCAAGCTGCTCAGCAATGGCCTCATTGGTTTTTCTCAGCTCACTAGCAAGGTAGAGAGCAGGGAAATCATTATCTGAAGCTTTGTAAGTTGTACTCATGGAGCCTCCAGTGACTTCCAACATATAGGTGGCTGGATTATATCCTTCCTTGCATAACTCAACACCAGGGTAGCTGGTGAGATAGTTGATTAGATCGCGACTTTCCACTCCCAAGGAGCCAAAGTAAGTCAAACGACCTCCTCTTTGCAATAAAATCAACTGATCAAATGATTCAAAGATTTCCATCGATGGCTGATGAATGGTGACCATGACTGTTCTGCCGCTGTCACCAACATTACGGATGGCTCTCATAACAATAGCAGCTGCGCGTGCGTCCAGTCCTGATGTTGGTTCATCCATGAATATGGTACTTGGTGAAGCTGCCAATTCGACTCCTAAAGACAGGCGTTTTCTTTGTTCGATAGACAGACCGCTTCCACCTGGATCGCCGACAATAGAGTCTCTCAGCTTGCCCAGTTCTACCACAGAGAGAGTGTCTTCCACGATAGCTTTAACTTCTTCATCTGAGAAGGTGTCGTAATCAAGGCGCAGACGAGCACTGAAGGTGAGGGCTTCATAAACAGTAGCTTGAGCACTATGAATGTCTTGCTGTTCCACGTACCCAATCACTCTAGCCCAGGATTTCTGTTCTTTAGGATGGCCATTTACCAGGATATCCCCTCTGATCAAACCTTGAGTCTTTCTTCCAGCAATGCAATCCATAAGAGTAGTCTTACCAGCACCAGACCCACCCATTAAGGCCACTAACTGTTTGGGAGCAGCAAAGCAACTGATGGAATGCAGCAATTGCAATTTACCTTCAATTACCTTGTCACCAGATCCTTTCACGACACCAGGAGCTACTCCTTGACTTGGATCATCTACATAATAACACATGTTTTTCACCACAAGTGTGATTGGTGTGAATGATACAGACACTCCAGTACCAGCACCAGTATCAGCAGCAGCTGCACTGGCAATAGTGTCTGTGTTCTTAACACTGCTTTCAATTTCAACAGCAGCAGCACTACGAGGATATTCAGCATTTTGAGCAGCACTCAACGATTCTGGAGATCTTCCTACTGAAAATGAATCCCCTCCCACAACAGACAGACGCTTCAGTTGCTGTGCCAAGTCATTCTCCACCACCAGCTTCTGATCCTCCTCAGAAATAGAAGGCCTTGGAGAAGGTGGATTTAGGACCATCAATTCAAAGGCTCCAAATAGAGTACAAAGGATCAAAACACCCCACAGGAATCCAACTCCAGCCCAGATCCAATAGGTTTCAGTGAAGAATCCATATGCCTCCAGTGTATCATATCCAATGTCACTACCGTCCTCATTCCAACGTGGAGACGTCAGCTCATTAATAGCCAGTGATCTCAAGGACCAAGACAACGGGTTCATCCAGTAAATCCATACAACATAGTCCGGAATTGATGTATAGACGATACTGAATCCATTAGTAATCATGAGAATGAGTAGAACAAATGACCCGGTGGAATTAGCTACCACCATTGATGGGGCACCATAAGCAAAGCATCTGAACAATGCAGCAAAGCAGTTGGAAGAAGAAAAACAAACAAACCAGTAGATGAAGAAATTACTAGCGCTAGAGGTGAGTCCAGCAATCCAATAAACGACAACAGCAAACAGTACACTTTCCATGAAGGACTGCGGAATCTGCGTTATTGTCATACCTGAAGAGTAGGACCATGCTGGGTAGAAATTGTTATCTCTTTGTTTGAAGAAGACTCTCTTGGTTTCAAATACCATGGCAACCTGGGGCATGGACATCATGGCAAGGAAGGTGATCGAGAGTGTCGAGAGAGAGAGAGCGTTACGAGCATCTGCAGAGGTGGGGTCGACTCTTGCATAGAGGGAAGCGATGATAAGACCAATGATCAGGGCTTGAAGGACCCTGGCGATCAAAAAAGACTTATTACGGACGTTTAGACCCCAAGCACGTTTCAAGACTAATGCGGTGAGTTGGCTCAGTGGGCGTGCGTATTTAGTCCTGGCCAAAGCATTTTTGGGGAAGGAAGAAGTCTCCTTTTGCTTGAACTCCTCCATTTCCTTCTTCATTGCTTTACCCCACTTGGAATCATTCCAGAAACTGTCACTCATCTCTTCAACAGTTACCATGAGCTCCTTTGGAGGTCCCTTCACAGCACCAGCAGCAGAGTACCCATGCTTTGCCAACAGCTCTGGAGTACCATATGCCAGCTGACCCAATGGAGTACTCACTTCCTGGAGGAAACTTCCTACATCCTTCCTTGGAGGGCAGTTGAACCCTTGACTGCCAAAGAATGACAGTGCTTCCTCCGTAGGACCATGATAAATGACCTTTCCAGCGGTAAACAGCAGAATATCATCAAACAAGTAGAGTACCTCTGGAGGAGGCTGCAATAAACTCACTGCAATAGTCTTATTCTGATAATGTGCAATACTTTTGAATGTTTGCATCACGCTATAAGTAGTAGCACTATCAAGGCCTGTACTAATCTCATCCATCAACATGAAAGATTGAGGGCCAACCTGAATTTCAGCAGTGGTGACACGCTTTCTCTCTCCTCCAGACACTCCTCTGGTCATGTTGTCACCTACAACGGTATCAGCCACATGTGTGAGGCCCATGATTTTCAATGTGATCATGGGCTTGATATCGTTGGCCACAATTGATTTGAAAAAGTTTAATAACTCTACATCCTCGTCTGCAGCTGCATGCCTACCTTGTGCACCGCTTTCTTCTTCAGTGCCGCCTGCTTCAGCATCTTTGACACCTTTGGTTTCCTTGGTCTTTTTAGTAAGAGCCTCTATGACCTTGTTCACTTCAGCAATGGCCTCAGCTCTCTTACTATTGCCTACTTGGCAATCAAACGCAAACTGCACCGTTTCCAGTACGGTCATGTTGGGAATGTGATAATCATACTGACCAACAAGACCTGCAGTTCTTCGTGGTTCGAATGTGTCCATGTTTTCATTATTATACTGGATGGACCCTTTAATTTGCAGCTTGGATGAAGCTTCCAGCCTACCACAGAGCACCTGCATGAAGACACTCTTTCCACTGCCTGGTGGTCCCATGACAAGGGTCAACCTGCCTGGTTTCAACATGCCAGTAATATTATCAAGGATGGTCAATGGAGCTGTTTTGAGACCACCCTGACAGAGGAGGCTACTGCACAAGCCTTTGGTTGTGTTGTAGACGGAGGGAACACTGGCTGATCCCAGAAGAGCATCGGTGGTGACGGTGAGATCATCATAAGTGACAGTGATGGATGGCCAGAGATTGGCATTGCTGCTGAAGAGTTCATTGAGTTTGACAAGCATTTCTTCATTTCCTGTGATCTGCTCAGCCACTTGTTTGGCATTCTCGCGGAGTTCCTTCCTGTAATGATGAAGAGAGACGGGCGGACATGTCAGTGGGTGAGTCCAGTGGGAATTATTGACTAAGGTGGGCGAAAGAATTGGGTTTGATGCGATAACTTACTTGGACATATTCTTTGTGGGTGCCTTCTTCTCATGAAGCTCCTTTTTGGCAGCATCTATGAGATCTTTCATTTCATCACTACCATTTCCCCTTTCAAAACCTTGAAAAACTTGGCCTGTGGCTGAGGACCAAATGGCACTTAGATCAAACGCATTACCGCTGGCCATTTTTGGAAATCAAATGCTTCAAGTTATTATACTCGGAAAATGTTTGTATCTGCTGTTGGACTTATTTTAAGCTCGGTTCTTACGTCCCAGTCCTTGCTTACAACATGCTTGTAGTAAAACATGTAAAGTACGGGTTGAAAGTGTGATGTGGGTGATTAAACCGTTTTCAATTCTTTGGTAATGCATTAGAAGATTGGGATTAGATGAGCGGCAGCGGAAAAATGGGAAGCTCTCCCTCTCTCCCCCTCTCCCCCCCTCTCTCTCTCTACTCTCTCCAGCATGTTATATTGCTGATTTCTTGTTTCTCATTAAATTAGTTCGATCGAAGCTCAATCAGTATGCATAGAAAGCAGCAGATCCTAAAATTGATGTTTTGAGTGAGGAGGGAATGCTGGGCTGTCCCAGTGTGAACGAGCAGCGGAGCTCAGCAGCGAGAGAGTCGGGACGGAGTGGGTTCTTGGCTATAAACAAAAAATTACGGCAAAATGCTTTGAAAACCATAACTAACGAAATAATGATGGCAATAAATACTCACATATACTCTTTATAAGTGTATACTATGAGTAATTTTCGAGAGAGCCTTGGATTAGAGGGATTGGATGATTTGAAACCGGCAGAAAATACTGTGAGCTTTGAAATATATCCCCAAGATACAGGTGTGTGCTCTTCATATTCATTTGGAAAGGTTTACCCCAACAATTCCAAGAACTCGCAACTAAATTACAATCCTTCCCTCCAAATCTACAGACACCGACCTCTCCACTCTCCGAACCCGCCTCCTACACCACCTATTGCCATACCTCTCTGACTATATCTGGCAGCAAGATCGCTTTGATCTCATACCATCTACAGAAACCAAACCACCATGGTCTTTTAAACCCTTCTCTAGCAGCAAAACAAAACAAAAATCACCATCATCAACAACAACCCCACCTCCCTCCTCCTCCACCTCACCACCCTTTCTCTGGGCCTCTATCGACTTTGGCGACAATATAGAAGACGAATGGTTCATCGTATGGCTCCTCAAGCATCTCACCCATCATTTCCCATCAATAACAGCCAGAGTATGGGACAATGATGGTGAATTCCTCCTCATAGAGGCTGCCTATCACATCCCCAGGTGGTTGAAACCAGAAACTGCCCAAAACAGGGTATGGATTCATGGGGGTGACTTCCACATTGTGCCTCAACCTAGATATGCTGGTGATCCTTTATTATCACCTACACCTACTCTACAACAAGCTCTGCAAGCTGTCAGATCATCATCAGTAGTAAGGGAAGATGGTGATAATAATAACAACAAAAAGAAAGATGGTATTAGTAGCAATAAATTTATAAACACCAAAGCATCTGGTACTTTCCACCAAGCACTGAACATTCGCCTAGCTAAATACCCAGAAGAAGCCAAGAGACAGATGCACCTCACTATTGCTCATTTACCACTCCAACTAGCATTTATTCTTAATCAACAACCTCAGCTCATAGCTCCTATTGTAGAAGCGTTTCATTATAGGACACCTGATGATGTCAAGGCTGCCACTACTAAGATGATGACGATGATGACAGGGGGGGCAAATGCTTCTATTGGTCATGGTAGTGAGTTTGTTACTGTGAATGTACAGTTTACGAGATGTTTGTATGCACAAATGGCACTGCAGGAATATAATGCTCCCAAGGGGTGGAAAACACTTCTCTCAACTGATACAAATAATAATAATAAAGAGCAGTATACCTCTTTGGTCTACAATCATGATGAAGCAGTCGACCTGGGAGTGAAGATAGCAGCAGGATACGAAATGATGATGTCTAATCCATCAAGGTATGGGGCAACAAAAAGTAATATAAATAGTAATAGTAGTACTAGCAGTAGTAATGTAGATATAGATGGTGGATGGAAGAAGTATCAGTTCAAACTACAATCTCTAGGATACTATAAACATAGTCTTCCTGGGTCTAAAGAATATCAAGGATTGGAAGAGCAAGCTAGAGAAAAGTATGCCAGTACTGTTGGGTGTACAGTTGCCAGTAGAAGTCTCTCTCAAGCACCGGCTGCTGTAGCGCATCAATTAATGACATTGTTTAATGCTAATGGTGGTGGTGATATGAAAATAGTAGAAGAGTTTCATGAGCAGACAAAGATATTACTGCCTCCAGCAGATGAGAGTTGGTTGAGAGAAGGGGCTTCAGAGATAGATGCTGAGTTGGACCGGAGAGAAGCTGAAGTGGAAAAACATCAATCTACTACTCATGGTGGTAGTAGTAAGAAGAAGAGTAAGCAAGGTAATAAGGAGGAAGATGAGCTTGATTTGGAGGAATTAACTTCGAAATTTAAAAAGTTCATGGCGACCATGTCGGGGCTGGAAGGTGCAGATGTTGATGGTGATGATGATGGTGATATTGGTGGGGGTATGGGGAAGGATTTTGATGAGAGAACATTTCTTGAAGAATTAGGTAAAGTATTTGAAATGGCAGGGGGAGAAGATGATGAGGCTGATGGAGGAGAAGGCTCATATGCATCATCGTCAACTGAAGGATCTTCCTTCTTTGGAGATGGTGATGATGACGATGATGATGACAGTGATTATGATGGTCCTCTCACAGCTACTGATAGTGATGATGATGAAGAAGAAGAAGAAAGTGAAGGAGTAGAGAGAGGCAATGCCCATAATAATAATAATAATAATAAAGCGTTCTATGATGCATATAGCTCCATATTAGCAAGCCAACTAGCAAAATCCAAGTTGAAAGACTCTTTTATCAGGGCTCCTGCTGCTGCCACTGACTCTACAACCGATAATAATATTAGCAGTACTCATGTTGGTGGTAGTAGTATGGAAATGAGGGATGTTGATGTAGACGTCAACTTGGTAGAAAGTCTGCTACAATCACATGCTGAGCAAGCTGGGTTACCTGGACCAGCTAGTAACTTGGCAGGATTATTGGGACTGAAACTTCCCCATCATTCCAAGAATGATGACGATACTGGTGATGACAATGAAGAAGAAGAAGAAGAAGAGTAACACACATACCAAATATTTACCGGTATGTATACATATAATTTATTGAATAATAAATGTAATCAGACAGAAGAGTAGCAAGTTTTATCATACTCTCCCCTGTCCTTCTTCTCCTGGCAGTAAGCTCTCCTGTTTGTTGAATAATAACAACCACCGCTGCCTTGCTCTTGTGATGCTCTCAATGCTACTACTACTACTACTACTATTACTGCTGCTGCTGCTGTTGTTGCTGAAGAATACTAGATATGCACATGCTGCTGTTGCTATCATTATTATTATTAGTAGTAGTACTAATGATATTCCATTCATCCTACTAACTATTTCATCAGTTATGGCTATGCTATACCCAGCAATGATGCCAGATAAGTGTCCTACAAAACTGGCTCTGGGAATCAATATACTGGTGAGGAATAAGCTACCAAATGGAGAGAGCCAAGAAGAAGCTGGCATTGTGTGACGACTACTTCCTGGTACCTTGACTGATAGAAGAGCCATCCAGCCAAATAAGATGCCACTGTATCCAGTAGCAGTAACATTTGCATAGGAGTCTTTTTTGAGGACATTGATGATTACGGCATAGCATGATAGAGAGATGGGGGGTGTAAGGATAACGAGGAATGAGGTGTATTTAAGATAGTTGAGTGGACCGATGTATGTTTCTATGACACCCAGAGACCATAGTGCGTTGAGGTTGAAGAGAAGGTGGAGGATTTCAATGTGGGAGAAGGTAGCGGTGAGGAGGGTGTGAGGGCGGGAGCGGAAGGAATTGAAAGATATGCCGACTGTGTCATATCCAATGCCTTGTTTGTGGAGGTAGATGAATATGGAGGTGAGGAGAAGTGCGATTGAAGAGGTAATTGGCTTGTGAAAGACCTATGAGATTGAAAAAATGGAAGAGAAATGATTGAGATCAAGTTTTGAATGACGGCAAGGTTCTCGGTTAAATAATAATCAGAGATGATGCACTACCTGCAGAACTATATTTTCACCCATTGCAATTATTATTTTGAATAAGACCAAAACCAAAACTGTTCTTTCATCTCTTGAACAACGCCGTCGGTTATGAGAGAGATAGGTCTCCGACTCGAGCTCGGGGAGTCATCCTCAGGGAGTGAGGGTCTCTTTCTCTCTTTCAAACTGCAGATCATATATCAGCTGGAATATTCCTTTATATCATTCATTCAGCTTTTATTGAGTCTATGCTAGTAAGGACCAATGCCAGTGTGGGTGTATCAGGTACCAGAAAAAGGGGGAGAGGGTGGTAGGCGCCTTGCCCCACTAGTGGTAGCCGTGCGAAGCAGCAAAAAAGTGCATTTTTTTGCTTTTCCTTAAAAGTTCCGTGTTTTCTCCCTTTTGCGTGCAAAAATCCCAATTTTAACGCTGTTGTAGTACTCCACGCACGTCTTTTAATAGATTAATGAATGAATAAATAGCCACTGGGTAAGTTTCTTTCACTTTTCTAGCCATTTCATTACGAGACTAGGTGTCGCATTGGAGGCTTATTTAGCAAACAAACATGGTTATAACGAATACAAATAGTTCATCTTGTTATTAATTCCACGACAATGCGAAATGTGCCAGCTTGAATATGACTCCAATTTTTTTCTTTCATTCTTTCAGGGATTATACTTCGGGGAAACGTGGCATAAACGTCGCCTAATATACATATGAGGCGTAATTGGGATGATACGGATGCGTTGTCGGGACTCATGGGGGGAATGAACCTCGCCCCCAGCAACAACAAGATGCATCACCAACAGTTGGGGAACGGTTGGCAGCAACAGCAACCTATAACTCATCAAGCAGCGCTCAATCACTACGCAAACGCACCTGTGATGTTGTCTTCTGCTGGATATGTCCAGACTACTCCATTTCCAGCTGATATGGGAGGGTACATTACTATGGCACCACCACCAAACTTAAACCTAAACCTGGACATTGGCGGTGGTGCACCACCTCACTCCCTTCTCTACTCTCCTCCTCCTCCCATCATTGCCCCCAACCCTCAAAGCATGGGCTGGGGCGGCCAAGCCATCTCAGATCCATCTGGATTCAAGGCTCCTTGGTTTGGTAAAACTAGGGGTGGTAAAATTAACAATACTGGTCATACAAGAGGAGGCCAGAGGGACCATCGAAACAACAACGACAATGGAAACAACAACGGAAACAACCACCACAATAGCAATAGTAATGGCTACCGATCAAGAAGCCAAAACTACAATGGCAACTATAATCAAAGAAATGGTGGCTCCAGACATCGCAACAATGGCTGGAATGGCAACTATGATAGCAGTCGCAGCGGCAGCGGTAGTGGCTCCCCCGGCACCGACGACTCTGATGAATTTTCCATCGATACTGTTGTCCAAAACGTCGCCTCTCTTCCCAGAGGCACCCCCGTCCCAGACTCCATCTACCAAGCTCTCTTCAGACTGGAGGGAAGATCCTGTGCTCTTCTGTTGAAGGAGCTCTCCAAGGCTGGACTTGCTAGAAGAGCAGGAGAGATATTCGACTGGCTGAGGCGCCTGGAGCAGGGTCACCCATTGAGAACCTTGCTTGATGTGTTTTCCTACACAGCCTCCATCTCTCTGTGCATTCCAGAGCATAACGTTGAACGTGCTCTAGCTCTTGCGAGTGAAATGAAGATGGCTGGTGTTGAAAGGAACGTCCATACGTATACCGCCCTGATGAATGTGTGTATTAAGTGTGCCAAGCATCAAATGGCGCTCGAAACATATAGATTGATGCGTGCAGATGGTTGTCAGCCTAATGTGGTGACCTACAACACCCTGATTGATGTGTACGGGAAGACTGGCATGTGGGAAGAAGCAGTAGCTGTGTTGCCAATAATGAAGAGCGAAGGAGTAGAGCCAGTGTTGCGTACATACAACACGTTGATCATCGCATGCAACATGTGCAATCAGCCTCGTGAAGCCATTGCCATTCATCGTAAAATGCTCCAAGAAGGGCATTCTCCCAACTCTACCACCTACAATGCACTCATCTCTGCGTATGGTAAAGCTGGGCAGCTGGAAATGGTCATGGATGTGTTTCAAGAGATGTTGTACAGAGGGTGTGAACGTTCAGTCATTACCTATTCATCACTCATCAGTGCCTGTGAGAAGGCCGGCCAATGGGAGCTGGCTATGGAATTATTTAAAGAGATGATGAGGGAGCAATGTGCACCTAACACTGTCACTTACAACTCTTTGATCACAGCTCTAGCTCAAGGAGCTCAATGGGAGAGAGCTAACGAGGTATTTGAGCAAATGCCGGCCCAAGGCTGCAACCCGGATGTTGTCACCTACACCGCTCTTATATCAGCCTTTGAGAAGGGTGGTCAATGGCGCCTAGCTCTGTCTGCTTTTGGTAGAATGAAGGCACAAGGATGTATGGGTGATGCTATTGTGTACAATGCAGTTATAGATGCACTCTGGGAAACTGGCGTCATCTGGGCGCAACGTAAGGCTCTGGAAATGTTCAGAGGTGCAGTTGATGAAGGTCATTTCTTGCAAGGGAGATTGGTCCCTGGATTAGCTCGTGCTGAGGTGAACCTTCATGCTATGACTGCTGGTGTGGCCATGCTGAGTCTGTATGCCTGGTTGATCAGTTTGAAGCAGCTGGTGCTGAGGTACGGGCCATCTGCTGCACCGCTCAGAGTGGCCATTGTGACTGATAGAGGAAAGGGAGCAAAAGAGCAAGGTAACTTGGTGGTCAAGGAAGCAGTGGCAGCAGTAATGTCAACTTGGGGCAGTCCACTCAAATCGATTGTCAATAGCAGTTATTCTGGCATGCTGGAAGCTACAGGAGCAGATATGGCAGCCTGGCTGATGAGCGGTGCCTTTGAAGCTCGTCTCTTTGCCTTCTTCCCTTGCACTGACATTCTCCCCTCTGTGGCCAACAGCAGAGATGCAACAGCTGCAGCTGCAGCTATGGGAGTGGCAATCCACCTGGATGATGACCCATGTGGAACCAAGGAGACCACAATGGAAGCCAGATGCTCTGAAGCATTTGCTGCGGTTCGTCATTTTGAAAAGACTCACTGCTTGGCTCTTCAAAACATGAGCTATTCCTATCTGCAAAGAAGGAATGAGCTGGTATCCCAAGCTCTTGACGTTGCCATAAAACTGGGTGCAACGGAGGAAGTGGCTCATGACGCTGTGTTATTGATGGATAGAGTGATGTCAACATCATTGGATTTGCAACCCGACTTGATGGATCTCCTTGCTCTTGCCTGTGTTGCAATCACAGTTCGTCAATCGTCAGAGCAACTTTCTTCCTCTGCTTCTTCATCAGTCATCACATCTGTAGGAGGCAGCAGCAGCAGCAGCAGCGGTAATGATGGAGGTGGTCGTAGTGGTAGCAGCAACAGCAGCACCGGCAGCGATGGCAACATCAACAACAATCAGAACAACAGCACCAGCAACTCGCCCCCCACGGAGATTCTGACTTCCGCCCGACTTGAAGCAGCAGCCGGCTTCCCTGCAGCTGCCATTGAACGTATGGAATGGAACATTCACCAAGTTCTCAGTCAAGACACTTCTGCCATCAGTACCCTAAGATGCATGGAGTTGTACTTGGAAAGACTGGGAGGTACTCATGTTGTGATTGATGGAGATACTGCAGCTGCTACTGCAATGGGAGGAAGAGCCAAGCAGCTGTCAAGAGATGCTTTGAGAGACATGGCTTTTTTGAATTGCAGACCGTCAGTTATTGCTGCAGCTTTGTTGTATGTTGAGAGGAGATCTCGGGGAGCTATTCCCTTCTGGCCTTCTATGCTGGCAAAGCTAACTGGGTACCAGGATATGTCCACTCCAGAGCTCAGCGTGGCTATTAGAGCAGCTCAGCGTGTTGGTACCACCGTCACCGTGCACACAACAGGAGGAGGAGGAGGAGCTTCTTCGACTGTTCCAGCAGGTGGTGGTGGTGGTGGTGATAGTAATACTTTCAGTGCTACTGTAAGTCCAGCTGGTTTATTCTCTTTGGGAGCCATGTCACCAAAGATGAGTACTCTCAGTATGAATGAAGCCAACAGCAGCAGCTTGAACGACTCAGCTTCAGATACTGCTTCTATTGCTACTGCTAGTACTCACACTACCAACCATTCTGATAATAGTAATGGCATCAGTCATAATCACCATAACAACCGTCACCACCACCACCACCATAATGGCACCGCTGACAACGCATCGCTACAGCAGACCTTGATGGTACTGAAGCAAGCTGTTAATGGTAATGGTAATGGTAATAATATAGTAGGGGCCCCTACTAATCTACTAGATCGTAGTAGTAATAATGCTGGTAATGGTAATGGTAACACTGGTGCTGATGGAGTTTTCCATCACGAGCAGTCTTCTCAGTTGTTCTGTAATGGCACTGGGTCTGGATCTGATTGATATTGTGAATACTTGTGATTCCTGGATGGGTAGTTGAAGTGTGATTTTCATAACGAGAGGGGGGGGGGGGGGGGGGGG
>Ga0114919_10000938_pt1 | contig 23351 bp, 17 predicted proteins | sample BlataG_FD_88682 | JGI IMG/M metagenome (GOLD analysis project Ga0114919, IMG submission 88682) | Deep subsurface microbial communities from Black Sea to uncover new lineages of life (NeLLi) - Black_00105 metaG | ecosystem: Environmental > Aquatic > Marine > Oceanic > Sediment | place: Atlantic... | reverse complement strand
TGTTCGGGGCGGTGGAGTTCTACAGAAAATGTATGGCCGCGGGAATCAAGCCCATAATCGGTTGTGAAGTATACGTGGCGCCGCAGAACAGAAGGAAAAAGGAGCCCATCAGAGGATTTCCGGACGCTGGTTATCATCTGATCCTTCTGGTAAAGAACCATACCGGATATAAAAACTTAATGAAGCTCTCTAGCATCGGATACCTGGAAGGATTTTACCACAAGCCACGCGTCGATAAGGAAGTACTCAGGCAGCACAGCGAAGGTCTTCTGGCCCTGTCCAGTTGCCTGCACGGAGAGGTTCCCAGCCTTCTGCTCAAAGGAAACGGCAAAAAAGCCCGAGAGGTAACCGAGGAATACAAGACCATCTTCGGCGAAGGAAACTTCTTCTTGGAGATGCAGAATCATCAGATCGAAGAGGAGAAGAAGGTAATTCCCCTTCTGGTGAAGTTGGCGGACGAAGCCAACCTTGGACTGGTGGCGACCAACGATTGCCATTATCTGAAAAAAGAACACTCCGCGGCTCATGATGCATTACTGTGCATCCAAACCGGCAAAAAGGTTAGCGACACGGATCGGATGAGGTTTGCCAACGATCAGATGTACTTCAAGTCGCCCGAGGAGATGAAGACGCTCTTTGCCGACTTCCCCTCTGCCCTGGAAAACACCCTGCGGATCGCCGAATCGTGCAACCTGGATTTAGAGTTCGGCAAGACTCATCTCCCCGAATTGCCCCCGCCTTCCGGCTTTGACGATCTGGATTCTCACCTGGTTTTTCTATGCCGGAAAGGCTTGGCACAGAGGTACTCCAAGGTCACGCCCGGCTTAGAGGAGAGGCTGGAATATGAGCTCAAGGTGATAAAGCAGATGGGGTTTGCCGGATACTTTCTCATCGTCAAGGATTTCATCGACTTTGCCAGAAAGGAAGAGATACGGGTGGGGCCGGGAAGGGGTTCGGTGGGAGGCAGCCTGGTGGCCTATTGTCTGGGAATCACCAACTTGGATCCCATCAAGTACGGGCTGCTGTTCGAGAGATTCCTCAACCCGGAAAGGATCTCCCTCCCGGATATCGATATTGATTTCGCGGACCGGGGAAGAGACAAGATAATCCGCTACGTGATCAACAAGTACGGGGAGAAAAACGTTGCCCAGATCATCACCTTCGGAACCATGGCTGCCCGGGCAGTGATCAGGGACGTGGGAAGGGTCCTGGACATCTCCTACGCCGAGGTGGACCGGATCGCCAAGATGATTCCCTGGGAACCCGACATGAACTTAAAGAAAGCGTTGGAGCAGCGAGCCGAGCTTCGCGCCATGGTCAAAGGCGATCCCAGAATAGAAAGGTTGATGTCCTACTCTCAGGTACTGGAAGGTTTGTGTCGGCACGCCTCCACACACGCTGCCGGTGTGGTGATCGCACCCAGGGCCTTGACCGAATTCGTTCCTCTGTATAAGGGCAGCAAGGGGGAGAAAACCACTCAATACGACATGAAGGGGATCGAGGAGATCGGGCTTTTGAAGATGGATTTCTTGGGCTTGCGGACCTTAAGCGTGATCGACGATACGCTTGAGACGCTGAGAGAAGATGGCAACGTCGTTTTGGACATAGACTCCATCCCTTTAGACGATGAGAAGACCTTCCAACTTTTCTCCGACGGCGAGACGGTGGGTATCTTCCAGTTCGAGAGCTCCGGCATGAGAGAATATCTGTGCAAGCTCAGGCCGGAAAGCTTGGATGAGCTGACCGCCGTGAATGCGCTCTATCGCCCCGGACCCTTAGACAGCAAGATGACGGATGAATATGCAGACAGAAAAAGGGGTTTGAAGAAGATAGTCTATGAACATCCCCTGCTGGAACCCACTCTCAAGGAGACCTACGGCGTCATCGTGTATCAGGAGCAGGTTCTGAGGATCGCCAGCGATCTGGCCGGATACAGCCTGGGCAAGGCGGACATCTTACGAAAGGCCATGGGAAAGAAAAGGGCAGAACTGATGGATCAGCAGAGGGAAGAATTCAACAAGGGAGCCAAGGCAAAAGGGATAAAGAAAGAGGCATCAGAGAAGATATTCAACCTGATGGCCACCTTCGGCCGATACGGTTTTAACAAGTCTCATTCCGCCGGATATGCATACTTAGCTTATCAAACCGCCTATCTTAAGGCTCATTATCCGGTGCAGTTTATGGCCGCCAGCATGACCTCGGAGACCGGCAACACCGACCGGATCGTGACGTTGATGGAGGAATGCAAGCGGATGGGAATCGAGGTCTTGCCCCCGGACATCAACCAGAGCGTGGGGAAGTTTAAGGTGGTGGGAAAGCAGATACGATTCGGACTGGAAGCGGTAAAGAACGTGGGGCATGGCGCCATTGAGGCCGTCGTGGAATCCAGGGAAAGGGTGGGCAAGTTCGACAGTATCTTCCAGTTCTGCGCCGAGGTAGACATGGGCGCGGTGAACAGGCGGGTGATAGAGAGCTTAATCCAGGCCGGGGCATTCGATTCCGTCTCCAAGCACAGGTCGCAGTTGATGGCATCTGTGGACGTGGCCACAAGCTATGGGCAGAACCTGCAGGAGGAGAAGAAGCGGGGGCAAACCTCGCTGTTCGATCTTACCGGCGAGACAAAAACTGCTTCCATCCCCAGGGTGCCGGAAGTTCCGGAATGGCCCATTAGCGAGATTCTCTCCAAGGAAAAGGAGATGCTCGGGTTCTACACTTCCGGGCATCCACTGACCAAATACCATGAGGAATTGGACGTCTTCGTCACCAGAAACACTGAAAGCATAGAGGAGGCAAAGGACGGGGAGGAGCTCTACATCGGCGGAGTCATCACCAACGTGAAAACCACCATAGACCGCAAGAAAAAGCAGATGGCCTTTATCACCTTAGAAGATTTCACCGGCACGGTGGAGGTGGTGATCTTCTCCGATTGCTATGAGAAGAACCGCCGGGTGATAAGGACAGATTCCATGATTTTGGTCAGGGGCAGAGCCTCCACCAAGGAGGGAGAGAAAGCCAAAGTGGTCGCATCGGATATCATGGGTCTAAGCAAGGTATATCAGAAGATGAAGCCCCCCATGCATATCCTTCTCCTCTCCTCAGGATCCAGCCCGGATATCATCACCGAACTGAAAGGAGTTCTCTCCGACCATCCCGGAAAATCGCCGGTGATCCTGCACGTGAGAACGAACGATGAAGAACTGAAGATGAGGCTCAAGAACACCGAGGTGGAAGTCTCCAAAGACCTTCTGGCAAAACTGAAGTCGCTCTGCGGGGATAAGAACGTATACGTGAACCGTGTCTAAGCGCAATAACCGCCACGTCATTGCGACTCCCGCCAACGGCGAGACGAAGCAATCTCTCAAGGAAACCGTAGGGCCAGCCCTTATGTCTGTCCGTTTCATGTTCTCCCTGGATCACCCTCTTCCCACCTTCTCCCGTAAAGAGAGAGGGAACTCGGTCTTTCCCTCCCTTAATGGGAGGGAATAAAAGGGAGGGTGAAAGGGATTTGGATAGGGACCCCGCCACTGCGGGATTTCGCAAGCTCAACTTGCCCCGAACCGTATGGTTTGGGGCAAGCCTTGTCCCTACATCGTTGGCGTGCTGCCGGTTTTCCCTTGACTAATCAGGAAATTGTGTTAAGTTCTAGGAGTGGGAATAGGGCTGCGACGGGGAGATGTCCAGACCCTGTCCCGACCCACAGGTTAGAAGTCCAAATTCTGGCGAAGGAATCACCAATGAAAACTGTAAAGATTTTCCCCTGTGCCTTTCTTTTTCTGGCTCTCATCTTCCTTTTGTTCGGTTCTGCTATTCCAAAGGACCGGATCGATGAGGAGATAGAGGCGATCCAGAAGATGATTGATGAGAAGGGATATAATTGGACCCCGGGCAGAACCTCGGTGATGGAACTCTCCGAAGCAGAAAGGCAGAATCTCTACGGTTTGGAGATACCGGAATGGTACGATGAGTGGTTTAAGAGCACCAAGAAGCTGACCGCCCCACCCGGCGCTTTCTTTCCTCCGGCCTTCGACTGGCGCGATTCGGCTGGCGTCACCCCGGCCAGAAACCAGAGGAACTGCGGGAGCTGCTGGGCCTTCGGCGCCCTGGGAGCCCTGGAGGCTATGACGAAAATCCACGGGGGGACCGAGCTGGATCTTTCCGAGCAGCAGATCCTCTCCTGTAAGTCCTACGGCTGGGGATGCAACGGCGGCTGGATGAGCTATTGCTACGAGTTGTTCTTGGAATATGGCTCTATCAGCGAGCAGGACATGCCTTACCACGCCAACGATACCGATCCCTGCATACAGGAGTCGTGTGAGGTGCTGTCAAAGATCACCGGCTGGACCCCGGTGGCCCATGACGTGAACTCGATCAAAACTGCTCTTATGACCGGGCCGGTATCCTGCGCCATGACCGCTTACGACGATTTCAGCTCCTACAGTGGAGGTTGCTACGAGCATGAGAACACTGAGCCGTGTAATCACGCCGTCCTGATAGTGGGCTGGGACGACACCATGTGTGACGGCGAGGGCGCCTGGATCGTGAAGAACAGCTGGGGCCAAAGTTGGGGCATGAATGGGTTTTTCTATATAAACTACAATAGCTGTCTGATCGGCTACGCCACCGACCTGATTTATTACACTCCTCCCGGTCCGTACGTCACCCTTGAGGAGTTAGTCGTTGATGACGCTGCGGGAGGCGATGGAGACGGGAGAGCCGAACCGGAAGAGACGGTGGATCTGTATCTGACCTTCTCCAATATCTGGGTGCCACTGACCAATGCGACGGTTACCGCTGTGCCCGATACGGACGGCTTGGTTATGATGACGGATCAGGCCTATTTGGGTGACATTCTGGCGCCGGATACGGTGGTCAACTTTACGGCGCCGATCCAATTTCAGGTTCCCGCCGATTTCCCCTCCATAAGGGTAGCCTTCACCTTTGAGATTACGGGAAACAGCGGTGAATACAGCAAGAGTTGGACCAGGGAGGTCTGGATAGGCCGCTCCACCATCCTTTTGGTTGACGACGACGAAGGCGCAACCGTGGAGAGCTATTATTGCGAGGCAGTGGATGCGGTAGGTCCTCTGTACGACGTGTGGGATAAGAGCGCCCAGCCGGACAAATCCTACAACTTCTCTGACTACAATGTGGTGGTCTGGTTTACCGGGGATCACAGAGAGTCGGTCTTCTCGGATGACGATATCCTGACTTTAACAGATTACCTGGATAACGGCGGCAGGCTCTTCTTAACCAGTCAGGATGCGGCGGAGGCATTGTCCGGCTCACCCAATCCGCAGCATAACCTCTTTTTGGAAGACTATCTGCACGCTGGCTACGCTGGAAGCTGCAGCAGGCTTCTGATCGCCCAGGGTCCTGGAGATGAAGTAGGAGACGATTTGTGGGTTTGGCCGGGGAGCACTCCCGGAGCCAACAATCAAAACTCCAAGGATGCACTATCACCCAATCCTGAGGCGGACGCAGTCCTCTTTTATGCCAACGCCGGGTTTACTCCCACCGATTCGATTGCCGCCATAAAGTTTAAGGGCGACTATAAGCTGGTTTTCTTCGGCTTCGGCTTCGAGGCCATAAACTCAAGCGGCATCTACATGCACGGACACTACGTGACCAAACCGGAAGTTGTCATGCAACGAGTCTTAGACTGGCTGAACATGCCCTGGATCTACGTGCACGGAGATGCCAATTACGACCAGACCGTGGACGTGGGAGACGTGGTTTATCTGACCAATTATCTTTTCAAGGGTGGATCAGCCCCTGTGCCTCCGGCCGCCGGAGATGCCAACGGCGATTGCACAATCGACGTGGGAGACGTGGTTTACCTGGTGAACTATCTGTTCAAGGGAGGCCCGGCTCCTGTGGAGGGCTGCGCATAAACCCGAAAACAGCTAATCGAACAATCATCACATACGATGAAGAAGTTGAGGAAGGCTGGTGCCTTCCTCAACTTTTATCTGAGCTATCGATTTCACGAGTATCCATCAGCTTTCCTGAATCCATGAAGCTTCTACAGAAACAAGAAGTCAGTCTGTTAACCATAGCGCTGAACTCCTTTGCCCTATTCTTCGGGTTCACCGTCTGGCGGGTGATATTCAACAATTTCGCCAAAGAGGTCTTTGACGTTACCGCCACGCAGATAGGAATCATCCAATCGGTTCGGGAGATTCCCGGGCTTTTGGGATTTGCCGTGGGAGCTTTAGCTATTTACATCGCTGAGGTAAGGATCGCCGCCTTAAGCATCGTGCTCACCGGCGCAGGGTTGGTACTGGTGGGACATTCCGATTCCGTTTTCATGCTGGGCGTAGGCACGCTGGTGATGAGCGTGGGATTCCACGGCTTCATCTCCTCCAACCAGGCGCTTCTGCTTCACTTCATCAAGACCAGGGAATCGGGAAAGGCACAGGGGAAGATAGCCAGCACGGAATCCATGGCCGGAGTCGTCGCCACAGCCTGCGTTCTGGCAGCCACCCTCTTTTTCGGCTACCGCGATACATTGACGGTTTTTGGGGCTGTGGTCATCCTGGTGGGAATCCACTTCACTTTTACGCTCAAATCCAACCGGGCAAAAGAGGAGCAGAGAAAGGTTACCTTAAAGAGGAAGTACTCTCTTTACTATTTTTTGAGTTTCTTAAGAGGTTGCCGCCGCCACATCTTCACCACCTTTGCCATATTCCTTCTGGTGGCCAATCACCAGATATCCATCTCCACAGCGGCGCTTCTTTTCTTCGTCTCCAACGTGGTTAACATCTACACATACCGTCGGATAGGAGCATTAGTGGAGAAGTGGGGGGAGCGGACCGTGCTGGTGGGAAGCTCCTTTTTCCTGATCTTCATCTTCTCGGGCTATGCATACATCCCCTGGTTGCCGCTTTTGGCTGTTTTGTACGTGCTGGACAATATCCTTTTCGGATCCTCCATTGCCCTTCATTCTTATATCAGGAAGATCTCGGACAAGGCTGATCTCACCAGCTGCATATCGTTCAGCGTAACGGTGAATCATATCTCGGCGGTAATCCTGCCCATACTCGGCGGCGTGATATGGGAGCTTCTCGGATTCAAGGCCACATTTCTCTTCGGCGCAGCGATCGTTTTTATCGATATGCTCTTTTCATTGAGGATAAAGACCAGATAGTTACTTCAGAAGACCACCTAAAAGAAGGGCATCCCACCGTGGACCGGATGTCCTCCGAAGAACGACTCCGTTTTTCTGCTCTCACAGTTTTCTGGCCGGGTGTCGTCCGGTCGTACACCCTTTAGACTCGTCCCGTTCAGAACTCAGCTTTAGTGGCCGGCTCAGCCTGAGCCTCCTCTTTGGCCGCCTCTTCAAATGCGGGAAATTTCATAACGAATAGCGTGTAAGTGCCCTCATCGCTGTAAACCTCGATGCTGCCGCCGTGGTCTTTGACCATTTCGGCAACCCATAGCAACTCCAGGCCCAGTCCGTCTCTCTTGCCGGTGAAACGCTCTTTAAACACCTTAGGGAGATCGGACGCGCGTATGCCCGTTCCGTTATCCGAGATCTGAATCTGCATTTCTTGCCCCTGGTTTATCCCGCTCACCTCTATGGTGATGGTTTTCACCCCATCCGGGGTCTGCTGCAAAGCGTGGGCTGCATTCTCCAGAATGGCATAGAGCATCTGCCGCATTTGACATTTGTCTCCGCTGACCTTTGGCGCGGCATCATGAAAATGGGTAGCGAAGATGACATCGCGAAACCTCTCCTGCGATTTCAGCAGAAGCAACTCTTCCTGGATAAGATTCACCAGGTCCAGCGGCTCTTTGCTTGCCGGAGGCGCTGGCGAAGCGGTCAAATCCGAGACAAAACTTCTCATATTCTGCAGGGCGTTCCTGATAATGCTCATGGTCCTGGCTGACTTGCCCAGGCTGACCTCGTCCAATTCCAGCGGCAGGGTCTCGAAAGCAACGGAGAGTTTTTTGATTTCCGTGGTCATGATATTGGCGATCTGTTCGGCCGTTGTCCGCCTAAAGGCTAATCTTTCCTGCATTCTCTCTTCTTCTTCCCGGCTCTTATTCTCAGTCACGTTTTTCATTAAGCAAAGTTTTCCGCCGCCCGTTCCCTGTTCGTCACGCATTCCGGTAATGGTGACAGAGGAGAGAAACTGCTCACCGTTCTTTTTCCCGGCTATAATCTCCCCTTCCCACACGCCTTTACGCTGCAGCTCCTCTTGAATCCGTTCGGCAAGAGAAGACCAGGAACCATTAACCCACAGCACGTTGAAAGACTTGCCCATAACCTCTTCGCTGCTGTAACCGAATTCCTCCTCCGCTGCCTTGTTGAACAAGGATATCAGATCGTCTTCTCCGGTGCAGATCAGAGGATAAGGGACTGAAGAAAGCAGCCGATCTGAGAGGTTTTCTTTCCCTTCTGTGGGTGCTTGAGGTTCTTCTGAGGATTCCTGGCTTCCTGTCGTGCCCACCTTCTCTTGCAGGGAACGGTATGCCTGGTGAAGCTGTTCGTTCTTCTCCTTGAGCTCGTCGATTAATCGGAGATCGGATTGCTTTATTCGCGAACTTAAGACTTTCACGATCTGATATGCGACCAAAGGGTGATTATTCAGGATGGTCAGGAAATTCGACCTGGAGAGTTGGAATACCCTGGTTGTTTTGGTGGCCTGGGCGGTTGCAGGACGGGGAGACTCATCCAGAAAGCCTGATTCCCCGAAGATGTCTCCTTCTCTCCTCAAGACTCGACTGCTCTCCTCCTCTCTCTCCTTTGCCGCCCGGCTGACCTTTATCGCCCCTTCCTTGATGACGAAGAGGGTATCCCCCAGCGTTCCCTCCTTGAAGAGAGTCTTGTCAGAGGAATAGGTTTTTTCCTTGAAAAAACCACAGATCTTTTTCAGGCTGGCGGAATCGAATGTTGAGAAAATCGGCGTCTTACGCAACAGCTTGATTATCTCGGCAGACATATCTCCCCCTTGTGATTTAACGAAGCTTGTCCCCTTTTCTATATCGTCACCTGGTGGGCAAGCTGAAAGTTTTTTAGCTACGCACAGAGTGGCAGACGAGGCGTCCGTCTGGGCGCTGAATCCGTTGACGTGATTCGCCGCTCGCGCCGTCCCTGGGACCGCCGGACGATTCTCTAATTTCCTCTCCCCTCCGGGGAGAGGACCAAGGTGAGGGGGACTTCTCAAACCGAACTGATTCTCCCCCTCAACCCCGCCTCTGGCGGGATTTTCAACCTAACCCTCTCCCCGCGGGGAGAAGGAACTTAACGGAAAAGTTGGATTCCCCTGATTTCATCCGCTCTATCCGTCCAGACGGACGCCCGTCTGGGCGTTCAATCCGTTGACCAGATTTGTAGTCCTATCAAACAAAAAGCGGACAGGGATTAACCTGTCCGCTCAATACTAACACGAAATGTCGTTATCAGTTACATTCTCAGACGGAGTGGGGAATGCTAACTTCCCTCGCCTTTCTCCTTGGATTCATCCGAAGGTTTTTCCTTCGCCGGCTTCTCTTCGGTCTCCTTTTCCTCCATCTCCCTTCTCTCCTCCTCCTCTTCGCTCTCGGTCTTCCGCTCCAGGAGGTTCTCGTCATCCTTTTTCCTTCGCAGGATGATGTAGGTAACGGTCTGCCCACTGCTTATTATGGCCAGCCCGTACGAGAGGACCATGAAGATGACGACTATCAAAGAGATAGCAATCAGGAATGCCGCAATCTGGCCGGACCAGTTAAGATAGATCCCCGGTCCGATCTCGGGAAGATGAAACCCGAAATCTATGCCAGCGAAGATATTGGAGAAGTAATCCAGTATGTGTTCTGGAATGGTGACATAAGAGAGCGCCTCTTCGGTAATGTCGGCAAGTTTCTCCTTCATGAAAACGCCGCAGGATGCGTTGACTAACTGGATGGCTCTGAACGAGAAGTAGCCGAAGACGAAAATCCCCACCTTAGACATCACCCCGATAAGTCCGGTGTAAGCGAAGAACCGCCAGGCCTGATTCCACAGGGTGGAGAAGATCTGAACTAAGGTTTCGAAGGTATCCTCCTTCAGGGTAGCCACCACCGCGGGAGTCATAAGTAAGGAGACAAAGAAGATGAAGATAACGTAGGCCAAGCACAGACCGGCGGCGAATAAGGGGATCAGATAGAAGATGCCGATACCCAACTCCCCCACGTACGGTATCTTTCCCAGAAGCCCGATGATTACTCCGCAGATTATCAAGAAGGCAATGAAAACCAGAAGAGAAAGAGGCGAGAGGAAGGCTGGGGCCCAATGCTTCTTTAAGAATCTGAAAGCCTCCTTGGAGGAGTAGAAATCATCCCCTTTGAGTTGCTCATAGGTCACCTTTCCCACCATGGTGCTTGCCAGCATCCAGCAGATCAAGGCCCAAAAACAACCCACGCCGAATATGGCCCAACTGTACCAACTGACAAAGGGGAAATCGCTCAATGGGAAAAGACCATGATACTTCCAGGTCTCGGAACAGGCAAGACCGCTGGCAACGAAGGCCAGGTAGGTGAATACCAGGTATCCAACGTACCCTACCAGAAGCCCAACAAACTGAAGTAGAATCTTCTTGGCGGAGAGCGCCAGCCGGGGAGCCCGGAATACGTCTCTTACGTCGAAATAGAATTGAGTCATGAACACCTCCTGCTAACTGCTTTCAAGTAGCTTGTCTGTCCTTTTGAAAAAAGAAGTCAATCATTTATAAGCCTCCTCCAATCTTTTGTCAAGAAAAATCTCCGCCCGAATTATTAACTGAAATCTCCCACTGGGCGTCTGGAGTAACCAGCACCTAACTTAAGTTAGGTGCTGGTTCTCAAGTTAGGTGCTGGTTCAAAACCCTGGTCCATCTTCAGTCCTTGGGTCATCAGAGAACGAATTTTGAAAAAGATTGACTTATCCTGGGCAAGTTGCTATATTTTGCCAAGACTAAACGAAAAGAGAGGATTATGAAGGCGTTAATCACTGGAATCACAGGTCAGGACGGGTCGTACTTAGCGCAGTTGCTACTGGAGAAAGGCTATGAAGTCTTCGGGATGGTAAGACGGTCGTCCACCGAGAATTTCGACCGGATAAACCACCTCCGGGACAAGATCCAACTGCGGCAGGCAGACCTGCTGGATCAGCTGTCTATGATCCGATTGATCGAGGAGTGCCGGCCCGATGAGATCTATAATCTGGCCGCCCAGTCCTTCGTTCCCACGTCCTGGGATCAGCCCATGCTCACCGGCGAGTTCAACGCGCTGGGGGTAACCAAGATACTGGAGGCGATCAGGCTGGTCAACAAGAAGATCAAGTTCTACCAAGCCTCCTCATCCGAGATGTTCGGTAAGGTGCAGGAGGCACCCCAGAGCGAAAAAACCCATTTCTACCCCAGAAGCCCTTACGGCGTGGCCAAGGTGTACGCCCACTGGATTACGGTGAACTATCGCGAGAGCTACGGCATATTCGCTGTCAGCGGGATTCTCTTCAACCACGAATCCCCCAGGCGGGGTTTGGAATTCGTCTCTCGAAAGATAACCGACGGCGCAGCCAGGATTAAGCTGGGCCTAACCAAGAAGCTCTTCCTGGGCAACCTGGATGCGAAGCGCGATTGGGGATACGCCGCTGATTATGTGAGGGCGATGTGGTTGATGCTCCAGCAAAAGGAGCCGGAGGATTTCGTCATCGCCACCGGAAAAAACCATACGGTGAGGGAGCTGGCCCAAATCGCTTTCGACCACGCTGGTCTGGATTACAAGAAGTTCGTGGAAGTCGATCCCAAGCTGGTGCGACCCGCGGAGGTGGACGTGCTTCTGGGTGATTCCTCCTATGCCCTGAAAAAATTAGGCTGGAAGCCCGAGGTCTCCTTTGAGCAGCTAATCCGGATGATGGTGGATGCGGATTTGGAGAGAGTCGAAAAAGAGACGAAGGATTCTTAACCGAGACGAAGAGAATTTTAACTCCGCCTGGTCCGCTTACCGCCGAGTCGAAAGGGGTAGCTTTGATTCCCCCCGGAGAAAACCCACGGACTCCAAACGATCCATAGGCAAGCCTCCTGGAACTGCAGGTGGATGAAGAAAAGCGGAAATCCGATTTGCCCGAAGGATGCTGCATGAAGATTCTGATAACCGGCATTGCAGGTTTTGCAGGTTCGCATCTGGCAGAGTTGCTGGTAAGAAAGGGAAATGAGGTATTCGGAACCTGCTTAGCCGGCGAGAGTCTGGATAATATCCGACGAATCAGCCGTAGGCTGCATCTTTCCACCTGCGACATCACCCGGTTCGATCACCTGTTCCGGGTGATTAAGAGAATAGGCCCGGACCAGATCTATCACCTGGCGGCCTTAAGCTCGGTGGCAAAGTCGTTCTCCAAACCTGTCGACACCATCGGGAGTAACATCCGCGGTACCCTGCACCTTCTGGAAATCATCAGAAATCTCAAGAAGCCGGTCAAGATTCTGGTGGTGGGGTCAAGTGACATGTACGGGAAGGTCACGCCCCGGGAAGTTCCCATAACCGAGGAGAAGTCTCTTCTTCCCGTCAGCCCTTATGGTGTGAGCAAGGCAGCCTGTGATCTTTTAGCTTATCAGTATTTCAAATCTTACGGGGTCTTTGCTGTCCGGGCCAGGGCCTTCAATCATACCGGGCCGCGGCAGAACACCGGATTTGTCATCCCCGACTTTGCCTCACAGATAGCTCAGATCGAGGCAGGTCTCTTGCCTCCGGTGATCAAGGTGGGTGATCTCTCCAGCAGAAGGGACCTCTCCGACGTCAGGGACGTGGTAAGAGCTTACGTCTCTCTGATGCGAAGGGGAAAACCAGGCCAGGCCTACAATATATGTTCACAACAGGCGTATAGGATTAAAGACGTGCTCAAAAGTCTGCTCGCGTTGTCGAAACAGAAGATAAAGGTGGAGGTGGACAAAGAGAAGTACCGGCCGGCAGAGATCCCGATTCTTATGGGAAGCAACTCCAAGACAAAAGAAGCGACCGGTTGGAAGCCAAGGATACCTTTGAGGAAAACCCTAAAAGACACGCTTGATTTCTGGAGGGAGAAGTACAGAGTTTCTTAACCTCTTTAGCCGGCGGAAAATCACAAAAAATGTCACACGCACGCATTTGAGTCTGAGCGGAAGGAATCAAGTCTTTCATCGGGAGGCACAACTTGTATAAGAGATTAGAGAAGAAGATAAAAAGCAGGAGGGCGGTGGTGGGGATTATCGGCATGGGATACGTAGGCCTTCCCCTGGCGGTGGAGTTGGGAAGGGAGGGTTTCAAGGTTGTCGGAATCGACATAGACTCTGGGAGGGTGAGCCGGATAAACTCCGGCAAATCAGACATCGACGACGTTGCGGATAAAGACCTAAGGCCTCTGGTAAAGAAAGGAAAGATCAGCGCCACCGCTGACTTTTCCGTCTTAAACCAGGTCGACTGTGTGGCCATATGCGTTCCCACCCCCTTGAGCAAGACCAAGGACCCGGACGTCTCCTATATACTGGCCGGGGTAAGCGAGGTTCAGGAGTACCTGCATCCGGGGCAACTGGTCATCCTGGAGAGCACCACCTACCCTGGTACCACGGAAGAGCTGATCCTTCCCATGCTGGAGGAAACCGGGTTGGAGGTGGGCAAGGACTTTTTCTTAGCCTTTTCTCCGGAAAGGGTGGATCCGGGAAATGAGAAGTATACCACCAAGAACACTCCCCGGGTGGTGGGCGGAATAACGCCCCAGTGTACCGAAATCGCCAAGTTTTTCTACGAACAGACCATAACCCGCGCCGTTCCGCTCTCCTCCACCAAGAGTGCGGAGATGGTCAAGCTTCTGGAAAACACCTTCCGCTCGGTCAACATCGGGCTGGTGAACGAGGTGGCCCTGATGTGCGACCGGCTCAAGATAGACGTGTGGGAGATCATCGACGCCGCCAACACCAAGCCCTTCGGGTTCATGCCCTTCTATCCCGGACCGGGACTGGGCGGACACTGCATACCCATCGACCCGCATTATCTGTCGTGGAAACTCAAATCGTTGAACTACTACGCTCGGTTCATCGAGCTGGCAGGAGACATTAATTCCCGCATGCCGGAATACGTGGTGGAGCGGATCAACCGGGCGTTGAACCGGAAAAAGAAAAGCCTGAAAGGCTCGAAGATCCTGGTGTTGGGAGTCGCGTACAAAAGGGACATAAAAGATCTGAGGGAGTCGCCGGCTTTGGACGTGATGGAGCTTTTACAAATCGCCGGGGCAGAGGTGGAATATAGTGATCCTCACGTGCCCTCCCTCGGCATGGACGATTCGGAGATGAAATCGGTGAGGTTGACCAGGAAGATTCTTCAAGGCTCCGATTGTGTGGCCATTTTGACCGACCACTCTGCGTACGATTATGACTTTATCGTGCGGAACGCACAGCTGGTTATGGACACCCGCAATGCCACCAAGAATGTAAAAAAGAACCGGGAAAAAATCGTAAAACTCTAAAACACCAGCACTTTGTCCGATTTCCTGTCTGATCAGCAATCAGGCACCAACCATTAGACCGGGCCAAAGGATTCGCCTCAGGTCAATAGCAGTCTCCTGCCAACGGGCTAACCCAAAGAAGCGATCCTTCACCGGGATTGAAAGAACTTGGCAAAGCAAGTTACAAAAATCATCCTTCTGACTTTTTTCTTATCGCCTCTCTTATCTGTTATCTCAGAAGCCACCCTCTTGGAGAATATCCCCCAGGACAGCTGGGTTTATGAGGTGACCGATGAGCTTCACTGCCGGGGTTTATTTTCTTCGCTTCACAAGAGTGTAAGACCTTACCGCCGGGGACAGATCGCCTCCCTGGTCCTGGAGGTAAACTTGAAGCTGAAGGAGGAAGGGCTGAGACTGAGCGACTCTCAACTCTGGCTGCTGGCCAAACTAAACCAGGAATTTCGATTGGAGTTAGAAGAGCTCTATCATGAGAAACACAAACTAAAGCGAGATAAGAACATCCTCAGATATGCCACAATTCCTGTGGTCCATGCCTCTTTGGCTGAAGGGGATAGCTCTTATGGGCGCGTGCAGGCAAGATTTGAAGCCAGCTTGCAGTTCGACCAAAAGTTCGTCCTCAAGGATCGGGTGGTGATAGACACCGAAGCGGAGAAGGAGAAAAGGTATGTCGGAAGGGAGTGGAAGCATGGCCTGACCGGAGTGTTCGATCAGGCTTACGCCAACATAGATTTAGGGTATCTTCATCTCCTCCTGGGAAGGGATCATCTGCGATGGGGCCCGGGGCGGGAAGACGTCCTTTTGCTCTCCGGCCGTATTCCGCCATTCGACATGGTAAAGATCCAGGGGAACTTAAGTTACTTTAAGCTGATCTTCTTCGCCGCGAAGCTGGACCGGTTCTGGGTTCCTCGTTACGGTTTCCGTGCCAAGAGATATCTCTCCGGCCACCGGATAAACTTGAAGCTGAAGTTCGGGCTGGAGATGGGTATATCTGAGGTGGTCCTCTATGGGGGGGAAGATCGCGATCCTGAAGCTTATTATCTAAATCCCCTGCTGCCCTTCTACGGAGAGCAGCACAACCTGGGAAGGGACGACAATATCCTGTGGAGCTTCGATATCGCGCTTTCCTCATTCAAGAACAAGGAAGTCTATTTCGAGCTTCTGGTGGACGATTTCCAGTACGATTTTGAATCGGAACCTCACCAGACCGGTTTTCAACTCGGCTTGAAGTATGTCAATCCGTTTGGCCTGAAAAGAAGTTATCTTAATGTAGAATACACCAAAATCAATAATTGGGTATATGGGCAGAACAAGCCGTGGAACGTTTACACTTATCACGGTCGAGGAATAGGGAGTATTCTGGGTCCGGACGCCGATCGCTGGCATCTCCGTCTGCTCTATCATTTCACTAAGGATGTCGACCTGTCGCTCTCAGGAGAGTACAGAAGAAAGGGAGAGGGCCGAATCGACATTCCCCAGAGTTCGGCTGTGCCCACCTCAGACAAATTCCCCTCCGGGATCGTAGAATATACAAGTCAGCATCAACTCATACTGACATATCAACCCGGCGCGAGGTTAAAGCTGGATTTGTCGGTTGAGCACCTGAAGATCAAGAATCTCGAGAACGAGAGTGGAAAGAACTTGAGTGATTTAGCCTTCAGGGTAAGAGCAGCTTTGAACCTGTGGAAGGAGATAAGATTTTAGCTTGGATAAGCTCATCCTTAAATCGCCCGCCAAGATAAATCTCTTTCTTGAGGTCTTAAAGAAAAGGGAGGATGGATATCACCAGATCCGTTCCCTGATGCAGGCTGTGGATCTGTGCGACGAGTTGATCCTAGAGAAAAGGCCAAAGGGCGTGGTGATAAGCTGCGATCATCCCCGCTGCCCTGCTGATGAGACCAATCTGGCGTTTAAGGCCGCTTCCCTGCTTCTGCAGGAGGAGAAAGAAGACCAAGGGGTGGCCATCCATATAACAAAACGGATTCCCATCTCCGCCGGCCTGGGCGGGGGAAGTTCAAATGCGGCAACGGCTCTCAAGGGAGTTAGACAACTTCTTGAGCTCAAAGTCCCCGACTGCACGCTTCATAAGTTGGCTGCGCGGGTGGGATCGGACGTCCCTTTTTTTCTCTACTCGGGACAGGCGCTGGTCCAGGGGAGAGGAGAGGAGGTCCGGCCGATAAGAATATATGGGGGGTATTGGCTGGTTCTGGTATGTCCCGGCATAGAAGTTTCCACCAGGTGGGCTTATCAGAACGTAAAAATTAGCTTGACAAAGGGAAGTAGAGACGTTAATTTTGGAAATCTGAGAGATGCGTCGGGATTTTTTGCCGCTCTTCCGCATTTCGAGAACGATCTGGAAGAGGTGGTGAGCAAAAGATATCCTATCACCCGGAGGATAAAGGACAGTTTAGAAAATTTTGGTGCGGTAAAGTCATCCATGTCGGGAAGTGGACCGACCGTCTATGGTGTGTTTGAGCAGAAACCACAAGCAGAGGAGGTGGCACGAAAGCTTTTGCGAGGTGATTGGCAGGTCTTTCTGACGCGACCAATCCCCGGTTAGCATTCAGGTCCTCAACGATGAATCCTGCTCCGCGGCGGAATCCTCTCATAAGGTTGCGCACAGGCCGGAGTGGGTGAATCCTTCTTGCTTCGGGCTGAAGTCTATGTTGATTAAAAGGCCGGAGGTGAGATGTTGTCATCAAACGTTAACCGTCCACAGATTATCTCAACCAGGAGGAAAGTACAGTGGAAATCACCGAGGTAAGGATCACGTTAAGGGATGAGGCGAAGCTGAAAGCTTTTGTCAACGTTACCTTTGATAACTCCTTTGTGATTCGGGGGTTGAAGGTGATAAACGGCACCAAGGGTTATTTCGTGTCCATGCCCAGCCGGAAAAGACAGAATGGAACCCATCAGGATATAGCGCATCCCATAAACAACGAGATGCGCAGAATGATTGAGGATAAGGTGCTGGCGGCGTATGAGAACGAGTTGAAAAACAAGGAGGCCGGCGGTGGCACCGAGGAGATGCCACCCGACGAGACGCCACCCGAGGAAACGCCACCCGAGGAGACGCCAGAGGATAGTGACACCATAGAATAACCTCAATCCCTCCTTTTGATTACGTCTATGGTTTAAGATCTTATCGGGCATCACGCCACAGGTGTGAATCGTTTTTTTGACCACTCCTTTGGGGCGTCGTCAAGTGGCAAGACACAAGACTTTGGATCTTGGATCCCAGGTTCGAATCCTGGCGCCCCAGGTTTATAAAATCCTAAAGCAGAAGAAAATATCCATGAACGAAAAGATAAAGCTTATCACCGGAAATTCCAACCGGCCCTTAGCTCAGAAGATCGCTGGCTATCTGAAAACGCCCCTGTGTGATGCGGACATAAAGAGATTTTCCGACGGGGAGATCGCCGTCAAGATAAACGAGAACATTCGGGGAACCGACGTCTTCATAATCCAGTCCACCAACCCTCCCGCAGAGAACCTGCTGGAGCTTCTGGTGATCATCGATGCCGCCAGGAGAGCCTCGGCGGAGAGAATTACCGCGGTGATCCCTTACTTCGGTTACGCCCGTCAGGATAGAAAGGATCAGCCCCGGGTTCCTATCACTTCCAAGCTGGTGGCCAACCTGATTGCGGCATCAGGAGCAGACAGGGTTTTGACCATGGATCTGCATGCGGTTCAGATTCAGGGGTTCTTCGACATCCCCATGGATCATCTCTTCGCCAATCCGGTCTTTTACGACTATTGCGCAAACTTCAAGTCGGATGAGTGGGTGGTGCTGGCGGATCTGGGCAGCATAAAGATGGTGCGAAACTTCGCCAAGAAACTCTCCATGCCGTTTGCCGTGCTGGACAAGAAAAGGCACCAGGCCAACCAGGTGGAGGTCTTGAACGTGATCGGGGAGGTAAAGGGCAAAAACATAGTAGTCCGGGACGATATCGTGGACACCGCCGGAACGTTAACTGAGGCGGCGGATTTCGTGATCAAACAGGGGGCAAAGGAGATTTACGCCTGCCTGACCCATGCCGTCCTGTCGGGGAGATCACTTGAGTTAATCGAGAATTCGTCCATCAAAAAGGTGGTGGTCTCGGATACCATAGACTTAGACAGCAAGAATCTTTCCCACAAATACGAGATTGCATCCGTAGGCAAGATATTTGGAGAGGCCATCAGCCGCATCCATAAGGGAGAATCGGTGAGTTCCCTTTTCGATTACTAACGACTTAAGGAGTGAAACAAAGATGAAGGAGATCGTACTCAAGGCCAGACCCCGGGAAAAGGCGGGAAAAGAATATGCCAAGAAGCTGAGAAGAAACGGTTTCGTGCCTGCCGTGTTATACGGTCCGGAGACCGCCACACTGCCTTTGGAGGTGGAGACTAAATCCTTCCTCTCCCTTCTGCGGGGCGGGCTGGGAGAGAACGTGATCGTAACCTTGTTGCTGGACGACAAGAAGGATAGTCAGCGGAAGGTGCTGGTGCGGGAGGTTCAACGCGATCCGGTCACGGGAGCCATCCTGCACCTGGATTTCCACCAGATATCCGTGACCAAGAAGCTGACCATCCAGGTGCCCATTCACCTGGTGGGGACTCCGGTGGGGGTAGACGACGGCGGCATCCTTCAGCACGCGCTGCGGGACATAGAGATCGAATGCCTGCCCTCCGCCATCCCGGAGAAAATCGAGGTGGACGTGAGCCATCTGAAGATCGGCGACTCGGTTCACGTGGGTGACATCAAGGTGGAGAACGCGGAGATACTCTCCGACTCGAAAAGCTCCATCGTCAGCGTGGTTCCTCCCACCGTGTTCAAGGAGCCTGAGGTGGCCGCTCCCGTGGCTGAGGAAGAGCCGGAGGTAATCGGCGAGGAGGCGGAAAAGAAGGAGGAGAAGGAAGAGGAAAAGGAAGAGGAAAAGGACAAGGAAGCTAAAGCAGAGAAGAAGCCGGCCGAAGGTGGCAAGGAGGAGCAGAAAAAAGAAGGGAAATAGATCATCTGACAAAAGAACCCTCCTTCGGAAGCCCCTTCCGGACTGAAGAAAACCTTCGGCTCAAGCGAAACCCGAAGATCTCAGGCTTCCAGACCGACACGCCTGAATCCTCAGGTCTCAGCGGTCGACCCCGGCGGGCTTTCCACAATCGGTTGAGAGATTCTCACAAGGACTGAAGATGAAGATCCGCTTGACATTCTTTCTAATGATCCCCTTGCTGCTTCTCGGCTGTTACAGCGATAAGAATAAGACCGAAGAGAAGGCACGAGAGAGGATTAAGGAGTTTGTGTTTCTGATGGCCACCGACCGGTTTGAAGAGGCAGAAGGTCTCCTCTCCAGCGGTCTGGCCGACAGCGAAAGCAAAGAGATTTTCTTAAGCAATTTCGATAACTGGCAGCTGAAGGATACCACCGACCTCATCATCGACGTAGAACAGATTTACATGCCGCCGAACGATCCCAAAAACAGGGGAATGGTATCCATGACCATCCGCAACGAGGAGAACGATTTCACCAAGATCATCTCCATGCCCATCAGATACGAGAAAGGGAACTGGTACATCGGATCATGAAGGGTGTGGTACTGGCAGGTGGATTGGGCAAGCGTCTTTACCCCTTGACCAAGATCACCAACAAACATCTCCTCCCGGTCTACGACAAACCCATGATCTTCTATCCCCTGCAGACCCTGATCAATGCGGGGATAGACGACATTCTGATCGTCACCGGAGGGAACCACGCCGGAGATTTCTTAAGGCTTCTGGGTAATGGAAAGGAATTTGGTTTAAAGCACCTGGACTATACCTACCAGGAGGGTGAAGGTGGAATAGCCGAAGCCCTGGCTCTGGCGGAACATTTCTCCGAGGATGAGAAGATAGTGGTCATCCTGGGAGACAACTTAATACAGGGAAACATAATTCAGGCGGTGAAGGATTTTGGCGAACAAAAGGAGGGAGCCAAGATTCTCTTAAAGAAGGTGCCCGATCCCCAGAGATTCGGCGTGCCGGAGATAGTAAACGGGAAGCTTTTGCAGATTACAGAAAAGCCGGAGGTTCCCAAATCCAAATACGCGGTCATCGGGATCTATATGTACGACGGCAGGGTCTTCGACGTCATAAGGACTCTGAAACCCTCCAATCGGGGGGAATTGGAGATCACCGATGTGAGCAACGCTTACATCAGAGAGGGCAGGATGACCTACGACACCCTGGAAGGGTGGTGGTCGGATGCAGGCACCTTCGAATCGCTTCTCCGGGCAGGCAACCTGGTGGCGCGGGGGGGCGCCAACAAAAAGGATCTTTAGCAATGAATCTGCATGTTCAAGCATTCCTGTAATCCCCAGGCTCTCTTATCGATCTCTCCTCTCAAAGAACGAGACTGGCCGAGCCTAAACCTGCGGCGGGAGAGTTAAGCCATGATTGATGGGGTGGCAACGAAGAAGCTCCGGGTCATCCCGGACGAGCGCGGCCGGTTGATGGAGATCCTGCGATCCGACGACGAGCTCTTCTCCCGGTTCGGACAGGTCTACATGACCACGGTTTATCCCGGCGTGGTGAAGGGCTGGCACTATCACAAGAAGCAGACTGACCATTTCGCCGTGGTAAAAGGGATAGCCAAGCTGGTGCTGTATGACAACCGGGACGACTCTCCCACAAAAGGTGACATTAACGAATTCTTCGTGGGAGAACATAACGCTCTGCTGGTGAAGATACCCCCTCTGGTTCTGCACGGCTTCAAGTGTATAGGCAAAGAGGAAGCCATCTGCATCAACATACCCACCGAGGTTTACAATTACGACCAGCCGGATGAGTTTCGCGTCGATCCCCACAAGAACGATATTCCCTACAGTTGGGACAGAAGGGAGGGGTAGGTGAAGATCCTCATCACCGGGGGGGCGGGATTTATAGGATCGAACTTCATCAGATACCTACTCTCCAAGTATCCCAATTATCACGTCGTCAACCTGGACAAACTCACCTATGCCGGAAACTTAGACAACCTCTCTGACATCGAAGATCACGCCAATTATGAGTTCGTGAGAGGGGACGTCTGCGACTCGGACCTGGTGAATCGGATGGTAGGTGATGGTATAGACACCATCGTCCACTTTGCCGCGGAGAGCCACGTGGACAGATCCATCGACGATCCAGCCGTATTCGTGAAGACCAACGTGCTGGGAACACAGGTTCTGCTTGAATCCGCCGTGAAGTTCAAGGTAAAGAGATTCCTTCAGGTTTCCACCGACGAGGTGTATGGAAGCCTGGGCAAGGAGGGATCCTTCAAAGAGACCTATCCGCTTCTGCCCAACAGCCCTTATTCTGCCAGCAAGGCTTCGGCCGATCTTCTGGCGCGCTCCTATTTTGAGACCTTTGGCCTGCCCGTCATAATCACCCGGAGCACCAATAACTACGGCCCCTATCAATTTCCGGAAAAGCTCATCCCTCTCTTCATCACCAATGCCCTGTTTGATCAGGAGCTGCCGGTCTATGGGGACGGCCTTTACGTCCGGGATTGGATTCATGTGGAGGATCATTGCAGAGCTCTGGATCTGATTCTGCACCAGGGAAAGGTGGGGGAGACGTACAACGTCGCCGGGGGAGATGAAAAGACTAACTTAGACATTACCCATCTGATCTTAAAGAAGCTAAAGAAACCGGAGTCACTCATAAGACACGTCAAGGACAGACCGGCGCACGATCGGCGATATTCGCTGGATTGCTCCAAGATCAAGGCTGAGCTTGACTGGAAGCCTGATATCGCACTTGAAGAGGGAATCTCCGGGACGGTGGAGTGGTACGTTGCCAATCAGACCTGGTGGCAGAAGATAAAGAGCGGCGAATACCTAAAATACTACGAGAAGCATTACCTGCGCAGGGAATCATATCGAGGATGAGATGTGAAGACGGTTCTGATCACCGGAGCGAACGGGTTGTTGGGGCAGAAGCTCTGCCGGGATTTTTCCCCATCCCATAAAGTCGTCGCCACAGACCTTCATCCTGAAAGCCGCGTTTCCCTCCCAAACCTATCCTACGAAAGCCTGGATCTGACCGACAGAAGAGCGCTTGAGTTTCACGTGCGGTTCTATAATCCCGAGGTGATCATAAACGCCGCCGCCTATACGGACGTGGATGCGTGTGAGGTGCACCAGACGAAAGCCCGGGCAGTCAACGTGCGTGCGGTGAAGAATCTGGTGAAAGTCTGTCAAGAGCGTAAGATCAAGCTGGTTCACATATCTACAGACTATATCTTCGATGGAAAGAACGGACCCTATTCTGAGGATGATCCTCCCAATCCCGTGAACTTCTATGGCCAGACCAAGTTTGAAAGCGAAAACCTGATAAAGCAAAGCGGCATCGATTTTCTGATCGTGCGCACCAACGTTCTTTACGGCTTTGGGAAAAAGGTCAGCAAGGGTCTCCTGCTCTGGCTTCTGGAGAAACTGACAGTTGGAGAGAAGATCAAAGTCGCCAATGATCAGTTCAGCAATCCGACTCTCGCCGACAATCTCTCCCGGTGCATATTGGAGATGGTTGAGAGAGATTTGACCGGAGTGTTCCATATCGGGGGAGCAGATTATCTCTCCCGCTATGATTTCGCCGTCAGGGTGGCGGAGAGATTCGGGTTCGACAAGATAAACATCTCCCCCGCCAAAACCGAGACCTTAAAGCAGGAAGCCAGAAGACCTCTCCGCGGCGGTTTGAGAGTCGAAAAGGCCCAGAGTCTACTCAAGACCAAGCTTCTGAACGTGGAAGAGGGGTTGGATCAAACAAGTAGGTCAGGAGCCGCAGGCTCCTGACACCCCGCACGGTCATTCCCCAAACTCTCCCTCGATCTCAACCTCACCCATCCTTCCCCAATCTGGTGAATAGGACCCTTTCCAGGGGTATTCGTGAATCGACGAGTGTTGCCACTCGAAAGGAG
>Ga0114919_10000937_pt1 | contig 23363 bp, 17 predicted proteins | sample BlataG_FD_88682 | JGI IMG/M metagenome (GOLD analysis project Ga0114919, IMG submission 88682) | Deep subsurface microbial communities from Black Sea to uncover new lineages of life (NeLLi) - Black_00105 metaG | ecosystem: Environmental > Aquatic > Marine > Oceanic > Sediment | place: Atlantic... | reverse complement strand
GCGGCGTTCAACGAGGTCAACTCAGCCGGCGGCGACTTTTCCGTGTTGGAAGACAACATCGTCGAGCTGGACGAGATGCTTGTTCAGGCGGCCGATTCGCCGAGGCGCTACGGCGTTCTCGGGCGCGTTCGCAGGGCGGTCGGCTTTGCCGCGGCGATGACGGACATAACCAGGCTGGAAGGCATCATCGACGAACTCGAGGCCGAAACCATCGAGCCCTGGCCTCACCGTGTGATTCTCGGGCTCGGCATAGACGCGCTCAGCTTCCGCACGCAAAAGGGCGACACCGTTCGTATCGTCGGGCCCGGCTCGAAGATTACGCTGTACGTCTTCCCCATAGGCAAGCAACTGTCGCTGACGGATGTATCGCCCAATGTGCAGCGACTGACCGTTGTGGACGACTGCACGACCGACGTTGCGTCCATCGACGGCAAGACCGTGTACCTGCCGTTTGGCGAGCTCCAGCGCCTGAACGACATGGCTGAGGTGAGCTACCTGAATGGTATGGTCGGCCCGGCCCGCTGTTCGCAGATACAGATCAAGGTCCGCTCCGACGTAACCAGCGAGGCCAAGCTGCGGGAAGTGTGCGAGGAAATCAACGCCGTGTGGCGGCAGTTCAAGAGCGACTACTCGGAGAGCTACCCCAACGACGTCCCCAACGTGCTGACGACCAGCGCCGACGCCCGGACGTGGCGCGAGCGGCAGATCGACCTGATCAGCATGATCGAGACCCAGCGGACGCTGATGATCGTGATGTTCGGCATCATCTCGCTGGTGTCGGTCGTGCTGGTGTTCGTGATTTTCTACATGATCGTCGTTCAGAAGACGCGCGACATCGGCGTGCTCAAGGCCATTGGCGCATCCAGCCCCGGCGTGGCGGGGATATTCCTCGCCTACGGGGCCGTGATCGGCCTGGTCGGCTCGATCATCGGCTCGACAGGCGGATACTTCTTCGTGCGCAACATAAACTCCATTCAGGACTGGCTTGACGATTGGCTTAACTTCCGCGTGTGGTCGCGCGAGCGGTTCATGTTCGCGGAAATCCCCAACGAGGTCGACCCGTGGACGGTGCTCGTCATAATTGTCGGCGCCATCGTGGCCGGCGTGCTTGGCGCGGTCGTGCCGGCCATCCGCGCCGCCCGAATGCAGCCCGTGGAGGCCCTCCGATATGAGTAAGCTCGCCATCGAGGCAAAGGGCCTGCACAAGTCCTACCGCATGGGCGAGCAGGACCTCCGCGTGCTGCGCGGCGCGAGCTTCTCCGTGGCGGCTGGGGAGTTTGTGGCCGTCATCGGCGCATCCGGCAGCGGCAAGAGCACGCTGCTGCACCTGATAGGCCTGCTGGACCGGCCGGACAAAGGAGAACTCGCTCTCAACGGCACGGACATCGGCAAGTTAGCCGCTGGGCGGCGGAACCGCATGAGGTGCGAAGACATCGGGTTTGTGTTCCAGTTCTACCACCTCCTACCGGAACTGAATGTGCTGGAGAATACGCTCCTGCCCGCCCAGGTGGACTCGCCCATGGCCGGCTGGTTAGGCCGACGCAGCGAAGCCCGCCGGCGCGCGATGGCGGTGCTGACGCAGCTGGGCCTGGGCGAGCGACTCAAGCACAAACCCGCCAAGCTCTCCGGCGGCGAGCGCCAGCGCGTCGCCATCGCGCGGGCGCTGATGAATCGCCCGAGCATACTGCTGGCCGACGAGCCCACGGGCAACCTGGACGCGAAAACCGGCAGGCACATTATCGACGTGCTGAAGAAGTTTCACACAGACGCCGGCCAGACGATTCTGATGGTGACGCACGATCAATCCCTGGCCGACCAGGCTGACCGCATTCTGCACCTGCGAAACGGCGAATTGACGGACAAGGAGTAGCTGCACATGGCCAAGAAGAGATTCAATTTCTCGCCGCAAGACGTGCACTCACATCTCATGGAAACGGTCAAGCCGTCGATGGGCTTCACCGCCGCGATCGGCCGGGGCCGCAAGACGCTGGCCAACTGGCAGCGCAAGCTCCGGGCTGAAATCAAGCAGCGCCTGGGCTGGGGCAACATGCCGCAGGGCAAGCAGCGCTGCCGGCTGAACGTTCGCTCACTGTGGAAGCGCGATCACAAGCTCGGCACGATCGAGAAGATCGTCTTCACCGCCGAAGCCAAAGCCGACGTGCCCGCCTACGTTTGCCTGCCGAAGGGCGTCGCCCCGCCGTACACGTGGTTCATCTGCGTGCAAGGGCACAGCACGGGCATGCACAACTCCATCGCCGTGGACCTCAAGACCAACACGAAGCGCATCAAGACCGAAGGCGACCGCGACTTCGGCCTGACCTGCATGGCCCGCGGGATGGCGGCGCTGTGCATCGAGCAGCGCGGCTTCGGCGAGCGCTTCCTGGACTACGGCGACGGTTCCAGCAATTCCGACGCCGAAGCGGCCATGCACGCCCTCCAGCTCGGCCGAACGCTGATCGGCGAGCGCGTCTACGATGTCGACCGCGGGCTGGACTACCTCGCTACGCGCAACGACGTCCGCCGCAGCCGGGTCGGTGTGATGGGCAACTCCGGTGGCGGGACGATAACGACGTTCTCGGCCGCGGTCCTGCCGCGGATCAAGCTGGCCATGCCGTCGTGCTATTTCTGCACGTTCAAGCATTCGATCATGGCCATGTCGCACTGCGGGTGCAACTTCGTGCCGGGCCTGCTGCGAGTGGCGGAGATGGCCGACGTGCTGGGCACGTTCGCGCCCAGGCCCGTCGTGGTCGTCACAGGCAAGTACGACCCGATATTCCCTCTCCACGCGACTAAGAGCGAGTTCCGCCGGCTGAAGCGAATCTACGCCGCCGCCGGCGCGCCGGGCAACTGCAAGCTGGTCGTAGGCGACGGCGAGCATCGCTTCTACGCCAAGCAGGGCTGGGACGCGATGGGCGCGTTCCTGGGCCTGTAGCGGGTCGGCTTGACTCACGCGCCAACAGCGAATACCTTCGTCGGGCTGAGACGGATAATCATGGCAGAGATGAAACTGAGTGAACTCGCCTCCCACCTCGGCGGCGAACTGACCGGCGACGGCGAGCGGATCGTCCGCGGCGTCGGGCCCATCGAAACGGCCGGCGCAGACGAAGTGTCCTTCTTGGCCAACGAGAAGTACAAGCGCCACGTGGCAAACAGCGGCGCCGCAGCCGTCATCGTGGCGGCCGACTACGACGGGCCCGGCGAGGCATTGATCCGCTGCAAGGACGCCTACTTCGCCTTCCGCCAGGCGATGGTGGCGTTCTACGGTTTCCGCGAGCCGACCTTCAGCGGCGTAGACGAGCGGGCGTTCGTCGCGCCCACCGCCACCGTCGCCGCCGGCGCCCGCGTGGGGCCGTTCGTGACAGTTTCCGACGGCGCGCAGGTCGGCGAAGGCACGACGCTGTACCCCGGCGCGTTCATAGGCCCGGACGTGCGAATCGGCAGAGATTGCACGATATATCCCAACGTGACGATCTACGGCGGCTGCAAGCTCGGCGACCGCGTGACCATCCACGCCAACACGTCCGTCGGTCAGGACGGCCTCGGCTACGCCACGCACGGCGGCAAGCACGAAAAGATTCCCCAGGCCGGGTGGGTCGAACTCGAAGACGACGTCGAAATCGGCGCCTGCTGCGCGATCGACCGGGCCACGCTGGGCGCGACGGTCATCGGTGCGGGTACGAAGTTCTCCAACAACATCGCGATCGGCCACGGTACAAAGCTGGGCAAGCACTGCCTGATGGTCGCCCAGTCGGGCATCGCCGGGTCGACGACGGCAGGCGACTACGTCGTTTTCGCCGCCCAGAGCGGGGCCGTCGGACACATCAAAATCGGCGACGGCGTCCGCATCGGCGCCCAAAGCGGCGTCGTCAGCGACATCCCGCCGGGCGAGGAAGTGCTCGGCAGCCCGCACGCGCCGCTTCCACTGATGAGGCGCATCTACGCCACATTCACCAAGCTGCCTGAAATGCGCACGGCCATAAAGAAACTCACACGGACGGTCAACAACATGATCAAGGCTGACCGCAAACGCGCCCGCCGGACCGAGGCGCGGGAGAACGACTAATGCCCGCCCCGCAGCCGGTGGGTCTCATCGCCGGGCAGGGGCGAATGCCGTTCCTCGTCGCCGAGGGCATGCGTCGCGCCGGCAGGCAGGTGGTGGTGCTCGGCCTGCGAGGCTACGCGGACCCGGCGCTGAAGGACCTGGCCGATGAGTTCCGCTGGATCCGCCTCACCCGCCTGAGCGGATGGATTCGGCGGTTCCGCAAGTTCAGCGTCAGCCGGGCCGTGATGATCGGCGGCGTGAAGAAGCGCAACATGTACATGCCGCTAAGGCTGCTGCTCATGCCGCCTGACCTGCGGACGATGCGAATATGGTATCATAGGCTTCGCCGTGACAAGCGCGATAACTCCGTGTTGCAGACGGTGGCTGACGAACTGAGCAGCGAAGGAATAGAGCTGGTATCGAGCGTGGAGTACTGCACAGAACACCTTGCCGACGAAGGCCTGATGACGCGCACGCGCGTGCCGTCGGGCAGTGAGGCCGACGTGGAGTTCGGCTGGCGGATCGCCCGGGCGAGTGCCGACCTAGACATCGGCCAGGCCATCGCCGTCAAGGAGCGGGACATCATCGCCGTCGAGGCGGTCGAAGGCACGGACGCGATGATCCGCCGCGCCGGGCGGGTGTGCCGCGTCCGCGGGTGGACGCTGATCAAGGTGGCCCGGCCGAATCAGGATATGCGGTTCGACGTGCCGACCGTCGGGCCCGACACGATGCGCCGGCTGAACGACGCCCGCTGCACGTGCCTGGTCGTCGAGGCCAGCAAGACCATCATCGTCGACAAGCCCGAGACGCTGGCCTTGGCGGACAAGCTTGGCATAGCCGTTGTCGGGAAACTCGCGTAGGTGGCCGATCGGTTCCAGCGTCGCCCACTTCGCGATTCGGCCGGCGCGACACCAAGGGGCGAATCGCGTGATGATACTCCCCGCCAGTAACAGTCCGGATGTTGGAAAACTGTGGATAATCTGTGATTGTTTACTGTTAAGTATTCTTGTGGCAGTAGTTATTGCGCCGCAAAGGCGCGTGGCGCTCTGTTAACAGGCCATCGTCCTACGGCTTTGTCCATGGCAATGAAAGATCGCCGAAAAAGTGCGCCAATGCCCGTCGAAACGGGCGATTTTAACTTCCACCTGCCTTCCGAGCTGGTCGCCCAACAACCGGCGGACCGGCGAGATGCCTCTCGCATGCTGGTGCTGGACCGGTCGACGGGGGAACTGGCTCATCGGGTATTCACCGACTTGCCCGACCAACTGCAAAGCGGCGACCTGCTGGTGCTGAACGACACGCGGGTAATCCCGGCGCGGTTCTTTTGTCGCCGGCGAACGGGCGGGCGAATCGAAGGCCTGTTCCTCTGCGAGCGGCCCGGCGGGGAGTGGGAAGTGATGCTCAAAGGGGCCGGGCGGTGTCGCCCCGGCGAACCGCTGTCGCTGCTCGGCGCTGAGGACGTGCAACTTACCTTGGCTGAGAATTGTGGCGCAGGCCAATGGCGGCTGACGGTCGCCCCGGCCATACCGGCCGTCGAGCTACTCGAGCGCGTCGGGCAAACGCCGTTGCCGCCATACATCCGCCGACCCGACGCGTCGCAGGAGGGGCTGGATCGCCCTCGTTACCAAACGGTCTATGCCGACCGCCCCGGCGCGGTGGCCGCTCCGACGGCCGGGCTGCACTTCACCGACGAGGTCTTCGCCCGCCTGGCCGACCGCGGCGTCGAGACGACCCGCCTGACGTTGCACGTGGGGGCGGGCACGTTCCTGCCGGTGACGGCCGACTCACCGGCCGACCACAAGATGCACGCCGAGTGGTACGACCTGCCGGCCGCAGCAGCCGAGGCCGTCAGCTCCGCCCGGGCAGCCGGCCGGCGCGTCATCGCCGTCGGAACGACGTCCGTCCGCCTGCTGGAGGCCGTCGCCCGCGACCAGCGCCTCGCCGACGGCCGCCGGCCGCTGCGACCTACCACCGGCTGGACGGACATTTTCCTCTACCCGCCGGCCGAGTTCCTCGCCGTCGACGCCCTGGTCACCAACTTCCACCTGCCCCGCAGCACGCTGCTGATGCTGGTGGCGGCGTTCTGCTCGCCCGGCGACACGGCCGGCATCGCGACGATCCTCGACGCCTACGACGAGGCCGTCCGGCAGGAATACCGCTTCTTCTCCTACGGCGACGCAATGTTGATTGTGTAAGGCGCGCGTGTGGTGCAGAAGCTCCGTGGGGAACAAGTTGCCCACCCTACAGACTGATTGAGTGACGATCGCGGAGTGCAGACTGCGGATTCCGCTCGACCGCAAGTCAATCCGCATTCCGCAATCGGAAATCCGCAATGGGGTCAGTACGTGTCCACCAAGCTCCGGACCTTCAGCTTGCGCTTGAGCTTGTCCAGCGTGATCGGTCTGACCGGCGAGAGGTAGACGGTCTTCGGCACACCCGGCGGGAGGTGGAAGAAGTTGTCGGTCATGATGGCGTCTTCGCCCTTGATCTCCAGCCACACCCACAGGGCGGGGCGTTTGGCGGTCAGCGTGATCGCGAAGTCGCCCTCGCCGGAGGCGGCGATCTTCGTCTTAATCTGCGGGTCGGGCAGCTCGATGTGCTTTGGGCGGGCGAAGGTGACCATGTTCGTGGAGACGGGCTGGCCTGCGACAGACAACTCCAGCCACAGCAGCAGGTTGCGTGGGCCGAACTCAGCCAGCGGGTCGGACAGGTCCAGCGTTTCGACCTTTTTGCTGGTGCCCGCGGGCGTCTTGATGGACGTGGACGATTCCGCCAGCAGCTCGCCGGTCACCGTCGTCAGCGCCCAGTCCAGCTTGGCGCTACGGGCGCGGGGCAGATCGCTGGTGACGTGCACGTCCACCCGGCCGGTGTCGAGGTGTTCCTCGGCGCTGACGAGCACCGGCGCGTAGAAATTGGCGGCCATGTAGTGCAGGGCCTTCCATCGCCCGAAGTAGTCCAGCGACGCCCAGCTCGCCACGGGCCAGCAGTCGTTGAGCTGCCAGTACAGCGTGCCCATGGACCGCGGCATGCCCCGCCGCCAATGCTCCACGGCCGTCTTGATCGCCAGGCCTTGCAGGATTTGGCTGAGCCATACCGTCGAGACGAAGCTCGTCGGCAGGCGGAACCACTCCAGCATGTGCGTCATGATCTTCGTGTTGCCGATGGGGCTCCGCTGGTGGTGCTCCATGACGTAGCTGGTGACGTTGCGATCGCGCGGGGCGGTAAAGGTGGCTACGGTCTTCGGCTCGGGGAAGCTCTGGAAGCCGAACTCGCTGACGAACCGGTCCGGGCGGGTGCGGTACCATTCGAACTGCTCGGTGCCGTGCCACACCCGCCACAGGTGCGAGTCGCCGCTATCGGGGCTGTTGAAGTCGCGCCGGTTCAGCGGAGCGTGCGGGCTGCCGGGGCAGTAGTCGGCGTCCGGGTCGAGCTTCCTGACAACGCTTGGCAGGAGCTTGTCGAACAGCGGCTTGTAGTCTCGCCAGGCCATCGTATCGTCGGTCCACTCGTCGCCGACCAGGCCGCCCTCGATTTCGTTGTTGCCGCACCACAGCGCCAGGCACGCGTGATGTCGCAGGCGGCGGACGTTGTCGGCGGCCTCCGCGTGGACGTTTGCCATCCACTCGGCGTCGAACGTCGGGTAGGTCGAGCAGGCGAACATGAAGTCCTGCCAGATGCACAGCCCCAGTTCGTCGCACAGGTCGTAGAACACGTCGTTCTCGTAGAATCCGCCGCCCCACACGCGGAGCATGTTCATGTTGGCTGCCGCCGCCGAGGCCAGCAGGTGGGCGTAGTCGCCCTCGTCCATGCGCGTGATGAAGGCGTCGCCCGGTATCCAGTTCGCGCCCTTGGCGAAGAAGGGCGCCCCGTTGCAGACGAACTTGAACGACTCGCCCCAGCGGTCCTTCCTGCGCCGCAAGCTGAGCGTCCGCAGGCCGACGCGGCGGGCGTCCACGTCCAGCAGCTCGCCGGCTTCATCCACCAACTCGACCGTCACCAGGTACAGTGGCTGATCGCCCATGCCCGCAGGCCACCAGAGCTTCGGGTTGTCTATGTTGACGGCAATGTTCGCCTTGCCGGCGGTGAGCAGCCCGGTGGCTTTGGCGACGAGCCTGTTACCGTATGTCACCGTGACGGCGGCGGTGAGCTTCGCCCTGCCGACGCGCTGGGCCTCGGCGGCGACGTTAAGCGTGACCTTGCCGCGGCTGTGGTGCTGGCGGACGTGCAGGTCCGTCAGGCGCGCGGTGTCGAAAGCTATCAGTTGGATGTGCCGCCAGATGCCGCACGACAGCGTCTTGACGCCCCAGTCCCAGCCGAAGTCGCACGCCTGCTTCCGTACGTACGCCCAGTGGGCTGCGTGGCAGTCGCCCGCCCAGGCGGGCAGGGGGCGCTGCTTCTCGCGCGTGGCGACGTAAGGCAGGACGGACTCGAACCGCACCTGAATCGTGTTTCGACCGGCCTTCAGCCGCCCGGTCACGTCGAACTCCCACGTGCGGTGCATGTTGTCGGTGCGGGCGAGGCGCCGGCCGTTGAGCGAGATCGTCGCGAACGTGTCCAGCCCATCGCACCGCAGCAACAGCCGGTCGCGTGCGAGCGCCTCCGGGCCGACCGTGAATGACCGCTCGTATGTCCAGTTGGACTCGCCGATCCACTGTAGGCGATTCTCGTTGTCGCGATAGAAGGGGTCGTCGATCTTGCCGGCTGCGAGCAGGTCCGTGTGCACGCAGCCGGGCACGGTCGCGGGCATGGATCGCTTGTCGCCTTCGCGCCGCAGCTTCCACTGGCCGCCCAGGTCGATGGAGAACATGCGTTGTCCTTTCTATGACTGGCCTCGTTGGGCCGGAGGAGAGACTAGTGCAACTGCCCGAGGCGGGCAAGCGTCACTGATCGCGTGAGCGTGCGCGTTGCCGCGTAAGGAGTTCCTTGACGGCCACGGCGATGTGAGTGGCGTCCAGTCCGGCGTCGACAAGCTGCTCCAGTCGGGATGCGTGAGGGATGTAGCGGTCGGGGATGCCCATCAGGCGGACGTTATCGGTTGGCAGGGACCGCGCGGAGGCCAGTTCCAGCACAGCCGATCCGAACCCGCCTGCCATGGCGTGGTCCTCGGCGATAACGACGGGCCTGCCGCCGGCGATGCGTTCGGTGATGAGCGGGGCGTCCAGGGGCTTGGCGAAGCGGGCATTGATGACGGCGACGTCCAGGCCGTCGTCCGACCTGAGGATGCGTGCAGCCGCGGCGGCTGGTGCGACCATCGCGCCGTAGCACAGCAGTGTGGCGTCGTCGCCCTCGCGGATGATGCGAGCCTTGCCCAGCTCGAACGGCGGGCAGGGCTCGCCGAGCGGCCCGGGCACGATGTCTCGCGGATAGCGGATGGCTGAAGGCCCGGGCAACGTAAGGGCCAGTTGCAGGGCCTGGGCCATCTCCGTCTGCTCAGCCGGGGCCATCAGCGTAACGCCCGGCATGGGACGGAACGCCGCTATGTCCATGAACCCGTGGTGCACGGCCCCGTCCGAGCCGACCAGCCCTGCGCGGTCCATGCACACGACGATCGGCAGTTGCTGCAAGGACGCCTCCTCGAACACCTGGTCGATCGCCCGCTGCATGAAGGTGGAGTAGACGGCCACAACCGGTCGATAGCCCGCCTTGGCCAGGCCCGCGGCCATACCAATCGCGTGCGACTCGCCTATGCCGACGTCGATCGTGCGGTCGGGGAACTTCTCCCGGAACCGCGCAAGCCCCGTGCCGTCCGGCATGGCTGCGGTGATGGCGATGACCTTATCATTCGCCTTGGCGGCGTCAATCAGCGCGTCGGAGAACACTTCGGTCCACGTCGGCGTGACCTTGGCCTTGAACACCGCCCGGCCATTCTCGATGGAATGCGCCGCCGGGCTGTGGAACATGCAGGGATCCTCTACGGCGTACTCGCAGCCTCGGCCTTTTTCCGTGTGCACGTGCAGCACGGCGGGCTGGTCCACGTTGGCGAGGCGTTTGAAGATCGAGATCATGTCCTTGATATTGTGCCCGTCGAACGGGCCGAAGTAGGCCAGCCCCAGGCCCTCAAAGAACTGCAACCCGTGCACTGATGTCTTCAGCCCGTCGCGCAGGTGGCGCAGGGCGTCGGATATCTCCTCGCCGAGCGGCACGCGGTCGAGAAGGTACTCGGCTGAGTGCTTCAGATCACTGTAGGTGTGCGTCATTCGCAGGCGGTCGAGCGTGCGAGCTAGCGCCCCCTGCGTGCGGTCGATCGCCATGGAATTGTCGTTGAGCACGATCAGCAGTTGGCGATTCAGCATGGCGGCATTGTTGAGCGCCTCCATCGACATGCCGTTGACGATGCTCGCATCACCAACGACGGCGACGATCTTTCGGCCGATCTCGCCGGTCATCTGGTCGGCTTGGGCTAGCCCGATGGCCGTGGATATGGCTGCGCCCGCGTGCCCCGTGGCGAACAGGTCGTAGGGGCTCTCGTCCGGCGCCGGAAAGCCGCTGATCCCACCGGCCTGGCGGAGCGTATCGAACCGGTCGGCCCGGCCGGTGAGCATCTTGTGCGGATAACACTGGTGACCCACGTCCCACAGGATGCGATCGTGGGAGAAATCGAACACGTGGTGCAGCGCGATCGCCAGTTCGCAAACGCCGAGGTTGCTTGCCAGGTGCCCACCATTGGCGGAGACCACTTCCACGATGCGCTGACGCATCTCCTCGGCCAGTCGGTTCAGTTCCGTGCCGCTCAAGCGACGCAACTGGTGCGGGCTGGTTATGCGGTCCAAGACGTTTTCGTCAGCCATGGCGTTCAGTACGTCCTTTCGGCCAGCAGCTTCGCCAGTTGTCTCAGGCCGTCCGCGGCGGGCCCGAGCGGGTCCAGCGCGGCGATCGCCCGGTCGGACAGGTCTCTGCCGAGCTGCCTGGCCTCTGCCAGGCCAAGCTCGGCGACGACCGACAGCTTCTCACCGCGGGCATCCTGGCCCGGGGTCTTGCCGGTGGTTTCGGCATCGCCGACTGCGTCCAGCAGGTCGTCGGCCGCCTGGTAGGCCATGCCGAGCTCCCGGCCGTACGTCGATATCGCCGCCAGCTCGTCGCCGTCGGCTCGTCCGCAGATTGCGCCCATGCGGGCCGAGGCGACGATCAGTGCCGCCGTCTTGTGCTCATGGATGTATTCTATGCCCGCCAGCCCGGCCGGGACATCGCAAAGGCCCATGTCGGCAACTTGCCCTGCGACCATGCCGGCCGCTCCCGCCCCCGCAGCCAGCTCGGCTGCGAGCATCGCCGACCGCGGATCGTGCGTTTCACTCAGCACGCCGAATGCTCGCGTCAGCATGGCGTCGCCGACCAGAATCGCCATCGCCTGGCCGAACTTCACGTGGGCCGTCGGCAGACCTCGCCGTAGCATGTCGTCGTCCATGGCCGGCAGGTCATCGTGCACCAGGCTGTAGGAGTGCACCAGCTCCACCGCCACGCCCGCGCGGGCGACAAGCTCGTCGTCGGCCATGCCGCCCATGGCGGCGTTGGCCATCGACACTATCGCCGGGCGAATACGCTTGCCCCCGCGCAGCATGCAGTATCGCATGGCCTCGGCCAACGGGGCGGGGGTGGCCGGCTCGACAAGCCATCGCTCGAGGTCGCCCTCGATGGCGACGACATAGGGGGCCAGCAGGTCGGCTAGTTGTTTTTCGCAGGTCTTCTCACTCATGGTCGAGCCTGCTAAGAGGCAGACGTCGGTCCTGGGCTGGGGAAGACATTATAGCCGATAGCCGAACAGCCTACAACCGGACCAGTCATCACAGGAGACATTGGTCGGACGCACATCCCAGCGGCCGGCAGGAAGGGGTTACTGCGGGTCGGCCTCGTCCGGTTTGGTTGAGGGCTGGTCGGCCTCGTCCGAGTTCAGACGCTCGAGCTGATCACGGATGGTGGCGGCGTCCTCGTAGCGTTCTTCCTCGAGCGCCTCGGCGAGTTGCTTGCGGAGCTTGGTGACGGGGTCGACGGGCACGCGGGCCTCGATTTCCGACGCCAGCGCCCGCAACACGGCGAGCTCGCCGCTTTGGTCGGCCCGCTCGCCCTCGCCCGCCCGCTGGTAACACGCGGTCACGTCGGTGATTGCCTCCTGCACGGCCGTCAGGGCGGCCTTGGGCCTGTTGTCCGCCAACGCCAGCCTCGCACGGGCACGCGCCTGCATCATCAGCACGTACGGGCGGTACTGCTCCACGACGAACCGGTCGGACTCCTCGGCTGCGTGCCGGCCACAAAGGTCCATCATCGCCAGGCTGCGCGCGGTGTCGGCCTCGACGATGTCGTAGTCCTCCAGAATGAACGCCGCGAGGTAGCGGTGGTAGTACATGAGTCCTTCGGTGCGCAGGCGTTCACAGGCTTGCTCATCGAGCTTGAAGTCGTCTTCGTTGTCGTTGTCGCGGTATCGCTTGAGCTGGGCCTGGTGGTATGCGAGCAGGCTCTCGTAGCCGTAAGGCCGTTCGCCGTCGGGCCGGCCGATCACTTCCATTTGCAGCAGGCCGAGGTCCAGCCGGAGCTGGATCTTGTCCCGCCCGTCATCGCCGCGAATGCGGCGTGCGGTGATCTGCCCGGGCTCGTAGGGCCAGTCGTCCAGGATGTCGCCTATGTCAACGCTCATATGGGGCCTGCTGGTCGTGCGGTTCGGCAGTTCCGGTCGCGCCGGAACAGAGCGGAGTTTATCGGCCCCCGAAAGCATAATCAACCATGGGCCCAGGGACACTCGGCACGAGTGAGGTGCGGGCCCGGCCAGCGAAGTCGCAACTAGCCTGGGGTGACGGTATGATGCGGCTGCGGCGTGGTGTGTCCGGCAGCAGCGACGAGGTGCCTGGCGGCCGCCCGCTCGCGGACCACGGCGGCCGGCAGGTAGCACCGCTCCATGTGCCACAGCCGGACCATCGACCGCGCCAGCAGCATCGACGCGATCAGCTCCAGCGGCTCAGCCAGCACGTCACTGGACGCGCCCATCGCGACCAATCGGTCTTCCAGGGACCCTTCTACGATCTCGCCGCTGAGTTGCGACCCCAGGAACACCCCGCACCCGGCGATGAAGAGCCGACCGGCCGGCGCCCTGAAGAACGCCCGCGACTGCTCGGCCAGCAGCTTCCTGTGGCGGACGAGGTAGGAAATGGTTACCGCGCCGACGACGATCATCAGCGCCATGAACGCCAGGAAGCTAACGTATAGGAACTGCTCGGTAATGCCCTGCTGGATCATCTCCGGCTCGCCGGCCAGCTTGGCGAAGTGAGACGAATCGAAGTACGCCGCCGGCCGCCACATGTACCTCGTGTAGATCACCTTCTCGCCGAAAAACGGCTCGCCCCACTGTAGCTCGCGGCAGAACGCCACCAGACAGCCCGTCGTCAGGAACACCGTCAGCGGGAACGCCTTGCGACGCGCCCGCAGCCTGAACATCGTCACAATGCCCACCACGCCCGCGATCAGCAGCAAGTGGGCGGCCAGCCATTCGACGACATGACCCTCGCCGCAGAATGTGTCGAACGTCTGCGTGCGAAACGAAAACAGCAGGCCCGAGGCGATCACGATTGCAGCCGATAGCCCCCAGAAAACCCAGTTGTGGCCGGCTGCGCGGACCTTGCGGAACAGGCTTGGTATTACGACCGCCACCACCGCCGCCAGGCTCGCCAGCACCAGCAATTCGCTCAGACTCGTTTTTCTCAGGACGGTAGCTAACACCCCAGGGACAGTATGTTCCATCGAACCGTGGTCTCCTTACCTTTTTCCGAACGAACGGAGCATCTGCAAACGCCGCCCGATAAGTTGCCGGACACAAGAAAAGGGCCGCAAGAAAAAACAAAGCCGCAGTTGCAGGCATTCTGCGACCGCGCCCCACGATGTGTCAACAGAAACATCGAAAAAGCTCCCCCGAGGCGCAAGGAGGCCCGCGAACGGGCGCCGGACAAGTCCGCGCAAAGGGGCAATAACTTCATACCGGAAGCCGTCGAACTCGTCGGGCGTGGGCGGCGTAGAAGTGTCATATCGGGCAGGCACATGGCCCACGGGCTGCGGGAGCAAGGGGCGACCCGGCTTGAAGGCGGCCTGCGGTCACATGTCGGTAGCCGTCGCAGGCAGTGACAGGGAGATGATGAAATGAACAAGCACTTCACAGGTATCGCGTTCTGCTTCGCCGTTGTGGCGTCGTTGCTGGCGGCTGGTTGTAACGATGACGACATCGGGACTGAGCCGCGCGCCGCAGCCGAGCAGTCCGATCTGGCTGCCATGGTCGAAGCTCTCGTCTCGGCCAACCAGCCACCACCGATCGACTCTGGTCCCTGGCCAACGGAGTCCGAGACTTGGTCGCGAGAGGAGGACCACCGCGTGCGCCAGGCGTATGACGCGATAATCGCTGCCGGGCCTGCCATCATTCCCTATCTGATTGAAGCCTGGGACAGAACGGAGTACTCCACCTACGACTCTGGGAGCCTGGGGGGTGGGTACTACAAGTTGTCCGTCGGTGACAGGTGCCGCTCCGCCCTGAACTACATCTGCGACCCAATCGGCGCGGCGCCCAAGGTCGGTCCCCGTCAAAACAGTGAGGGACAGGGCATCCACGAAGTGTGGTTCTTCGACGCTCTGCCCGACAAGCAGGCAGCCCGGGACTGGTGGGAGCAGAACAGCCGCAAGACCGCCCGTCAGCTGCGGCGCGAGCTGTACCAATGGCACGTGGATCGAGAGATACAGTTCGGCTTCACGGACGACGAGCAGAAGGCGCAGGTGTTGGCGGAAATCGAACGCCGGTACCAGCAGTCCCAGCAACAGTAGGGCCACGAGACGCGCTACTGGCCACGAGTCTGACGGGCAGGCAGCACCCGTTTAGCCGGTGACAGAATGTCGCCGGCCGGGCCGTTGGTTATCCTCTTGTGTTAGCGCCTAATCTCCGTTCATCTGTGCTCATCTCTGTTCCTTCTCTTTGGAGATCGCCATGAGTGAGATGACCACCCACGAGCGTTTCAAGCGTATGTTCGAACACCGTGAGGCCGACCGCGTGCCGATTATCGACGCGCCGTGGGGCACGACCATCGAGCGATGGCGGAAAGAAGGCCTGCCGGAGGACGTGCCCTGGGACGAGTACTTCAGCATGGATAAGACGGCCGACATCGGCCTGGATAACTCGCCGCACTTCCCGACGAAGACCATCGAGGAAACCGACGAGTACACTATCTACACGACCGGCTGGGGGGTGACGCTCAAAAACTTCAAGCACACCGAGAGCACGCCGGACTTCATCGACCACACCGTGATCGATCCGGAAAGCTGGGCCATCGCCAAGAAACGCATGACGCCCACGCGCGACCGCGTCGCCTGGGACCACCTAAAGGAAAATTACCAGACGTGGCGCGACGAGGGGCGGTGGATATCGGGCGGCCTGTGGTTCGGCTTCGACGTGACGCATGCGTGGATGGTCGGCACGGAGCGGACACTGATCGCCATGGTCGAACAGCCCGAATGGATGATCGACATCTTCAACCACCAGCTCGACGTGCAGCTTGAGCTGCTGGAGATGGTCTACGCCGAGGGCTACACGGTGGACATGCTGGCCTGGCCCGACGACCTGGGCTACAAGGGCACGACGTTCTTCTCGGTAGACGCGTTCCGCGACATACTCAAGCCCGTCCAGAAACGCGCCTGCGACTGGGCCCACGCGCACGGGGCCGTGACGCACCTGCACTCGTGCGGCAACATCAAGACGCTCATCCCGGAGTTCATCGACACCGGCATCGACGCGCTGAACCCGCTGGAGGTCAAGGCCGGCCTCGACCCGATCGAACTGAAACAGGAGTTCGGCGACCAGCTCGTCCTGCACGGCGGTATCAACGCCATGCTGTGGGACGACGTCGATGCGATAACGGCTGAGATGCGGCGCGTCGTGCCGGCACTCAAGAGAGATGGCGGATTCATCTTCTCCTCCGACCACTCCGTGCCCGACGCCGTGTCGCTGGACAACTTCCGCCACATAATCGACCTGGCCAAGGAACTGGGGACGTACTGAAAGACCAACATGGATGAACACAGATAGGACCTAACCGGTTCAATATGTATCTGTGTTCATCTGTGTTCATCCGTGTTGCTTGTTTGAGAACTGCCCAATCCGCCGCGCAGGGCAGTGCCAGGTTGGGCGATCAGGCCTCATCGGCGGCGGGCGGCTCGGCCTCTATCGGCTCCTCCTCACCGTCATACGTGACGCCGAAGATCTTATCACCGGCCCGGTGTTCGACGCTGGGCATTACGTCGCGACATTCCTTCCAACCCTCGAACACGGCCAGGCTGAACAGCCGCGGTGGATCCTCCGGATCGAAGTACGCCGATACGCGAAAGATCACAGGCCCATGAGCGGTATTAGCGGCGTAGTAAAGATCAATGTTGTTGATGTTCCCCACATGGGTAATGCCTATCAACTTAACTATTCCGATACCGTATTTCTCCACGACCATTGACACAGCGTCCAGTTGACGTCGCATGTCCGACGCCGCCAGTTCCCTGTCAGCCTCGTCCAGCCCCGCGTCCGCTTGATTGTACCAGGCGTACTGCGCCATCTGCGGCTCGAGATCCTCTCGCTCGTAGGGCAAGGCCAGAATCGTCAAGCCCAAAGTGCGGATGGAGTCCATGTATGCTTTGGACTTCATAAGCTCTTCGTAGTGGGATACCGATTCTCCTTCGGCAATGGCCGGCCAGGCCAGACCAAGAACAAGAACAAGAGATACAAATACGGTGGATAGAACAATTCTTCGAGTATCCATGTGTGATCTCCTTTCCAGCGGATTAACGCCATGCCCGCCAACATATTGCCCCGTACCAGAGCAACAGGCGGAGCGAGGTGTTGTGCAGGTGTCTGACGAGGCTCGGCTAACACTCCTCCGGGCGTGCGGCAAGACGGGAAAGTACCAGCAATCGCCCGATTCGGCAACCCCGCCGGCTGCGCGACGCCGCAGAAATCAGTTGAGCCGGACCGCCCAACCATTACACTACCGGCAACGTTCAGCCCTGCGGTTAGGGCTTCATGTTGATCTGTGTTCGGAGAACTCACATGACAGAGCTCACGGCTTTGGCCCCTCTCGACCCACAATCCCAGGCGCGGCGCCGTTTTCTGTTCCTGGCGTGCTTCGTCGCGCTGGTCGCTACGGCGTTCGCGTTCGCGATCCGCAGTTTCATCCTTGATGACCTGCGTGTAGCGTTCAACCTTTCTGAGACACAGAAAGGCGAAATCAACGGCGCCGGTTTCTGGCCTTTCGGCATTTCCATCGTGGTCTTCTCGCTGGTCGTCGACCGCATCGGCTACGGCAAGAGCATGATCTTCGCCTTCGCGTGCCACGTGGCATCGGTTTTCGTCACGGTATTCGCGACGGGGTACTGGCACTTATACCTTGGCGCGGCTCTGTGCGGCCTGGCTGCGGGCACGGTGGAAGCCGTCGTCAACCCGGTCGTCGCGTCGATGTACACCAGAAACAAGACTACCATGCTGACGATTCTCCACGGCGGCTGGGCCGGAGGCGTGTGCCTGGGCGGTGTCCTTACGCTTCTCATCGGCGGGGCCGGGTGGGAAATGAAGGTGTTCCTGCTGCTCATTCCCACGGGCGTTTACGGCCTGATGATGCTGTTCTGCAAGTTCCCCATCAGCGAGCGCGTCGCGGCGGGCGTGCCGTACAGGGACATGCTCAAAGAGGCGGGAGCGCTGAGCATCCTGATCGTCTCATTCATGATCTTCAAGGAGCTCGGCGCGCGGTTCAGCCTGTCGCCGTGGTACGTCTACGGCGGCATTGTGGTCTGCACACTGGTGATGCTGGGCTACACGCGCTCGCTAGGCCGGCCGATGTACGTGTTCCTGCTGCTCGTGATGATACTGCTGGCCATAACCGAGCTCGGCACGGACGGGTGGATTAAGGACCTGATGGGACCGGCCATGAAGAACCTGGGCTTTTCCTCAGGCGGCTGGGTGCTGGTCTACACGTCCTTCATAATGATGGTCCTGCGCTTCGTCATCAGCCCGTTCGTCAAGGCCCTCAAGCCGCTGGGCGTGCTGCTGATGGGGTCCCTATTCGCCGCGGCGGGGCTGTTCTTCCTCAGCGGCGCTCAGGCGGCGTGGTGGCTGCTCATTACCGCGACCATCTACGGCATCGGCCAGGCGTTCTTTTGGCCGGTTACGCTGGGCGTGGTGGCTGAGCGATTCCCCAAGGGCGGCGCGCTCACGCTGAATGCCATCGCCGGCGTGGGCATGCTGGGCGTCGGCATCCTGGGTCTGCCGCTGCTGGGCAATCTCCAGGACCGCGAGATCTCCCGTGAGCTGAAGTCCGACCAGGCCTTGTACGCTCAGTTGGTCGACCCCGAACAGAAGATCAGCGTGTTCGGCAGGTATCAGGCGCTCGACAGCGACAAGACCAATCTGCTCCAGGCCCAGAAGGACCTGCATGATCTGCGCGGCGGGCTACAGCTCGAAGGCGCAGCCGATCTTGCCGCCGCCGACCTGGCTGACAGCGCCAAGCACCAGCGCGGCGTCCGCGACGCCTACGACCTGCTCGCAGGGGAAAAGGCTGACCGCGACGCCGATCACGCGACGATGGTGGACTTCCTGACAGAGAAGGGCGCGTTCATCTCGGCCGGGCAAATAGAGAAGGTCGAAGAAGACCTCGGCAAGCTTGCCGTCGTCACCAGGGCCGCCAAGCGGAACGCCATGGCCACCATCGCCCTCCTGCCGCTGATCATGGCGGGGTGCTATCTCGGGCTGATTCTGTATTTCCGCGCCAAGGGCGGCTACAAGGCCATCGAGCTGACAGCCAATGGCGAGCCGACCGGCGAGCACGCCGTCACCCCCACCGAGGTCGTCGCCGGCGCCGAGGAAACGCCGTCCGAATAGCTTGGCGCGGGCCGCGGGCGAATGAGAGGATCGTTGAATGACTTCGCGCGAGCGAATGAGAAAGTTCTACGCCGGCGAGCCCGTTGACCGCATTCCCAACGGCATGGGCGGGTGCGAAACGGCGGGCATGCATATGCTGGCATACGAGAACCTGAAGCGGGTCCTCGGCGTAACCGACCCCCTCAGCCGCATGTGCACGTTCATGTGCAACGCCGTGTTCGCCCCGTCCGTCCTGGACGCCATGGGCGGCGACATGATCCTGCTCAACAGCAAGATGTGCCCCGCCCCCTTCCGCGGCCCGTCGGCTGAGGGGCGATGGAAGGACCAGCAGCTTTGGGGCATCACCGTGCAGGTGCCACGCGAGTGGTCCTTCCGCACCGGCCCCGACGGTACGACGTGGTGGGACAACGGCCTCAAGTGCCCGCCCGGGGGCATTTACTTCGACGGCCCGCCCTCCGGCGACAGCGCCAGCGAGCTGCCGGACATGGCCGATCAGCCCTCACCGGTCGGCTACGTCGCCCCGCACGTGCTGACGGACGAGTACCTCCGCGAGCTGGAGGAGATCGCCCGCTGGCTGTACGAGGCGACGGACTATTCCATCGTCATCGGCGAGACGATACAGGACCTTCAGGATCACGTCGGCGGCAGCGCGGCCTGGTGGATGCGAATGGCGGCCGAGCCCGAGGCGTGTCATCAGTTCCTCGGCGTGGCCGTCGATGAGGCGCTCAAGCAGCTTCAGCGCGTGCACCAGGCGGTGGGCAAGTACTGCGACGCGATGATCCTGGCTGACGACATCGGCGACGTCCGCGGCGTGACCTGCGGGCCTGATCTGTGGCGGAGCATCTACAAGCCGCACTACAACCGGCTGTGGACCGAGTGGAAGAACATCACCCACATGAAGAGCATGCTGCACTCTTGCGGATCGGTGGTGGACATCATGGGCGACTTCGTCGACTGCGGGTTGGACGTGTTCAACCCGATACAGGTGTCCGCTGGCGGCATGGGGCCGGAGAATTTGACCGAGAAGTTCGGCCGGGACCTGGTATTCTACGGCGGCGCGCTCGACGCCGTGGTCACGCCGCCGTGGACGCCGGATGAGGAAGTCTATGCCCAGGCCAGAAAGGTCATTACCACGTTCGCGCGAGGCGGGCGGTACATATTCGCCGGCACGCACAACATCCCCGGCGACACGCCGCCAGGCCACCTGGCAGCCATCATCCAGGCCTACCGAGATGTCCGCGACGACCCGGAACTGACAAAGGGGATCAACTAGATGCCGAAGGGACCTGACAAGACCACGTGCAAGGCGGCCGTGTTCACCGAAGTCGGCCAGTTGCTTGAACTGCGACAGTTCGACATGCCCAGCGAGATCGAGCCCGGCGGGGCGCTGTGCAAGGTGCTCATGACGACGATCTGCGGGTCGGACCTGCACACGATTTTTGGCCGGCGCAAAGAGCCCGCCCCGCTCATACTCGGCCATGAGATCCTCGGCGAGGTCGTCGCGCTTGGCAAGGGTGTGAAGCGCGATGGAATGGGTCGGCCGCTGCGGGTCGGCGACCGCGTATCGTGGACGATCATGGCCTGCTGCGGGGAGTGCTTCTTCTGCACACATGGACTGCCGCAGAAGTGCAAGCACATCCGCAAGTACGGCCACATGTGCTGCGACGAGCGACCGTACCTGACCGGCGGGCTGGCTGAGTACGTCTACCTCATGCCGGGCACGGTCATTTACCGCGTGCCCGATGGGCTGCCCGACGAAGTAGCCACACCCGCCAACTGCGCCCTGGCGACGGTGATCAACGCGGTGGAGGCGATCGGTTTCGCCGCCGGCGAAACCGTGCTGATTCAGGGCACGGGCCTGCTCGGCCTGAACCTGATCGCGCTGACCCGTGAAGGCGGCGCCGAGCGGGTGATGGTCACCGACGTCGACGCAGGACGACTGGAGCTGGCCCGGCGGTTCGGGGCCGACACGTGCTTTGACCTAGTCGAATGTACGGAAGACGACGTGCAACTGGCCGTCGCCGACGCAACCGACGGCCGAGGGGTGGACGCAGCTTTCGAAGTCTGCGGCCATGCGAAGGCGGTGGACCTGGCGGCGCTCGTACTGCGGACGGGCGGGAGGTACCTCATCGCAGGGCTTGTCAGCCCCGGGCAGGAGTTCACGCTCGACGGCAACCAGGTCACGCGGAAGTGCCTGACGATCAAGGGCATTCACAACTATCGGCCGGAGCATCTGGCTGAGGCGCTCGGGTTCCTCGAGCGATGCGCCGACAAGTACCCATACGCGGAGATCGTCGGCGAGACCTTTCCCCTGGCGCGAATAAACGACGCCGTCGCCGCGGCAGTCACCGGCAAGCACATCCGCGTCGCCGTTCGGCCGTAGCCGCAGCCGTTAGCTGCCCCGTCGCCGGCGGGCTTCGCGCATGCGTTTTTTGACGGCCTCGTAGGCGAGTTTCGGCCGGCGGAACTCGTCCACCGTGCCCTTGTTGTTGAAGCACCGCGGGCGCGGGCCCCAGTCCTCTTGGTGCGATATCCGCACGTCATTGAACTGCCAGATCGCTGTGCCGCAAATCCGCTCGTGGTTGAGGTACACATGCAGCAGCTCGCCGAGCGCTTCGGCCTGATACTCCTCAGTCCACTTCCCCTTCGCCTGGGAGCGGAAACCGTAGAACGCCCCGGCCCCGAACTCGCTGATGATGACCGGCTTGCCCTTGCCCTTGCTCTGGCAATCCTGCCAGTTGAGCAGGTCGTCGATCGACTCCCCGATCGTCTCGATCGACCCCCAGTACCACCCCGTGTACCAGTTCCACGATACGATGTCCGGCAGGTCCAGGCACACGTCGTCCTTCCACGCGCACGAGGCGTACGTCACCGGGCGCGAGCCGTCGAGATCGCGCAAGAGCTTCAGCATGCGCCCGTGCTCCTTTCGCCCGGCAGGGGTCTTGGCGTCGCACTCGTTGAGCGTCGCCCAGATGACGATAGCCGGGTGGTTGAAGTGCCACTCCACCATGCTCTCGGCGCAGGCGGTGATCTGCTCGGTGTACCTGGGGTGCTGAAAACCGACGCTCGTGGAGTTCGTCTCCTCCCACACGTATATGCCGAACTCGTCGCACAGGTCGAGCATTCGCATGTCGTTGGGGTAGTGCGACGTGCGGATGAAGTTGCAGCCCATGTCCTTGAGCATCTGTACATCGCCGGCCATCACCTCCACCGGCAGCGACTGGCCGTGCTGGGTGTGGAACTCGTGGCGGTTGAAGCCTCGCAGGTAGAGCGGCTCGCCGTTTAAGAGCAGCTTGCTGCCCTTGACCTTGATTTCACGAAAGCCTACGCGATCTATCTTGTCGTCGACGACTTCGTCGCCGTCGAGTAGCTGGGCCTCGATCTCGTACAACTGCGGCGATTCAGCCGACCAGGGCTTGACCCGCAGGTCGCCCAGCCGGCCGGACAGCTCGACTGTCTCGCGGCCGGGCGGCCTGATTGTGCCCATGTCGAACGTTACGTCCGCCACGGACAGCAGCACACGCCTCGAAAGTGTCTTTCTACCGGTGTTGCGAAGCCGCACGCACACGTCCAGCGACCAGCGGCGGCCGCTGCGCACGGGCGTGGCGAAGATCTTATCGATGAAAACGGGCGATATTTCCTGGATCTCGGCCGGGCGGATGATGCCGCCCGATGAGTAGTGGTCGCCGCGAACGTGCAGAGCGGAGTGCTTGCCGAACGTATTGTTGATCTCGATGACGATCTCGTGCTCGCCGGCGGCCAGACCGGTGACCACCAGGTCCCACGGCACGAAACCGTCATAGTGCTTGCCGACCTTCTTGCCGTCGATGTAGACCGTGGCCGTGTGCAGTACGCCGCCGAAGGCGAGGCGAACGCACCCTCCGCCGGACACGCGGAACCGCCGCCTCATCCATCCCGTGCCGCGGAAATGCTCCAGGCCCGGCAGCGTCTCCCACGCCATCGGCACGAGAACGTTGCGCGTGTACTTGGCGGGCAGCCCGGTCGTGTCCTTGCGCTCGCAGTCCGGCACGAAGTCCCAACAGCCGTCCAGCGACTCCACCGTGCGCACGCGGTGTTCAACGAACGTTCGCAGCATTGCAGCTCTCCTTGGATGCTCAGTCGGCGGAATCCGTAGCCGTCAGCGCTTCATGCGCCTCAGCCAGTTGCTTGCGGATGGGGATGTTCTGCGGGCACTTCTCTTCGCACTGGCCGCAATCGGTGCAGGCGTTGGCCTTGTTGCCTTTGTCCCAGGCGACCTGGCCCGTCCGGGCATAGGCGGCCCGTGCGGATTCCCACAGGCCATACACCCGCCCGCGGTTGAACTTCTCGAATATGCCGGGGATGGCCACCTCAGCCGGGCACGGCAGGCAGTATCCGCAGCCCGTGCAGTAAAGCTCCGCCATTTTCTTCAGGTCGATCACACGGCGATCGATTTCGGCGCGGTCG
>Ga0114919_10000934_pt1 | contig 23400 bp, 36 predicted proteins | sample BlataG_FD_88682 | JGI IMG/M metagenome (GOLD analysis project Ga0114919, IMG submission 88682) | Deep subsurface microbial communities from Black Sea to uncover new lineages of life (NeLLi) - Black_00105 metaG | ecosystem: Environmental > Aquatic > Marine > Oceanic > Sediment | place: Atlantic... | reverse complement strand
GGTATATGTGAGATGAAAAATAAAACGCGAGTGAGAGAAATATATGTGTGTGTGTGTGTGTGTGTGTGTGTGTGTGTGTGTGTGTGTGTGTGTGTGTGTGTGTGTGTGCGCGCTCGCAAGAGAGAGAGAGAAAAGAAAGAAAGTTAAAAGTAAATAGAATGTATCTCTATTTTTGTGTTTTTACCATTTTATAATGAGAGATAAAAGATGAAAGAGAGAGGGAGCAGAGCAGATGGATAGATAGAACCTTTGATGTTGCAACCTAGCAATAGAACAGATTAAGAGAAGAATATTCATGTATATAGATTGATGAATGGATGAACACTGAGTTAATTTCGTATTTGAGGTTTCATGGTTTTTAATATGTAAAGATGATGATGAGCACAGGTGTGAGGCACGATGCAGCTGCGGTGTGCCTGTGGTCGGAGGAACCAGTGGCATCGATCATGTTGGATCGTTGAAATATAATAAACCTGGAGATTCTGTTCTCTGGTACAGTTACACCAGAGTATGTTTGATCAAAGGTATCTTGAAGTTATATATACCACGTAGTTTGCAAAAATCAGGTCAATAAATAAACAAGTGTTCTACTCAATATTCGCTGTTTTATTAACACTCACAGTTTGTCATCACGCATAGACACGGCTATTACACAATTGCAATAAGTAAGTGAATCAATCCAGCAACCCTTATTGAGAGCTCTCTATCATCAAGTTGAAATAGAGATGACCCGATTATTATTCCCTACAGTGATCCGGTTCTTCCTACTCCAAAATAGAGCTGGAAAGACACGTCTAGCCAAGTACTACAACCCATTCTCCGATGACGAGAAGACCAAAATGGAGACAGAGGTCCACCGTATTATCGTCAACCGCGACTCCAAGTATGCAAACTTCATAGAGGTAAGAGAGAGAGCGCGGGCGAGCGAGCGAGCGAATAGGCCCCACTATATACTTATCACATTACACCCCTCCCCCTCCTCCATCCACACAGTACAAAACATTCAAATTGGTCTACCGCAGATACGCCGGCCTCTACTTCATCTTATGCGTAGACATTGCCGACAATGAACTCCTCTACCTGGAAACAATCCACTTATTTGTAGAACTACTAGACCATTACTTCAGTAACGTATGTGAGTTAGACTTGGTATTTGGATTCCACGATGTGTACGCCATTTTAGATGAACTCGTAGTCGGTGGAGAGGTGCAGGAAACGAGCAAGAGAGTGATACTGGATAGATTACGAGAATTGAAGGCATTAGAGGGTTGATTAATATTAGTAAGGAGATGATCTACATATACTATATATAGTAAAGCAGGAGTACCAATTATTAGTGTAATGATAGTCCTCCTTCCCAACCATGTAATGACAACAAACAAACATATAGTGTAAGACAATCAATAAATCAATAAGGCCGGGTATCACCAGCGGCAAGAGCAGTCAGACCTTGTCTGTATGTTGGAAACTCCAACTTCATCCCTAGCTCTTCTTTCATCAACCTATTACTCACCCTCTTCTCTTCCATCAATCCCTTCCATTCTCCTCTTTGATTAACAGTATCCTTATTAGGAGCATTATTGTTTCTACGTACATTGTCATCATCACTGCTATTGCTAGTGTTGGGCAATTCAGTACCAAGGAGGAGATGTCTCGCAAATGCAACTACCTCTCTTCTAGGTGAAGGATCATCGTCCACCACATTATATATACATATTGAGGCACCACCACCATCACCGCTACGACTCTCTTGTTGTTTAGAAATACTAGCTTCTAAACATCTACATATATCCAAGACATGTATTCTGGATGTATACCTTTGTCTTGATCTCTTTAGTTCACTGCTTCTACTACTTCTATTAGTTGCCATGTATGGTTCAGTTCTGGCCTTCTTCTCCTCTTGTTCTTGTTTTTGTTGCTGTCGTTTGGAAATATCAAGAGCTGATCTACTTGGGCCATAGATACCTCCACATCTGAAAATGTTAACTGATCCTATATTTCCTCCTCCTCTTGATGGTACTACATTGAGCCATGCTTGTTCAGCATGCGCCCTGGCAATTCCTTTCTGTGATATACATTTCAATGGTGAAGATTCATCTACCCAATCACCATCGTAATCACCATATACACTGGTACTACTGATATATCCTACCCAGTGAAGATTCTGGTGTCTTGATATGTCTGATGAGTGTACTGCCAGGACGGGATCTATGTCGGCAAGAATAGAAGATGTAGTAGGAGTAGCTGTAGTGTTAATATTGCTGATGATGTTGTCATCTGGGGGGAAGGGAATCGCCGAGAGGGAGGGCGGGATGGTGGAGAGGACGTAGTTGGATGATAGGAGAGCTGAGAGAGCAGGGGAAGAGGATGGAGATGGGTCTTGGTTGTTCTTGAGAAAGAGGTCATTGTCGGGGTCAAAGAGAAATGTATCAGTGAAACCTCTGAGTCTTAAGATGTGTTGTTTTTCTGGAGAGGTGCATGTACCAGCTACTTTGAAGCCTTTTTGTTTAAAATAGTTGGCAGCAGCAAGGCCAGTGTAGCCGAGACCTGGGGGTGGAGGTGGATGAGAGGTGAGCGGGAGTGGGTTTTGGAGTGCTACTTGTTGTCGAGATCGATATGAAATATCACCTACCAAATATGAACATGCTACGTTCAGTGACCCTCTGGGTGCAGTTAACGCAAAAGGTATTGCGTTTCTGCTTGATGAGAAGATTATTCACATCCCCTTTGCTGATCAGAGGTAGCATAGAGCCTTTGAGAGACTGAGATGAAGTCCATGTCATCTTCATTGTGGATAACACACCAATTTGGTAGGTGCGTTGAGTTGGATAGTCTAAACTGAACAAATGAACTGCCTCACCACACCAACCCTCACTCCCATTTCTTATTTGCTGTTGCTGCTCTCTCGGATCACTGCTCTGGGCCGTCGCCGTCATCTCTATGGAAATTCTCTCTATCTTTCACGATAAGGAGAGCGCAATTTTGTGAATTTAAGGAACCTAAGTGAATTACAGAGTTGCATTTCATTGGATCAAGTGTAGATAAGCTGTATCTCTCCTAGACATATATTTTAACCCACTGATCACCAATCTACAAGCGAAATCAGTGCTAGTTTATTAAAGGATGGTGGCCAAAACATGCATGCCTTTGTGCAAGTCTTCTCAAGAAGGGCGATCATTACAGAGAACACAGAGGTCTGCAGCTCATGCCCTTCCTAAGCAAGCAAAACGCCTTGCTGGAGCATTACTTGCAAATGCTGGGTTTGCTCGTCTTGCCCTTGCAGAAGACGCCCCAACCATCAATTTTGGCAGCAGCCCACTCGTTCCAGAATCTCTCACATCGGGATTGACTTCAGCACTCCCCTCCAGCCTCCCAGAAGTCTCTGTTCCCGACGTTGACACCTCTGGCTTCACTTCCTTCATTGCCGAAAACCCCATAATTGTTGGCGGTGGTGCCTTTCTTCTGGCCCTCCCATTCGGCATCCAAGCCCTCTTCAACATTGCCAACGGTAATGGAGGCTCAGCCGGAGCCAAGGCCACCACCCCAAACAAAGCATTGGAAGCCCTCTCTGACGACTCTAGCGTCATCCTCGTCGACATCCGCTCCAAGGCTGAAGCAGGCCAGCAGGGCTCTCCAGACCTCAGATCAGTCAAGCGCCGCGCCATCTCCCTCCCTCTCACCAAGCTTGTCAAGGGAGAATACGTCGTCGAGGAAAACTTTATTGAAAAATTTGCCAAGATCTCAGGCCTCACGGAAGACTCCATTGTCATCCTGCTGGACAGCGATGGCAGCGAATCCACTCAAGCAGCCAAGCAGCTCATCCAGGCAGGATCTGACTATGAGGAGCCTCTAGCAGCACAATTCTACTTTGTTCAAGGAGGAGCTGAAGCATGGCAAGCTGCAGGAGCGCCATGGCGCAAACCGGGAAAACTCACCTTGCCAAGCCTGAATTTCAAGGCCTTTGGTAAGAATATTGACACCCTGGCTGAGGATTTCAAAGAGGCTCCCTCTCTCACCAAGGCAACAGTTGCAGCAGGAGCTCTTGCTGGTGCTGGTGTCTTGCTGTTCAATGAGATTGAAGTGGTCATTGAATTGGTGGGATTGCTAGCATTAGGACAGTTTGCTTTGAAATTCGTGTTTGCAGAGGAGAGAGAGAAGACGATGACTGAAATTAAGACATTGGTGGAAGAGAAGGTGGCGGTGAACGAGGCTGGTGAAGATTTGAAAAAAATTGCAACTGTGTTGCTGGAGGATACTCCATCTGAAAAGTCAACAGCATCTGTGAGCGAGGTTGCAGTGGAAGCAGCACCAGCAGCACCAGACAGTAATGGAAGCAGTGGTGACGCAGTGCCAGATAATGTCAAGGAAGCTAAAGAATGGATTGATAACTACAAGACTAGGAGCTCTTAAAGGTACAAACCTGAATAATAGGAAGATCATAGTAATTTGGGGAGACTTTGAGGACGATTTTGTGGAATAAAAGAATAGAGAAAGAGAGTGAGATTAACTGGGATTTGTTTTATCTGTATGACATGATTTCATGATGATAAGTAATATCTACAGATAATAATAGTGGTATTGATTATTCATCTTACAAGCCTAATGTCTCAAATTTACTTTGTACTCTATCTGTACTTCCATCTTCCTTCCCACTATCCTCCCCCTCCCCTTCTTCCTCCTCCTCATCAGTGTACCCATCCTCATCAGAAGAAGATGGAGGCAGATCCTTTGAATTCAAATACCCCCCTACCCCTTCCCTATTTCTCTCTTCCTCCTGCAACTCCAACTTATGCTCCCCTTCTTCCCTCAGCGACTCTAGAAACTCATTCTGAGCTGCCACCACCTCTGCAGCCGTATCACACTCTGCATATCTATCCAGCAACCCTTCATTGAGTGAAATAAAACTATGTCCCCATTTGAATCTCGACATGACAGCCAGGGCTTCTTGTTTCCTCCCAGCTATATACAGCGCTGCTGCAAAGGCCTCTGCACAGGAGAGTTTACAAGGCTTGCCATAATTGACTGGGTTGGCCGCCAGCAACCAGGGAAGGAGCCGGGGAGCCGCTCCTTTGATGCGACCGAATGGAACGTCATCTAATCTGTTCCATGAACAATCTACTACAGCTATCCCCCTTGATACTATGAGATTTATATCTTCTTTAGATACACAGTTTCTACCGATTGGGCTCAATATTACTCCTGGGAAGTTCTGTCATTTTTATATTGTTGTTTTGGGAGAGAAAAGGAAGAAAATGGGTGAGAATGAGAAGAGTTGTTATTTAATGATAAAGTTCTACAGTTCCCCAATCTTACCGTCCCTAATCGAAGCTCTGTGACTAGTCCTTGACGTACAAGTCTAGTGCCTGAGCATCGTTTTCGATCACATTGCCCCAAGTCCCACATGGCCAGGTGGACGTGAAAGGAGGTGTCGGGAGCGGTGGCATCTTCCGATTCTTCAAAAGAACTGGAGCCTTCGTATTCTTCTTCTTCTTCTTCTTGGTAGGATGGTTCTTGAGTAAATACTCTTTCTAATCCACGTTGTCTTCGTCCAGAATTATTGCGTTTGGGTTGGCGTGATCTAGGCATGTTTTGTTTCGAATAGTTTAGAAAAACAAGACGGGTACATAGCTTGAGATTGCGGGAGCTGTTGAATATCAACAGTTGGATGAATATTGAAAACGTGAATGTAGCATTACTTTAGAAAACTAACATAAGCTTGAATGCAAATTGTCTGATGATGACTCCGACGTTACTTACTGCAGCTGAACTCCAATTTATGATGAATGATAAAGTTATTACCTTCAAGTACAGTAACTATATCCAATTGTAGGCTATGAATTGCTAGAAGTAGACCAGGAGGAGGCAGGGATGCAATTGATGACCCCTAATACCCTAATGGCTGCCAGCAAAATCAGAAAGGGAAGGCGTCGGGGGATTGGCCCCACTCGATGCACAGCTGTCCATGGCTACCTGATGCGGATAATGCTGGGGAAACTTGCATTAACATTCTACATCAATACGGGATTCGTTTGTATACCTAACATAGTGTGCGAATTTGATTCTAAGCTTAATGTAGTGACGTTGCATCACAAGCAGATCGGTTTTGTTTTTTTGACATTTTGTTTGCTGTTGAAGAATTAGACGATCTAACCTCCATCTTACGCCCAGTTCTCTATTACATATGTCTATACTGCATGCATCAAACGCATCCCAAACGCAACTCCCTGGCGACAAACCACCAGCAAAACGTCATCGCCGTGGCAAACACTCCCTGACCCTGCTCCCTGCATCGGCATTAGTGGCAGCGCTATTGTTGATTCTGATATGGATCACCCTTCACTTTGGTAGAAGGGCACTGCGACCCGGACAGAATGCATTTAAAGTTGCTTTCTACCGAACAGACCCCGATCTCATCGGCAGGCATGGCCTTCACTACCCTTCTCCAGAGTGCTGCAGCGCCTCCGCCTGCACACAACCACGCACTGGCCGCAGTGCAATCATAACCTACCTCAGAGATGACACCTACATGAATCTTTTCAGGCAAATGGAGTGCACTTTAAGGAAAAGCAATCCTGATGTAGAGTTGGTCATCATGGTGGTCAAGGGAGAATTAAGCCCCTCTGTTATGACTGAATTTACTACCCTCAACGTTACTGTGCGGTATGTGCAGCCTCTAGACTTTCCCAACTATTATGAACCTAGATACGGCCGAAATTGGATGAAAATTAGAGCTTGGGATCTCACAGAATGGGATGCCTTACTGCTGATAGATTCTGACGTTGCTGTAGTAGGACAAGTTACGGAATTGTTTGCGCTACCAACCAACTTTGCTGGAGTTGGAGACCAGACTAAATGGCTGGGTAGATGGAAGACGCAAGTAACTGGTGTGTTGAATGGTGGTGTGCTGTTCTTGCGGCCCTGTCGTGCTACAGCATCACACATGTTGCAGCTGGTGCAGGAGCATCCCAAGCTGCAATTCAGACATGGTGCAGCAGAGCAAGAGTTTTTTAATTGGTATTTTAAATACAATGCATTTACTCTGCCCTTGGAATACAATGCTATGGCTGGCCCTACTTTAGAAGGGAATTTAACGGTTGGTGGTAGGTCACCAAAGATTGTGCATTTCACTGAATTCAAGCCATTTAATGGTGATCAAGGTCTTCCAGGCCATGAATTTCTTTGTACGTCGGCGCAGTTGGCAGCTCGAGTGGACCAATGATGATGCATTGGTCTTATAGCTTTGGCATCAATCTCTCCCACAGTTTGATATTCCCCTCCTCTGTTCTCATAAAGGCTGATCAGCTTAATTCATTGTTATGCCTAATTTCCGTTTGTTTTGCAACTGCCAACATCACTGTTCTTGATCCTTTCGTGTGCCTATTTTCACATATTTACATACATGCATGTACTTGTTTCAATGTAATATCAAGTAGTATTGGTATCGTGTGTACACAAGTCCTCCTTCCAACCACGTAATCTATCAAAGTAATTATTGATCCTAATAAGACCCCTATCAGGTATGATGAAATCAAATTTCTTAATTAAAGAAATTCAGTCTACAACTTTCCTTGAGCTTTCTATATCAGAGGCGACCGCCACCACTACGCTTGCGCTGCTGGAAACATCGCCATACATACAGACACACTGCCACACCTGTCATAATCATCACTCCTCGTACCACAGCTTTCTTATGTCCATCCAACCACAGCACCATATCTGCATCATCCTCATGCCAGCTACTCCCATGCAAGTGGCCAAACAGCGCATCTTCTGTAAAGTTATATTTCCCATAGGCTCCCGTTGGAAGAACTGCCACATCATCCTGCCTTTGAGCATTGTGGGGGTACAAGGCATACTGTACAGTCAAAAACATTGGTCCAGTACTAAACATAATTTGTACATAAGGCGGCCCCAGCCATCTGTTCCACCTGGCAAGTCGTTTGATTGCCGTGTCTAGAAAGGCAGCTCTAGGCGCAGCTGCCAGAATATCATTTGAAATACCAATTGGGTAGGTGGCTGGCGCAGTGAATTGATGCATCTGCAAGGCAGCTTCTAAGGGTTTCCTACATACTACGTCTAGATCGATATAAATACCACCGAATTTATGGAGAATGAAGTATCTAATAGCATCTGCTCGTTGAATGGCGTGGGGGTATGAAATAAAGGTAGAGGTAAACCAGGGATAGTGCTCTTTAATAAACTTGAGGGATTTTTCATCAGTCCAAAGCTTGTATTCATAGTCTTTATGCATATCTTGACAGGAGCGTTGAGCGGCCCGCCATTTAAGGGGGATGTCTTTTGTTTTCCAAGTTTGGTGAATGATTCTAGGGACGGGCGGGAGTGTGACCTTGGGTGATGGGGGAGCTGGCAAGGAATACAGCAGTTTGGGACGCATTCCCCACCACATGTAAGTATAGGCAACGCTTGCTAGGCAACACAAGAAGTCAAAAGACAATATCAACGAAATGATTACTAAACAAGCGAGGAGATGTCTTCTTGTAGGTAGGTACACTAGTGACGACAACATCCCTTTGCTAGGCTTCGTTCGTGGAGTAGACATCACAAGAAAACGAAAAAAAAAAGATCGAATTTTCTCAAAGAAATATGCCAGACAAAGCCGACGATCCAAATTGGTACATGGTTGGAAGGAGGACTACACACGGCAATCCCAGCCTCCTGCGCGTGGGGCTCCTTTGGGTAAGCAAAGGTTGGTGGTTTGATTCCTTGAACACAGCTAAATTACATGTCTTTTCCTTTCAACTACAAATGATAAATTATCCAAATCGTATCTATTTTCAAACAGGCCTTGCTACTAGCAGTCAAATATTTAGTTGGTTTAAACCAACTAAAAATCCTTCATTTGTACCAAAAACTTCCTCATCCCATCTCTAATCACCTCATCAGTTGGCTTTGTAGCAGCCAAACTTGGCCTGGCCAACCCTGCCTCCATCCACTCCTTCATCCGCATTGCATTTTCTTCACCCACTATCTCCCTCACATCAATACCTCTATAATCCGGTAAAGTTGCGATACCTCTCTGAATGAATGGAATAGTCACAACCTCAGCTTGAGAAAACTGACAACCCATGAAGAATGGACCGCCAGGTTGACTTCTTTCTTGAAGGAAACGGTCAATGGTACGAATAGCGGCAGCAAGCCTTCCCCTCCCTTCCTCCACCTTGGCGTTTGTATCTGCTTGGAATAAACTAAACATGGCCGGCGTGAAGGTGGAGTTGAATATTTCAATGAATAACTTGATGTTGGCGGTAAGTTCTGGGTTGTCGGGGAGGAGCTGGGTGCCAGAGGACTTGTATTTGTGTTCGAGGTAGTCTGCTATGACCATGGATTCTATGAGAGAGACTCCAGTCTCGTGATCTTGGAATATTGGGACTTTGGCTACAGCTGACGGGTCTGGGTGGATTTTGCTGTAGACTGCTTTGAATTCTTCGTCTTTGTTGTTCAGATCGACCTGGAAGAGGGATGACGATGGAGTGTGTGTGTTGTCAGTCTTGTGTTTCAAACCACTTCACAGTAGTCTCCAGATTAACTAAGAAGGAGAGAGGGTCGGTAAAGGGGAATGTGTTTCTGTGTTGGCGGTATTAAAAAGGACTTACTTGTCTGATCTTGAATGGTACATTCTTCTCGATGAGACTGACCCAGGCTCGTTGAGCATATGGGCATGTCTTACTGTCCCAGTGTGTGATTGTTGCTTGCAATTGATCTCCGATGTTGCACATTGGAGTGAAGGATTTCGCTGCAAAGCGAGGTTTAATTGAATTGAAACACTTATAGCTTATTTTTAGTCTTCTACCAAATTGTATCATTGGCACAAATTGATGCAACGAGTGGTCGTCGGACGCAATTTATAGACTCAACAGTTGGGGCCACTCAACTTGGAGCTCCAATTTTGTCTCGTCGCCGAGAGTGGAGGAGTCAATTCCTAGAATCGGAAGCGAGTCAAATCCAAAACCGTCTTATAATCACAATATCTAATTCTAAGGATCTGCATAGGTTGATAGGAAGAAGTTTCATTTAAGGTTTCTACTCCACTCCTGGACATTCCGATCATTCAGTTTTTCACGCATCTAGTAAAAGCTTGCATTATGGCGTCTCAAATCAAGTTTCTTGGTACGTGAGAAGTGTCGTTATGTCACAAGAAGCACGATCAGCGAACCAGGTGTTTCAACACTTGTCATTTACCCCCGTCCTCCCCCTGTTCTTTTGTTCAGAACTTCACCTCGCAGCTCCACTCTCAGAGCTGCATGCACAATGCAAACCATTAATACACCTAGCTCTCAAAAATCTCACCACACTCGAAATAATAGTTAACACCTATTTACAACAATGGCAACCATGTCAAATCTTCATCATCACCCTCTTCGGCACCCTCCTCCTCTCCCGACTCTTCACTGCCCTCACCACCCTCCGTCGCCACATCCAAGATGTCGGCCTGACCCAAATAATATCAGGCTTCATCCTAGACCTCCCCATCATCAGATCCAATATCCAATCTCAGAGAGAAACAGCAATAACTGACCTCAGAGCTGATCTCAAAGCCAAGAGACAATTGCTGCACAACACAGCACCGTCATCTCCCCGTCTCCTCCTCCCTCATCAAGGCCTCCCCCCCTCAGAGGTCAGGCATCTATTGTCCAAAAAGACTGCTCTAGATCTCAGATTTATAGATGGTGTTACCAGTCATGTCAGTGGAACGGTATACATGTCTGGACAGGCACATAAAAAATTATTATTAGATACGTATTCCATGTTTATGCTGACAAATCCAATTCATGGAGATGTGTGGCCTTCGGTTCAGCATCTGGAGACAGAGGTGGTGGCTATGACTGCCAGCTTGTTTGGAGCTGAATATTCAGATGATGATGATTTTTTTGAAAATAGAACAATAGAGATAAAGGATAAGACTAATGGTACTGCTAATGGCAGAGCCCATAAGGGAATGAGCAGTGGTAAACACGGGGTATTATTTGGTGGCGATTGCTCTCAGATCTGTGGAGCAATGACCAGTGGAGGCACTGAGTCAATCTTATCCGCAGCAAAGTCTTCTAGAGACTACATGGCCTCAATCAGAGGCATAACTCAACCTGAAATGGTCATAGCCGTCAGTGCCCATGCTGCTTTCATCAAGGCCAGTGAATATTTCAAAATCAGACTGATCAAAGTGGATGTTGATCCTGCCGACTATCGTCTTCACGCTGCAGCAGTCAGAAAAGCCATCAATAAAAACACTGTCCTAGTGGTGGCATCATCACCTGGTTTCCCACATGGTGTCATGGATTGCATAGAGGAGATTGCAAGTGTCACTAGAGCAGCTGGTATTCCTCTCCATGTAGATGCCTGTCTTGGGGGGTTTGTCTTGCCATTTGGGCGCCAAGATCTCAGGAGACTGAATATTCCTAAATTTGACTTTTCTGTCCCCGGGGTCACGAGTATCAGTGTTGATACTCACAAATTCGGTCTGGCACATAAAGGTACCAGTGTGGTACTATATAGAAGCCCCAAATTGAGGAAGTTTCAGTACACTCGAATCACAGATTGGAGCGGGGGACTGTATATCAGTCCTGGATTTGCTGGATCTCGTAGTGGGGCCCTGATTGCTACTGCCTGGGCTTCATTGAATCATCTAGGCAGGCGGGGACTGGTGGAGCTGACCAGGGGAATATATGAGGTTACAGATAAGTTTAAAAAGGGAGTACAATTAGTGCCTCATATAGAGGTGGTGGGAGAGCCAGAGGCTAGTGTGGTGGCAATCAAAGCGATTGATGACAAGGTACTGGATATATATAAAGTGAATGACGTGTTGTTGAAGAAAGGGTGGCATATGAATGCTCTACAGAGACCAGCTGCGCTTCATTTTTGTTTCACTGCTGCTCATAGCGTGGCTGGGGTCGAGGCGTTGTTGAAGGAGTTGAAATCGGCGGTTGAAGTGGTCCTGAAGGAGAGGGGTGGTGGGAATGGTAATGGTGAGAAGTGGGAAGGGATGGCTCCTTTGTATGGAATGGCTGCAACTGTGCCTGATAGAAGGATTGTTGGGGATTTCTTAGAGGCTTTTCAAGATGCTATTTTAGACGTGAGGTGAGGGAAGGGAAGGAAGACATGGGGTGGGGTAGGAGCGTTTGTGGGGAGAGTCGGTTGCCATGAGTGTTGATTAAAGGATTAATCTGTAGAACGAAGTGGTAATAGACAGAATTTTGAATTATTTGACACATAATAAATATCTTGATCACGATGGATAGAGTGTTAAAGAACTTATTCCTGGTGTTTGGAGTTCTTACTGCCACTGCAATCGCTGGAGATGGCGGTAAAGGGCCTATTAACAGTGATGATACCGGGAATACAATATCAAAAGAAGGTCAGATTGATTAAATGCCACACATCGACCTTCAACCCCCGATTGCTGACAACAAAGTTGCCAGAAGTTCACTGTCAACCCGAACCCCCCTCACCTCACCATAACCTCCCTTACCGTTCGTACAGATATCAACCAAGCTCATACATGCACTCTTGAAATTCTTACATTCAGAAACCAACCTGAAATTGCAGAAATGCTCCTCCAGTGCCTTGACGCCTTTGACTTAGAAGACCCTGTACGTTTGTGTCTATTCTGCCTTTTGTTCAAAATGCTCTCTCTCTCTCTCTCTCTCCCCCCTTCTTCTTCTTCTTCTAACCTCCCCCAATCTCCCCTTCCATTTACCAATCGTCAATGCAGTGTAAACCAATAGATGCCTGCATTTCCTATGCTCGTGAGCTCAATGCAGCTATTCCAGAAGATTGTGCAACATACAAGGCTGAAGCAGACCTCCCATCAATGCAATTCAAACCATGCCCCGAACAGCCTTTGTCTGAAGAAGCAAATGGTGATGATACTAAAAATGATAAAAACAGCACATCTACTGCTACCACTACTGAAAATATTTCTAGCGGTAGTGATAGTGTTCAACTTGTAGTTGTTTTGAGTGTTATAGTTTCAATGTTGTTGTTATCTTGAAGGAAAACAAACGAATAGCCCACTACCTGTCATTTCAATCCAACGTTTGTGACTGCACTGAATGTTAGCCCCAAAGAAGTTTAAAAAAATAAAGCCAATTCCAACTGACTTGCCAATGCATAGATACATTTCAAAATCTCACTTCAACCCTTCAAGTGTACCAGGAAAATCTTCCATCAGCCCACATTGCTTACATTCAGGTATTATTATAAATTTTTCAAGTTACTTCAAGAAGTACATGAACAAAAAAAACACAAATGCTGTCCTTCTTTTTGAAAATCTCATCTCATCCCATCCCATTTCTATCTCTACTATCTTCTCCTATAATCTTAATCCATCTTTTAAAAGACCTCAGCCACAGTAAACGACTTGATCACAGTGCCCAACTTATTATTCATCTTCCCCCATCTCCTCTCATTAGACCCGGACACAATCGTATAAAACTTCCCATTTCCAACAGTCACACTAGCTACTGCATGTCTGGTATAATTAGAAGCTTTAGCAGTAAACTCAAAATCGTAATATTTCCTACCATCAATCACTCTTTCCTCTGCCTTGACCAGGTCGACTGTCTGTTTTGGGGAAGTCAATACCTTGGTGGCCAGGGTCATGCAGACATCATTGATTGGGCCGAATTCTCCAACGTCCTTTTTATCAGTAGGGATCATACCAACTGAGACTGATTCTAGAGGCTCTATGACATCTTTGTAGACGACATCCTGGCCGTCAATTTGGACTTCTTGCCAACCAAAGGGGTAGAGGAAGGAGTAGCCATCTTGGGGATCCCTGACAGGTACAAATCCCTTGGGGCCCTTTTCTGCAAATGCTGCAGCTGGACTTAAAAGAGGAGTGAGGGCAAGGGTGGCAGCTAGTTCAAGAGTTTGACGACGAGAAGTGGCAGCTGAATGTTGTTGTGCAGAGGAGCAGCGAGGAGAAACGGGAGCGTGTTTCTCGAGTCGGGCCACAGATGGGCAGGCAATTGTACCTCTAAGAGTAGTTGCCTGCATCAGTGGTAGTTGAGGATATATAGCTCAGATGCTGAGATGGAATGATGGAAGGTTGGATCGCTGTTGAAGGCAGTCTTACCGTGAATTGGTTTCTCCCAAGTTGGGTCTGCATCATCTTCCTGATCAAAGATTCCTTGTATGTAACACGAAAATGAATAGATGATACCTGATCAATGCAATATCTCGACTAAAATGTGCTCTTGCTGACGTTTGCGTGGCTATAAAGGGGCCTCTACTGGATGCTACCATCTGGAGCGAGCAACGTCAAAGATGAGCAAATCAGAGGAAAGACAGACGTGTCAAAGAGCAACTGAATTCAATGTCCAAGGCAGCACATAATACGTTCATATACATAGTAGCGACTCAACTGACAGAATAGATTCTTGAAGAGAAGCTACAAGTAGTTAATATCCCTGCATAAAAAGTTGGTTGTATCCAGAATCTCTTATTTTTGTCGGTTAGAAACCATGTCGCAAAACATTCCAGTAGTAAAGGACTGTTATATTCCAGGAAAATCATGCTTCCAAGTATGGAGGTCGGACTTTGAGGTGGATGACAATTACGTCCCAATTAAAGCCATTGGCAAAGGTGCTTATGGCATCGTTTGCTCGGCTAAAGACTCTGAAGACGGTGTAAAGGTAGCTATCAAGAAGATCACCAACGCCTTTGAGAACCTGATAGATGCTCGTCGCACTCTGAGAGAACTCGTCTTGCTCCGCTCACTCAGGAATGAGAACATCATAGCAGTCAGAGACGTCCTCTGTCCCACTTCCAGAGACAGCTTCAATGACGTCTACATCATCTATGAACTTATGGACACAGACCTCCACCAGATTATCCGTTCCAATCAACCACTGTCAGATGATCACCTCCAGTATTTCATCTACCAAATCCTCCGTGGTCTCAAGTTTGTTCACTCCGCTCACGTCTTGCATCGCGACTTGAAGCCCTCCAACCTCCTCGTCAACGCCAGCTGTGACCTCAAAATTGCAGATTTCGGCCTAGCGCGCACTTCTACCGAATCTAACAACTTCATGACTGAATACGTCGTCACCCGTTGGTACAGAGCTCCAGAGCTCTTGTTAAGTTGCGACACTTACGACGCCGGCATTGACGTCTGGTCAGTCGGTTGCATCCTCGCTGAATTGCTCCTCCGCAAAGCTCTCTTTCCTGGTAAAGACTACATTGACCAATTGAAACTCATCATATCCACTCTAGGATCCCCAACAGAGGAAGAACTTGGATTCATTTCTGCTCCTAAAGCCAGAACCTACATCCAAGCTCTCCCACATTCCCACCCAGCAGATTTCAGGCGAATGTTCCCAGGAGCAAACCCAAAAGCACTTGATCTACTGGAAAAAATGCTCCAATTTGACCCCAGAAAGAGATGTACAGTAGAACAGGCTCTTTCACACCCATGGTTGGAACAGTTGCATGATCCTGCTGCTGAATTGTCTGCTCCAGCTCCTTTTAATTTTGAGTTTGAGGAGCAGGAGTTGGATGAGTCTAGATTGAGGAAGATGGTGCTTGAAGAGATGAACTACTACCCTTCTGCAAGAAGAGTTGCAAAGTAGATAGTCTGGTATGGTATGTGGGGAGGGAGGGAGGGTGATATGTAAAGCTCTTTTGACGGCGATGGTGTTTTTTTTTCCTTTTGTGGTATACATGTGCTTTGTCTTTGTCGGTATTATTAATGGAGGGGTATTTTATTATAGATGGGTGTTGCTTTGAATTTGGTAGTAATATGTAACCTTATCTCATTGGGAAATCGTAATAACAAGAAGGAGGAATCGACTGATGGTGAAGATGGGAGCGAGCAGGGGGGAAGGAAAGTTGAGAGAAGCGGTTGAAAGGAAGGAGCTGACTGGAAACTGGCAAAAGTGTTGACTTTGAGCATTTGTTTCCCGGTAAAGCAACGGTTGAGCTGTTTAAATCACATCAAATTCTAATGAACTAGGTGGTATGTGAATCAAATTACAGAGGAAATAATAAGCCAACTATAATTTTGAAAAACAATTAAAGAAAACTTAGGGTCGTTAATAAGACCTCAACCCAAAGACACATTTCATACAAATCGTCTTTGAGTAGCATCACTAACCTGTACAACTCTATACGACACGCAAACTCGTCCAACGAAGGATGGAGACGACAATCGATCTGGTCGACGACCACACACTCGAGCACGTCCTCTCCCTCGCTTCAGCCTATGCCCCCAGAACCACTCCCGAGGCTCTAGCCACCCAACTCATGGCTGTCAATAAGAGATGGAGAGACACTGTCAGGAAACTCAGCTTGTGGAAGAAAGTCTCCTGGCACACTGCTGCTAAATCAGACCTCTCTTCACTGCTGCTCGCTCTCACCAACTGGCTCGGCCGGCAACTCGAGGTTTTCGAGGCCAGTTCTCCCATTCACAGTCACACCTTTGACTTGCTCACTGATGACGTTCTCGTCTATATTGTCAGGCATTCACCCAGTTTACGGGTGTTAAGTTTGAGAAACTGCGCAAGGATAACAGATTATGGCCTGGTGAGAGCTTTTGGAGGAGCCAGCAGAACGACAACTGGGAGAGACAAAGAACAAGAAGAGGATGCCTTCTCTCATCCTCCCATCACCTCCCTCTCCCCTTCCCCTTCCCCTTCCCCCCACCATTCTCTCCCCCTCCTCACAAAGTTTTCTCTTGTATGGTGCGGCCCCGGTATCTATTCCAAAGGCCTTTGTGCGATAACAGAATCCTGTCCTGTTCTAAGAGAATTCTCCATCAGTTGTGGACAAGAAAGTAAGAGTCTCCAGACATGTGGAGATGAGCTTGCTCACCATCTGGTGACTAAATGCCCACTGCTGGAGCATTTAGAGCTAAGCGATACAAAACTGACAGAAGAGGGGCTTATTTCTATTGCTGTAGCTTACAATTCACAGCTCCGGTCTCTGAAACTCAATTATACTAGCGATTGTTGGGAATTTGGTAGTGCTCAAGCAGTGGGAGAGAGATGCAAAGGGCTGGAAGTGTTTTCTGCCTGTAGCAGTAATATTGATGATGAAAGTTTGTATCTAATTACAAGAGGGTGTAGGAAGAGTTTAAGGTTATTGTGTGTGGATAGATGCAAGAATCTGAGTTTGGAGTGTATTCAGAGAGTGGTGAGGGAAGGCGTCAATTTTGGTAGAGGAGGAGGAGGAGGAGGAGGACTGGAGTGTTTACAGATGAGCGGGATTGCTCGTCGTCTTGTGTCTAGAAGAGATCAAGCAATCAGGTTTTGTAGGTGGGCTGAAGATAATGGATTTTTTTGGGATGATAAGCAAGAGACTCTGTTCAGACAGTATTAGGAGTAGTAGGAGAAGTAGAGAGTCATCCAAGAAAAGAAAAAAAGGTATGTGTGTGAAAAAGACCAAGTGACTCTTCAAAAAGTTGTTGTTGTATTGCTGTTAACTATTTTGTACAAGTAGATGTAGTGTCTGTATATGTGTGTGTTGAAGTAGGAACTACATAAGAGAGAGGAAAATGCCAGCTGTCCACTATTGGAGCGTTCATTGGCTGGACCTAGACTGAAGCTCCCAAAACAAAACCAAAAAAGCGCGTGTTGCTTTATAGGGCCCCGGTATCATGCCGTGTTGTGTAATTTCATACTTCTATAAATAATCACAATGAGGTACATACTTCTCGTTTCCTGTCTTCTAAGCTTGGTGCTGCTCAATGGTGCCCATGCAAGAAGGGGGGTCCTTGCCTCCAGCAGTGCCAAGGCCTCTGCCTCTTCTTCAGCCTCTACAAACTCAGGTATGTGGAACCTCGTTCATACATGTAGAAGTGGTTTTAAATGCTATTCACACGTGCATTGGCTGCACTAAACACGCCTGCTACCACCAATAGCATCCATCTTCTCACCGTCCTATGGATGTGTCCCTCATGTCGACGTCACCCCCTCCTTCTCTCACCTACCTCCTCTTTTAAACTTCCTCCTTCATATATATATACAGAATGCAGCGACATCACCCCACCTCCAGGTCGTTTCACCTGCGCTCAACAGAAGAAGTTTGGTAAATGCAATGCCTGCTGGATGACCAAGGATGGCTTCTGCAAGAAGACATGTGGTCTGTGTGACGTCAAGGATACCACCAAATTGTCTTGCTTTCAAGACCCCCCACTATCTCCCCAGGCAGAAGACGATTGTAACGTGGAGATTGAGTATGCAGATACTGAAAGTGAAGCAAGAGCTAGGGCTATACGTTGTGGGAAAGCACTGGCTGCTGGAACTGAGGGGGGTACAGCAAGAGCAGAGACCGAGGCGGGAGAAGTGGCATCGATTGCGAGAGGAGAAGGAAGTACAGCTATAAGTCAAAGTTCTCCTGGATATGCTTTTGCTAGTTCTACTGTGGTGGGGGATGGGTCGGCATCAGCTAGTGCTAGGGATTAAGGACGAAATGGAAGGGGAGAGGAAGGGTGGTAGTTTTGACTTTCAGACAGACATGGGAAAGGGAGAGGAGATGACGGTCGGAGGATATTTTGGATGATGGCTTCATGTTGCGTGCGTTTTAACGTTTATTACTATATCATTTACAACAACGATTGATAGCTATACAACTATATTAAAATGCACGTCTCCAAGTGTGCATTCGGCAAGGGAAAACACATCTATTCAAACGTAGTAAAGGTAGCTCCATCCAACTGGACAACGTGTCCAAAGCACCGAGATGCAAGCTTGAAAGGGAGAAGTTTACAGAAAATCGGCTGCAGTGCTGCTGACCTCACTCAATCATCCTCCATCGCCGAGACGCTGCCTCTCTCCTCCACCACCACCAACGGCAACACTATCCCCAAAGCCACAGAATGGGAACTCGACTTCTGCTCCCGTCCACTCCTTGACGAACGCGGGAAAAAGATCTGGGAACTCATCATCTGTGACCCTGACCGCACATTCGAGTTTGCACAATACTTTCCCAACAATAAGATCAACAGCGGAGAACTCAAACGCGCCATTGAAGTAATCTTATCCCAACCCGGTGCAGTCAGGCCAGAAAGCATCCGTTTCTTCAGAGGACAGATGCAGACTATCATCACTCGTGCTTTGACAGACTTGGGCATCAAAGCCACTGCTTCAAGAAGGTGTTTCACCCTGTTGCAATGGCTGGAAGAAAGGGTAGATTCAGTGTACAAACTACACCCAGGCTATAATGAAAAAGCCAGCACTTTATTCACCTTGGATCTTGGACCGCCTGAAGACCTTCCTGACGCATTGAGAGGTGAATCGTGGAGCTTTGTTCAGCTCCCCCTGGGCTACCTTAAAACAGAGCTCAAGGCGGTAGAAGATAATAAATGTTTCGGCTGTGTATTAGATTTCAACTCCATTGGATTAGGTAGCCTGGGAGATGATACCTTAGTTCCCGGTGTAGCTGTATATAGTAGAAGAGCAGCACCAATGGCTGCATGGACTGACGGTATGGAATTATCTGGGCTTACTGCTGATGTGGATAGAGCTTTCCTTATCTTGGAGACGGGTTTTAATCAGAGGTGGAGGTATGGGTCGTATAAGAGGACACCAGAGACTACAGCAGAGGCAGAGGCATGGGAAGAGGCAAAGAAACAGAGTGGAGGGGTGCATTTCTTGGCTGTGATGGAGAATGAGGAGGCTGATGATTGTGCTGGGTTGTGGTTGTTGTTGGATAGACCAATGCCACCTGTGTAAGTATATAGTGTTGAGGTGTGTACACATTAAGTTGATTATATATATAATACTTGATGACAATTGTGTCAGTATGCTGTGAAAAGAATGTGCTACAAGTACGTAAGATTGTTTTTTTATTTCAGACTGCAAGAGAGCAATGCCGGGAGTCGGAGCAACTGCATCGTCCTCTCTCTGCTTACAAAACAAGCTGTGGTGGTGTGGTGTTAGCAATTGGTATTCCCAAGTTTGAAAGTATTAATCTGATCCATAATGTGGAAGTTCGTCACAGCATCGGATATAGGCTATCCACACACTCTAAACGGCAATGTTGGGCGTCAAGTTTGGGTATTCGATCCAGATGCAGGAACGCCTAAAGAACGTGCAGAGGTGGAGCGATTGAGGAAAGAGTTCACGCATAATAAACATCAGAACCACCATAGTGCTGATGAACTACTCAGGTATGCAAGCAATCCCTTGTTTTCAATTCCCATCACCACCGCCCTTCTCCTGCCAGTTCCCTCTTCTCCAATACCTTATCTCTTTCTCATCTCTCACACACAACCTTCCCCCTTTTCCCCCTCCATCAGACTACAAATGAAGTCCAATCGCAAATCAGGCCCATTTAATGTCCCCAAAGTCAGCACAGCTCCTTCTCAAAAGAACAAACCCCTCCCACCCGACACAGTCTCCACCTCCCTCCGCAACGGCCTCTCTTTCTATGAATCCCTCCAGGCCTCGGATGGCCACTGGCCTGGCGATTATGGTGGCCCCATGTTCCTCCTCCCAGGCCTGATCATTGGACTTTACACCACAGGAGGTCTCAATTCCGTCCTCTCCCCCCATCACCAAACCGAAATCGTCCGCTACCTCAAAAACCACCAAAGAGAAGACGGCGGCTATGGCCTCCATATAGAGGGCCACTCCACCATGTTTGGCACTGCTTTCAGTTACGTCACCATGCGTTTCTTGGGAGTAGAACCTGATGACCCTTTCATCGTAAAATCAAGAAAATGGATGCATGACAGGGGCGGAGCAGATTCCATCACTTCTTGGGGCAAGTTTTGGCTGGCAATGTTGGGTGTCTATTCCTGGGATGGCCTCAACCCCATGCCACCTGAGATGTGGCTGTTACCATACTCTGGTTGGACTGGTATAGGGTGGGCTCATCCGGGGAGGTTTTGGTGTCATTGCAGAATGGTTTATCTCCCAATGAGCTATGTGTATGGCTCCAGAGGGACAGCCAAGCCCACTCCCCTCACTGCTGCCCTCAGAGAGGAATTGTACCCAGGGGGCTATGAATCAATAGACTGGAATGCTGCGCGTAATAAATGTGCTAAAGAAGATTTATATTACCCTCATCCAATGATACAAGATATATTGTGGTGGACGTTGTACCAGGCTGAAGGGGTGTTGGTTGGGTCTAGGTTGAGGGATAAAGCATTGGCGGAATGCATGAAACATATACATTATGAAGATGAAAACACCAGATATGTTGACATTGGACCAGTAAATAAGGTTTTAAATATGCTGGCGTGTTGGTTTGAGAATCCCAATGGAGAAGAATATATGAAACATCTCCCCCGATTGCTGGATTTCTTGTGGGTGGCTGAAGATGGAATGAAAATGCAAGGGTACAATGGGTCTCAACTGTGGGATACTACTTTTGCAGTACAAGCTATAGGTGCATGTGGAGATGATTTGGTTGGAGAGTTTAAAGATTGCTTGAAGAGCGCTCACGACTTTGTGGAGAAGAGTCAGGTGATTGAAGAAGCAGCTGGAAACTTGGGTGAATATTACCGCCACATCAGCAAGGGAGCTTGGCCCTTCAGTACAAGAGATCATGGCTGGCCCATCAGTGATTGCAGTAGTGAAGGACTCAAAGCAGCTCTGGTACTAGGTGGTATGAATCCAAGAGATGTGGGCCCTGCTATTCCTGCAGGGAGACTGTTTGACTGTGTGAATGTCATTCTGTCCTATCAGAATAGTTGTGGAGGTTGGGCCACATACGAAAATACCAGATCTTTCCCAATGCTGGAGTTGGTGAATCCTTCAGAGACGTTTGGTGACATTGTGATTGATTATTCCTATGTAGAGTGTTCTTCTGCATGCATTACAGCATTGGCTGCCTTCCAGAAGAGGTATCCCAATCATAGATTTGGGGAGATTGAAAAGTCTAGAAGACGGGGAATTGAGTACGTCAAGAGTATTCAAAGAGCTGACGGATCTTGGTATGGATCTTGGGGAGTATGTTTTACCTATGGAGGGTGGTTTGGATGTGAAGCACTAGCAACTGCGGGAGAAAATGTGCACAACTCTAAAGATGCGCTGAAAGCGTGCACCTTTTTGTTGTCCAAGCAGAGGGCAGATGGCGGGTGGGGAGAGAGTTATCTGTCTTGTCAGGATAAGGTGTACTCTCAGCTTCCTGATGGTGAGCCTAGTCACGTGGTGAATACTGCATGGAGCATGCTGGGGTTGATGTCCGTGGGGTATCATGCTGTGGACGCTGCGCCTCTGCATGCTGCTGCCAGGTATTTGATTGCGTGCCAGGAAGAGAATGGAGATTGGCCTCAGCAGCAGATAAGTGGGGTTTTTAATAGGAATTGTATGATTACATATGCTAATTATAGGAATATATTCCCTATATGGGCTCTAGGAGAGTATAGGACCAAGGTTGTTGGGAAGAAGAAGTGAGGTGGATGTGGAGAAGAGATGGTGGACGTCGTTGGTGTGCAGTGATGGATGGCGATTTTGTGTGGATAAAATTGATATGATGTTTGCCTTAGAGCTATTTAACAAAGAACCCAACTTTCAAAGGCTTGTTTGAACACTTCGGTATTCATTCAAATCCTGAGAATCATTAAATTTCAAAGAAATCCACGAAAAGGTTGCAAACAATGCTGCAGATCAACTTTGCTCAGCGAGTAGCATCGCCTGCTGCGGCTTCTACGGGCCCTTTTGTATCTCATAGAGTCCCTGTGAGATCAACTGGGCGTCAATATAGAAAATCAAGCCAGGTGGTCAAGGCCCAATCTTCCGACAACTCTGCCACCGCTACTGTCACCAGACTCCCGCATTGGGATAAGATATGGGAAGCCCTCTCTCAACAAAACATCCCATCAATCCAACCAATTGATGCCCAAGTCTTACTAAAAGATGGTAAGGCAGTCCTCATCGATGTCCGTCCAGACGAAGAATTTCAAAAAGCACATCCAGCTCCAGCACTCCACGCTCCAGCTTTCAGGATCATCAAACCCACCAACGCCGGCAACTTCTCCTCCCTATTAAAATGGGCAGTCATGACAAGCCAGGGAGTTACAGCCACTCAAATTGTAGAAGAATTCCCCGAAAAAGTTGCATCTTTAGTTCCTGCTGGTAAGATTGCGATTATCATGTGCGAATCTGGAGGCTCTCTTGATTCCAGTCCCCAATTTAAGACGGGGAGACAGAGCAGGAGTTTGACTGCTGCTTATAGATTGCTGGACAGTGGGAAGTTATCAGCTGACTGCGTGGTGCATTTGAAAGGAGGTGCTTTGGGCTGGGATTTGTCTAGGCTTTCTTTTAACGGAGAATATGATAGAAGTGTGGCTTTCAAATCGCCTAACGCTATTGAAGTGATGGCCAGTTATGGTGAACAACAGTAGTGGGTAGGTGTAGGGAAGAAATGAGAAGGGGAAGAGGGGGGGGGGGGGGGGGGGGTAAAATGAAAAAAAACAACACAAAAAGAAAAAAAAGG
>Ga0114919_10000930_pt1 | contig 23430 bp, 23 predicted proteins | sample BlataG_FD_88682 | JGI IMG/M metagenome (GOLD analysis project Ga0114919, IMG submission 88682) | Deep subsurface microbial communities from Black Sea to uncover new lineages of life (NeLLi) - Black_00105 metaG | ecosystem: Environmental > Aquatic > Marine > Oceanic > Sediment | place: Atlantic... | reverse complement strand
GGTTCATGCCAGCGGATGAGCCGAATTGAAATGGCGATGTTGTTCAGTAAGGCGACGGATGGTTTCGTTCGTTGCCGTTTTTTTTCGTGGTCTGTCAACGGATTGAACGGATTATAGGGCGGGTTGTCGGGAGTGCGCATTGGGTGCCCTTGTTTGCGACCTTTTTTCTTCAGTATAGAAGGAAGATGGGATTACAATTCTAAATGGAGAGCCAAGCGAAAGAACCAGCACCTAACTTAAGTTAGGTGCTGGCAAACCTCAAACAGCCTTTCGTGATTCCTCATTGTCAACTTTCTGACTCGTGTTGACTTGCCGTCGACAGATTGTTATATTGACAGGAGCCTTTGTACTTCAGGAGAAGTCAAACCTTCGCTGGATGAGAAAACAAAGGCGAGCCTTGTATCGAAACCATTCTTGAGAGGGTATATGGCAAAAAAGATAAAAGTCGGCGTAGTGGGAGTTGGGCATCTGGGCAATCATCACACCAGGATCCTCTCTCAGATTCAAGAAGCAGAGCTGATAGGTGTCTGCGACGTGGATGCGGAGAAAGGAAGAAGTGTTGCGCAGAACTACGGGACGTGGTTCTTTGACGGCCTGGATGCGCTGCTGAGAGAGGTGGATGCACTCAGCCTGGTGGTTCCCACCACGGCGCATCATCCTCTGGCAAAGATAATACTGGAGAGCGGAAAAGACCTTTTAATCGAAAAGCCCATAACCGAAACCGTTGAGCAGGCAGAAGAACTGATCGATCTCGCTCAAAAGAAAGGGGCGATTCTGCAAGTGGGGCACATCGAGAGGTTCAATCCGGCGCTTCGGGCTATAGAAAAACGTGAAGCGGACCCAAGGTTCATCGAATCCCATCGCATGGCCCAGTTTGACCCCCGCGGAACGGACGTGGCCGTCATTCTGGATTTGATGATCCACGACATCGATCTGATCCTAAGCCTGGTGAAGAGCCAACTATCCAACATCGAAGCCGTAGGTGTGCCGGTCATCGCCGAAAGTCAGGACATCTGCAACGCCCGGCTCAGCTTTGAAAACGGATGTGTGGCCAACATCACTGCCAGCCGCATCTCCGCTAAGCCCCTGCGCAAGATGAGGCTCTTCGAGAGGGACTCATACGTGTCCCTGGACTTTTTGAACAAATCAGTCGAGATCTACAGGCTGGTAGAGGCTGGCCAGATTCCCTCGGACGAAAAGGCGAAAAAGAGTGTGGTGGGACGCATTCCGGTTGAGAAGGCGGGCAAGACCATAATCTACGAAAAGCCAAAGACCGGTGACCAGGATATGCTTACCTCGGAGATCGAGTCATTCTTGCAGGCGGCCCGAACCAGAACCTCGCCCAAAGTCACCGGAGAAGACGGGAAAAGAGCATTAGAGGTTGCGCTGACCATAAGAGATAAGGCTGAGGAGCACCAAAAGCGCAGTGCCGGACATTGATTGGAGTGTCAAGTCCCGCCGCAGCGGGATCTACGGCTTTAGCTTGGCCTGAACCTTTTGGAATGCCATGTCTTCTGTCTGGTTCGTCTGACGGTTCGACTTTACTCCCTTCGACCTTGCCCTTCGACAGGCTCAGGGTGGTGAGCGAAGTCGAACCACTCAGGGACAGTGAGCGAAGTCGAACTGTCACCGTCCTGTCTTCGACTCCGCACTTCGTCTGCCGCCCTTCGGGTCTGAGCCCTCAGGGTCGAAGACCACAGGCGGGATGTCGAAGGAAGGTCGCTCAGACTCGAGGAGAGCCTGTCGAAGGAAGGCCAACATTCCAGATAGTGGTACTCATCATGAACGAAGTAAAAAAGATATTGATTATGGCCGGAGAGGCATCCGGTGACCTGCACGGTTCCGGGCTGGTGAGAGAACTTCGAAGGAAGAGTCCAGGGTTGGACATCTTCGGAATAGGCGGGGATAAAATGAAAAGGGAGGGTGTGGAGCTCTTCTTTCACATCCATAAGCTCGCCTTCATGGGCTTCTTCGAGGTGCTCAAGAATCTGAGCTTCGTCAGGCGGGTTATGAAGACCATGGTCTCGGTAGCGGAAGCGAGAAGGCCAGACCTGGCAATTCTGATTGACTATCCCGGGTTCAATCTGAGATTCGCCAGAAAGTTGAAAAACCTAAGGATACCTGTGCTTTATTACATCAGTCCGCAGGTGTGGGCCTGGGGCGGAAACAGAGTGAAGAAGATGCAGCAACTCATAGACAAGATGGTGGTGATCTTGCCCTTTGAGAAGGAGATCTACGATAGATTCAATATCGAATGCGAGTTCGTGGGGCATCCCTTTATGGAGGTGGCCAAATCCGTTCTTTCCTTGGACGATTTCCGGAGGAAGTCTGACATCGGAAAAAACGAGACGACCGTAGGACTCCTCCCCGGCTCCAGGTGGCAAGAGGTGGAGAAGATTCTACCCGTTATGCTCGAATCCTGCAAGCTCCTGAAAACAAGGACCAAGAACCTGAAGGTGCTTTTGGGATTGGCTCCTACAATCAGCAAAGATGAGATTCAGAACCTGCAGCGTGCTGCCGGCTTGCAAGCGGAGATTGTGGAGAACCTGACCTACGATTTGATGAAGCATGCCGATCTGCTCCTTATCGCTTCAGGTTCCGCCACCTTGGAATGTGCCATTCTCGGTACCCCTTTTCTGGTATTATACAAAACGAGCTTCTGGACTTACCTGGTGGCAAAGAGCTTAATCAGCATACCGAATATCGCCCTGGCCAACGTGGTAGCCGGCAAACGCATAGTCCCCGAGTTCGTCCAGAGAAGGGCGGTTCCCGCTCAAATCGCAGAGGAGATGTACGAGATTCTCACCGAGAGGGAGAGATACAAGACCATTCAAAACGAGTTAAGGAAGGTAAAGGAGAAGCTGGGAGAAGTGGGTGCATCCGGCAAAGCGGCTCAGATCGTAATGCAGATGCTGGGATCCCACACAAGACAGCACGAGTCAACAGAATCGTGAAAGACGGTCAATATCAAAGGCCTGCTTCTAACCTGGCTTAAGGTTCCGGAACTTAACTAATCGATTGTTGAATGAAAAAAGGGTTCAGACAAATCAGAGATAGATTCCTTCTATTTCTAGCATCTTGTTTGGGTCCCATCTTGATCTACTTTCTCGGAATGACCTTGAGGATAGAGCGGGCGGGGGAGGAAAATCTGGTCAGCATAAGGAAAGAGAAAAAATCCGTGATCTATGCCTTCTGGCATGGCAGGATGCTCATTTTCACCTATTCTCACCGCAAAAGGAAGATGCATGTTCTAATCAGCCAGCACCGGGATGGGGAGTACATCGCTCGCATAATTCACAGACTCGGGTTCGTCTCGGTTAGGGGATCCTCCACCCGGGGCGGATCCAGAGCTCTCTTCGAGATGTGTGAAAAGGCCACGTCTGGTTTCGACGTGGGCGTGACTCCGGATGGTCCCAAGGGTCCGGGATTTAAAGTCCATCCCGGCATAATATATGTGGCCCAGAGAAGCGGAATGCCCATCGTTCCCATAACCAACTCGGCTGAGAATCGCTGGAACCTCTCCTCATGGGACCGGTTTTTGATTCCCAAACCTTTTTCAAAGACCGTCATCATGTTGGGTGAACCCATTTATGTGTCGCCAGAATCCACACCTGAAGAGTTGGAAGAGAAGAGAAAAGAACTTGAAAAGCGAATGTTAGAGTTGACCGAAAAGGCAGACACTTATTTTTCGCACACAAATTGATCGAAAACCAGAACCTAACTTAAGTTAGGTTCTGGTTGCTTTGGAAACTTAAGATAAGCAAACATGTACGTACTCTATAATCTTACTCTAAATATCGCCTTCGTTATTGCTTTCCCCTATCTTCTGCTGCGCGCAGCTTGGGGAAAGCACGGGGTAAAAGAGAGAATGGGAAGGCTGGCGAAGAGGAAAACGGAAAAGCTTGCTGGCAAAAGAGTGATCTGGTTTCATGCTGCCTCTGTCGGTGAGGTAAAGGTCTTATCCACGATCATACCCGAGGTTAAGAGACAGCGTCCGGAATATGCCATCGTCGTGTCGACGGTCACCAAGACGGGCAGAAGGGAGGCGGAGAGACTCTTGGAGGGGGTCGAGCTGGTCTTCTTCCTTCCCGTGGATCTAAAAAGATTCGTGCGCAGGACCTTAGACCGAATAGAGCCGAAGGCTCTGATTCTGGTAGAGACCGAGCTCTGGCCCAACCTGATAAGAGAGGCGAAAAAGAACGGATGTTATATAGCCTCGATAAACGGACGTATCTCGGAGAATTCCTTGAGGAAATATCTCTGGGTAAGGAGTCTGCTCAAAGAAACTCTCTCCTACGTTGACCTTCTGTGCATGCAATCAGATGAGCACAAGAGGAGGATAATGCTCCTGGGCGCAGACCCGGGAAAGATCAGGGTAACGGGAAACCTCAAGTTCGACCGCTTGCTGTTTAGCAGTCAAACACAGGATATCGAGGGGTTAAGAAGAAAATTACATATTCCCGACCATTGCCGGGTGGTCATCGGCGGAAGCGTGCGGTCGGGAGAGGAAAACATTCTGATTCCAGTATTCAAAAGGTTGTTACAGGAAGATGAGAACCTGTTCTTCGTCCTGGCGCCGCGACATCTGGATCGGTTGAAGGAGATAGAAGGGGTGCTTTCTGATCATCAGATGAACTTCGTAAGAAGAAGTCGGCTGGATCGTCTGGCGTCGAATGCTCGTCCCCTCGAAGAAGTTTGTGTTGCGGATCGCAGCGTGATCATTCTGGATACCATCGGGGAGCTTTTCGGAATCTACTCTCTGGCTGATGTCGCCTTTGTGGGTGGCAGCCTGGTGCCGGTGGGAGGACACAATCTCCTGGAGCCGGCCATTCACGGAGTGCCGGTTCTTTTCGGACCCCACGTGAATAATTTCAAAGAGGAGGCTCGGATTCTGATTGAATCCGGAGGCGGCATTCAAGTCAAGGACGATGAGGAACTCTATCTCAGTTTATTCAACCTGCTTTCAGATGATGCAAGAAGAATAGAAATGGGAAAAAATGCAAGAGAAGCCATTCAGAAGGAGACAGGAGTCTCTCGGAGGACGGCGGATCTGATCTTCTCCCTTCTGAACAAAGACTGAGCAGATGAAGGACTTTTTCCAACCCGGTTGTAAGAAAAAGAAAGGGCCTCTCCACGCACTGGCGCTGGTGGTTCTTTCTTTTTTCTCTCAGCTCTATCGATTGGGGTGCAGCACCAGGCTTCTTCTTTACCAACGCGGCCTGCAGAAGCAAGAGAAGCTGAAAGCAAGGGTGATCAGCATAGGAAACATCACCGTGGGCGGGACCGGAAAGACTCCGCTGGTCATCTATCTGGCGGCAAAGCTCAGGGCTCGGGGCAAGAAGGTGGCCATACTCACCAGAGGCTATAAACGGAAAAAAAAGCAGATGGTGGAATTGACGCAGGCAACCTGCCATCAAGTCGACTGGCATGATACTGGAGACGAACCTTATCTTCTGGCACAGAGGCTGTCGGAAGTCCCCATTATAGTCACCAAGAACAGATGTGCCTCTGGCAACTATGCTATTCACAAACATGGCACGCAATTCCTGATATTAGACGATGGGTTTCAACACCTGAAGCTGTTCAGAAACTTAGACGTCGTGGTGATCGATTCAGTCAATCCTTTCGGGAACGGCAAACTGCTCCCTGCCGGAATACTGAGGGAACCTTTGACCTCCCTAAAAAGGGCAGACGTTTTTGTCCTGACCAAAACGGATCAGGTCACCAATAAAGACGAACTGATCAAGATACTGAGGAGACATAACCCAGAAGCTCTAGTAGTGGAGTCCGTCTACCAGATTCGCTCGATTGAAAGGCTGTCGGACGGCTCCCCGGTCAGAACCAATGAAGTGGAAAACAAGAGAGCGTTAGCTTTTTCCGGCATCGGAAATCCTTTATCGTTCGAAAACACTCTGACGCAACTCAGAATTCAGATCCTGAGGCACCGAAAGTTCTCAGATCACTTCCCTTATGGGAAAAAAGACCTCCTCGAATTGAGCCAGGAGGCAGAGAACTTAGGTGTCGACCTTATTATCACCACAGAGAAGGATTCGGTGCGTATACCTTTGATAACTGAGTCGGAGATTCCAATTTACGTGCTAAGAATCGATTTGAAGGTAACCAGCGGAGAGGAAGTACTCTTAAAGAAAGTTGAGGGGAAGGTATAAATGGAGATAGAAACCGATTTTTTAGTGATCGGATCGGGCATTGGCGGCCTCTCCTTCGTTCTCCAAGCCTCTGAGTTCGGCGAGGTGGTCATAGTCACCAAGAAGGAGGATTCCGAATCCAACACCAACTACGCCCAGGGAGGTATTGCATCGGTCTTGGCGAAGGATGATTCCTTCGAGCTTCACCTTGAAGATACGTTAAAAGGAGGGGCTGGGTTATGCAATCCGGAGGTGGTGAAAAAGGTGGTGGAAGCCGGTCCGGGATGCATCGAGGAGCTGGTGGAGATAGGGGTGCGCTTCAGCAAAAAGAGAGGAAAGGAAGAGGAATTCGACCTGGGCTTAGAAGGCGGACATTCCAAAAACCGCGTTGCGCACGCCGCCGATCTCACTGGAAAAGAGGTGGAAAACTCCCTCCTGGGAGCAGTCAAAGCCAAGAAGAACGTGAAGATACTGGAAGATCACATTGCCATTGACTTAATCACCCAGCACCATCTCAAAGCTTACCGGCGTGAACCTGACGAGAGAATCAATTGCTGGGGCGCTTACGTTCTGGACAAGGATAAAAATCAGGTCGTCACCTGCCTGGCAAAGGTGACCCTGCTGGCAAGCGGCGGGGCGGGAAAGGTGTACGTTCACACCACCAATCCCTCCATCGCCACCGGCGATGGGTTGGCCATGGCGTACCGTGCCGGGGCAAAGGTGGCCAATCTGGAATTCATCCAGTTCCATCCCACTGCCCTCTACCACCAGAGGGGCGACTCCTTTTTGATCTCCGAGGCGGTGAGAGGAGAGGGCGGCATCCTGCGGCTGAAATCGGGTGAGGCCTTTATGGAGAGGTATCATCCCCGCAAGGAACTCGCCCCCCGGGACGTGGTGGCGCGGGCCATAGACTTTGAGCTGAAGAAGCGGGGAGATTCCTGCGTATACCTGGACATCACCCATCTGGACCAGAAGTTCATCAAGCTTAGATTCCCCAACATCTACGGGAAATGCCTCTCCCTGGGTTTGGACATAACCAAGGATTGGATTCCGGTGGTCCCCGCCGCTCACTATATCTGCGGAGGAGTGGTTACCGACCTGGAGGGGCGAACCGGAATAGAGAACCTCTATGCTTGCGGCGAGGTGGCTTGCACCGGAATGCACGGGGCAAACCGGCTGGCATCCAACTCCCTTCTGGAAGCAGTTGCATTCGCCCATTTCTCAGCCGACAGCGCAAAGAATCGGCTCCGGTCATTCACGGATTTCTCCTTTCCCGAGATCCCCTCATGGAGTTTGGAGGGCGTGTTCGATGAGCAGGATTGGGTGATCATCGCCCACAACCGGGACTGGATACAAAAATTCATGTGGGATTACGTCGGCATCGTCCGCTCCAATCGCCGTCTGGAGCAAGCCAAAAAGAGAATCGTCATCCTTTTAGACGAGATCACCGAGTTCTACAAGGTCAATCCGGTCACCTATGACGTGATCGAATTGAGAAACATTGCCACCGTGGCAAGGCTGATCATAGCATGCGCTCTCAAAAGAAAAGAGAGTCGTGGGCTGCATTACAACGTTGACTTTCCCGACAGGGACGACAAAAACTGGCTGAAGGACACGGTGCTGAAATCAGAAAAGGCGTAGAGATTAGATGAAGCATGAGGAGACCATAATCGTACTTGACTTCGGGTCGCAGTACACCCAGTTGATCGCGCGCCGCATCCGGGAGAACAAGGTGTTCTGCGAGATACTTCCCTTCAATCGGGATCCACAAGAGTACAGACACAAGAACTTAAAAGGAATAGTCCTCTCCGGTGGTCCCTCAAGCGTCTTTGATCAGAATGCTCCCATCTGTGAAAAGCGGGTCTTCGAACTGGGCGTTCCTGTCCTGGGAATCTGCTACGGCCTGCAGCTTATCGGCAAGTTGTCCGGCGGAGAGATGGAGAGATCGCATAGAAGAGAATACGGCAAGGCCGTTATTCAGATCGACAAAGAGAACAGTCTCTTTTCAGAAGTGAAGACTAATACCGCGGTGTGGATGAGCCACGGGGATCATCTTTCTACGTTACCACCGCAGTTTGAGGTTCTGGCCCACACGGAGAACATTCCTTTTGCCGCCATAGGTAACAAGAACAAGAAAATCTTTGGACTCCAGTTTCATCCGGAGGTAGCTCACACGGAAGAGGGCATGCGAATTTTGCAGAATTACCTTTTCGGAATCTGCCGGTGTGAGGGAAGCTGGACTACCGAGTCGTTCATCGACACAACCATTTCCGGCATAAGAGACTTAGTCAAAGACGGCAAGGTAATCCTTGGCTTAAGTGGAGGGGTGGATTCGTCCGTTTGCGCCGCTCTGATAAACAAAGCTATTGGAAAGCAACTCCACTGCATCCTGGTGGACAACGGTGTACTCAGAAAAGACGAGGCCCGGGAGGTGATCTCTGCTTTCAGCGACTCTGGTTTGAACCTGAAGCTAATCGATGCATCGGAAAAATTCTTAAGCGGGCTAAAAGGGGTAGTCGACCCGGAGGAGAAAAGAAAGATTATCGGGCGAACGTTTATTGAAGTATTCGAGGACGAAGCGAAGAAGATCAAAGATGTCGAGTTCTTGGTCCAGGGGACACTGTATCCTGACGTAATTGAAAGCACCCCCTTTAAAGGACCATCCGCTACTATAAAGTCCCATCATAACGTAGGCGGCCTGCCGGAAGAGATGAACTTAAAGCTGATCGAGCCCTTGAGGGAACTGTTCAAAGACGAGGTTAGAGAGCTGGGTAGAAAGCTCAACCTGCCGCAGGGTTTGATCGGGCGGCATCCTTTTCCCGGCCCCGGTCTGGCAGTCAGAATCTTGGGAGAGGTGACCAGAGAACAGCTCGCCGTCTTAAGAGAAGCGGATGACATTTACATCTCCGAGCTTAAGAAAACGGATATGTATGACAGAATATGGCAGGCTTTCTGCGTCCTTCTGCCGGTTCAGACTGTTGGGGTCATGGGGGACGAGAGGACTTACGAAAACGTGATCGCCTTGAGGGCAGTCACCTCCCTCGACGGCATGACCGCAGACTGGGCACGAATTCCTCCGGAAATCTTAGGCAAGATCTCCAATCGGATTATAAACGAAGTTAAGGGCGTCAACCGGGTAGTCTACGACATCTCCTCCAAACCTCCCGCCACCATCGAATGGGAATAGTCTCGTTGGCGACAGAGTCTCTGGAGCCGCGTAGGGACAGGGCTCGTTGAGCTTGCGAAATCCCGCCATGGCGGGGTCCCTGTCCGAGGGTTCATTCACAACAGATTAAACGGATTAAGCGGATATTTGCAGCAGATTGTCTGCCGGCAGGATCTTGAAAAAGATATTTATATCTGCTCAATCCCTATAATCAGCTGTGAGGAAAAAAGGACAAGCGGACGAACGCGCAGACGCAGGCGGCTGCCCAATCCAACATCTTTCAGTTACAATCGCCGAAACCATGCATCGGTCATTCTTGAAAGTTGACTTCTGCTCCGGTTTGTGTTACCTTCGTCAGAGTCGTTATTTCCTAACTCGAAGGAGTGTTCTATGGCCAAGAAATTCAAAGGAAAAGCCTGGGTAGTCGGTGATGACATCGATACCGATCAGATCTATCACGGGCAATATCTCCCCTTAACCGACCCGAAGGAGATGGCAAAACACGCCATGGAGTTCGTCCCGGGATTGGAGGATTTTGCCAAGAAGGTCAAGCCGGGCGATATCGTAATCACCGGAAAGAACTTCGGTTGCGGCTCCTCACGGGAGCATGCCGTGGTCTGCCTGCAAGAGAACGGTGTAAGCTGCGTGGTGGCGGAATCTTTTGGCCGTATATTCTACCGCAACGCGGTTAATCTGGCTTTTCCGCTTATGGAATGCACAGGGGTCTCTAAGCTTACCAAGACCGGAGACAAAGTCGAGGTGGATCTGGGGACAGGAAAGGTAACTAACCTCTCCACCAAAAAAACGTTGAAAGGACAGCCGCCGTCTGGCCTGGAGATGGAGATCGCTGAGAAGGGCGGGTTGTTGAATTACCTGAAAGGCTGACCCTAGTGCCCGCCAGGTCCCCTGACCTGGCGGAAAAAAGCAGTTGCTGTCGGGTCAGGGGACCCGACAGCCACAAAAAGTTCATTGATTTCGGGGGAGTTCAGCTTTCAACCCTTAGGTCGCATAAGTCATTTTAGCGCAAGGAGGAACACGCAGTGAAAGTAATTGCCTTCAACGGCAGTGCACGGAAAGATGGAAACACTGCCGCACTCATAAATCTCGTGTTCGGCGAGTTGCAGAAGGAAGGAATCGAAACTGAGCTTTTTCAGCTAGCGGGAAAGAAGATCCACGGATGTATAGCCTGCTACAAGTGCTTTCAGAACAAGGATCAGCGCTGCTCGGTGACAAACGACGTTCTCAACGAGTGTATCGAGAAGATGCTTGAGGCAGACGGGATCATCCTGGGGTCGCCCACCTATTTCGCCAACGTCAGCACCGAGATCAAGGCGTTGATCGACCGGGCCGGGCTCGTGGCCAAGGCCAACGGTGAAATGTTCAGGCGCAAGGTGGGCGCAGCGGTCGTGGCTGTAAGACGCGCCGGAGCCGTCTTCGTCTTTGATGCCATCAATCACTTCTTCTTCATCAGTCAGATGACCGTCCCGGGTGCAAGCTATTGGAATCTGGGAATTGGTCGAGACAAGGGTGACGTGGAAGCCGACGAAGAAGGCGTCCAGACCATGAAGGTCATGGGTGAAAACATGGCCTGGTTGTTGAAAAAGTTACAGGAGTAAGATTGCCCATCTCGGTTGGCAACTGGTGGACGCGCTCAGACCGCGCCGCTCTTGCTTTGCCTTTAAGTGTTCTTGATGAGGGAGAATCGTATGGCTGAAATCCATCTCCGCGAGGTCACGCCAGACACCTGCGTGGAGTGTATCAATCTGCGTGTCGACGACTCGCAGACCGAACTCGTCGCAACCAACGCCAAATCTTTGGCGGAGGCGAAGGTCAATCCGACCCTGGTGCCGCTGGCGATTTATGACCGGGCCGCGCTTGGTGACCCCAAGCCCAAGGTGCCCATGGTGGGCTTTGTCATGTACGAGATTACGTGCGGCATCGGCTTCATTCTTCGGCTTATGATCGACCGAGCGCATCAGCGGCAGGGATACGGGCGGGCTGCCACACTCGAGGTGATCCGCCGGCTCAAGCTCTACCCCGAGGTGGAGATGATTGCCACCAGCCATCGACGCGAAAATGAGGCTGCAGCTCACCTCTTTCAGAGTTTAGGATTCGTACCCTGGGACATCGAGGGAGCCGAAGAGATCAACCCGGGAGAGGTCTTTCTGCAACTGCCTGAAGGGTCATAAAGATTCTTCGCCATCCCCCGGCGGCGGGAACAAATAGGGCCATGTCGTCGTATCGATAGCCAGGCGGCGCAGGATGCTGTAGAATAATCAAGATGGAGGTGTTAGTCAATGCCGGTACTAATTACTGTTAAGGGGGGAAAATGTCAGGGCGATATCCATAAGATTGGGCAGGTATTCACGGTCGGCGGGACCACGCCTGCGGGAATATGTACGGGGGCATGGGATGCCATATTTCCATATTTCCTGACCCTGCTCTGTGGCGGCAACTTCCGCTGGGAAGAAGAGAAAGGCGTGGCAACGATTCACTGCCCCGATCCAAAGGGTATAACCCTCGAACTGAAACGTATCGAGAAGTAGTCGCCTTCTGTAGTCGCCCGATTCCCGGACGGGACCGTCTGGTCGTCGGGCATCAATCTCTGCTCGATCACCCCGCAAGTACCGGAATCCTGGTGACTGAGGCTTTAAAATGCGGCGGGACTGATGTCCTGACACAACACAAAGAGTGAAAAACGTGGTTGACATTCAAGGTAAGGGGGTATAATATACCGAAGATCTGAGAGATTGATATGGCTGGATTTATGTGGATGTAGGTGTCGATTTCGTAACAGTCTTACGTAAAAGGAAGAGCGGATGATGATCCTTTATGAAGAGATATTCCGGGCGTTTCATAAGCAGAAAGTGAAGTATGTGCTTGTAGGTGGAATCGCTGTTAATCTTCTTGGCTCGATGCGAAGCACTGCTGATTTAGATATCCTCGTCGAGATGAGCGATGATAATCTCAAAAGGATTGTTAGGATTTTGAAACGGCAAGGTTATCGGGTGAAACAGCCGGTTGATCCAATGAAAATTGCAGATAGAAAGACAAGAGAAGACTGGATCAAAAAAAAGCATATGAGGGCGTTCAACTTCTATAAAGAGGACGAATTGAAAGAAGTCGACATAGTCATTGAATCCCCGGTATCCTTTGAGGAGGCCAAAAAGAGTGCTATCCGCATTAAGATTGACGATCTGACATTGCCTGTAATCTCCATAGATAAACTTATTAAGATGAAACGGAAAACAGGCCGGGCAGTGGATAAACTGGACATAGAAGAGTTAAAGAAAATAAAAAAGCTCAGGGAGACTCTGTGATTTTCGAATGGGAAACCGAAGAAGAGCGTCTCTTGAGATTCATGAAGATACCACCCAAGAAAAAGCTGGAGTGGCTTCGTCAGATGCACGAATTCATGGTCAAGTGTTCCTCGAAGCGCACCAGGGCAATCCGATGGAAGCTGAGGGAAAGCCGTTAGTTTCTTATTCCAAGAGTCCCGCTATAAATAGGAAATGTTTTTGTGTCCGGTAGGTCCCCTGACCTGGCGGCAATGTGCTGTCGGGTCAGGGGGCCCGACAGGCTTAGAGAAACGGCCTTGAGCGGACCGAGGCTGAGTTTCGGGCACTTCTTGAAAGGGCCGAATTCAAACTCACCAGCATCATTCCGACACAATCCCCAATGAGCGTGATTGAGGGCATACCGGTTTGATGAGAAACGAAATCCTGGTGATTGACTCTCTGGATGGGTCAGAACGGGGCCTGGTACGGCCGACAAAACCGCAGAATGTACTTGACATTCACGGTAACGGGATATAATGTATATAATACCTGGTTCTTTAGTGTTCTCAAGCTTCCGGGGTAGTTAGAGTTATTGGCGCGAGCCGGAGGCAAAGACCATTTTTGGGCAAGCACAGATAAACCTATATCGGATTTCATAGAATACGATGAAGGAAGACCAGAACGCGAGAGTTGAATGGGTCCACTGCAATCAGTGTTTGCGTAATACGCGCCATGAAGTCGTCGCGGAACGGAGCCTTGAGGAACAGGAGGATGTCGGGCCCGACTGGGCGACCACCTACACCATGCTTGAGTGCCGCGGCTGCGGCGGGGTGACACTGCGCAGACGGGTGGTGTCCAGAGCTGTCGACGTGGACGATTCAACTTACTACCCCCCTCCCATCTCGCGTCAGATCCCTCGTTGGCAATATGAGCTTCCCAACGAATTACGCGACCTTCTCAAAGAAACCTACATAGCCCTTCATGCAGGAAGCCATAGACTGGCCATAATGGGGACACGTTCTCTTGTCGACTTATTCATGAATTCGGTCTTGGGCGACATCGGCGGTTTTCAGCAAAAACTGGGCAAGCTCGTGGAGAATGGAAGCCTCAGCAAACGGAACAGAGACGTGCTTGAGACAGCGCTTGAAGCCGGACACGCGGTCCTTCACCGAGGACACAAGCCAAAGACAGATGATGTCAATGTAGTCTTTGATATAGTCGAGAATCTGCTCCAGACAATGGTTCTCAAGAAAAAGTCTGAGGACCTGAAGAAGACCACGCCCGGAAGGAAATCCAGCAAGTGATCCCTACGTAGGGCCGGCTCGCGGGTACACCTTGGTCTTGGCTCATTAATGAGATTCTGAATGATCTTCTTGCTTCCCGTTGGTGTTCTCCACCAACGGGCAATGAACAACGGGTGAAGAACACCCGCCTTAAGCAGAGAAGCCCAGCACAGGAGGCTAAATCAAATGGACATTCTGGAGTACCTAAAACAGGATATCAATGATGAGTACTTCTTCTTTAACAGGAACTCCGGGGCGGATGCAAGAAAGAACCTGAGAACAATTGTTGCAGACTTCTTGAACTGCGACAATGAGAGACATAGAGGAACCCTGGCGGCGATGATTATAAACTATGTCTTACTGCCGCACGCTAAGGGGGCCGAGGCTGCGTCACTAGCTGACGTACTGAACATGTTCGAGCTATTTGGGCAGTATGATTACACGGAGAATCGTAAACACTTGGTTCACCAGCTGAATACCTTCCTTTTAGGACTTCTCCTGTACAAAAACGTGGATACGCTGAGGGATCATATCAATAAAGAAATGGAGAATACAACGGATTTCTATTCTTCGGGGGATAAAAAAGGTGAATTTCTATTCCGTTGGCGATTATGTGCCTTGTGCCACGATATAGGTAATGGTATCTCATTGTTCAAGGATGACACAGATCAGATAAACAAGTACATATTCTACTTGCAGCTGCTGACAAATGAAAAATGGGGGGAGGCTGAGGAAGGCGTACATAAACTACTTTCTCTTGATCGTGACAAAAACGCGTTGAGCGTACTCGACGAGGTTGGAGAAAACACGAACATGACAGATTTCTTCCGTTCTCTGAAGGGCAATCCTGTGAAAGACATCTACTATGATCATGGTGTGGTCAGCGCACTAATTCTGCTAAAACTCCTTGACCAGATGTATTCCAAATTATCTGAACAAACGATTCACTACAAAGGACACAATGTTTCCTTTAAAAGGAAATACTTCGACAATTCCATCGTGAGGTCCGCATATGCAATTGCGGTTCACAATATCGACTTCTACCCGGATATATATGCGACGATATGGAGTTCAGAGAGGATGTACGATAGTGAAAAGCGTCCATTAGTTTTTTTGCTTAAGATATGTGACTCCCTCCAAGAGTGGTACAAAGCGAAGGCGCTGGATGAGACAGATTACATAGAGCCAAGCCAGATTGAACTGCAACTTGACCGTGATAAAATCGGCATCAAGAAGTTTCCAGAAAAGAGAGGACTGGTGCGTAAGCTTGACAAGTATTTCAACCATCACGGCTTAATCGATATATAAGGAAATAATCAACGAACGCAAAGCGCGTAACCGAGGCTTCATGTCTCGGCTGGCAAGCCATCCTTCGACAGTGAACTCAGGACGAACTGTGAAAGCTTGCCTACGCGTTCTTTCCCCACGTCCCGCCAAAGGCGGGAGGGCTAGCGGCCACCCTTCCCCCGCAGTCTAAAGGCTGCGGCTACCAGCACCGCTTTTTTGGGCCTTCCCTTCTCCCAAGTCTCGCAAAGTGTCCAGCGAGTATAACATTGACAAACCTAATGAGTTGTTGTATCCTAACAAATGTTGATTTGTCGGAATATTTTTCGGAAGGGATTGAATTGTCTGTAAACATAAGGAAAAAAGACATAGTCGAATTGGAGATATCGGATTTGGCTTACGGCGGAACCAGCGTGGCCAAGGTGAATGGTTATGTGGTGCTCATCTATGGCGGAATTCCCGGAGATGTGGTCAAAGCCGAGATCACCAAGAAAAAGACCAATTTCGCTGAGGCTAAGCTCCTGGAGATCGTTAAGGAATCGGAGCTAAGGACCAAGCCCGCCTGCTCGCATTTCGGGTTCTGCGGCGGGTGTACCTGGCAGAATCTGAAATATGAGGAACAGGTGAGATTCAAAACCAAGCACGTCAAAGACAGCTTGGAAAGAATCGGCGGCTTTACCGATCCTCCCGTAGAAGATGCCCTCGGCTCTGATGACGTATTCTACTATCGAAACAAGATGGAGTATGCCTTCTTACCCCATCCAGGCAAAAAGCTCGTTCTGGGGCTGCATCCCCGCAAAAGATTCGATTTAGTCTTCGATCTGAAGGAGTGTTTCCTACAGTCGAAGACCGCCAACGAAATCCTGGATTTTGTCCGGACATTTGCGAGGGAAAAGAATCTGTCCGCGTACGATCACAGGACTCAGTCGGGCCTGCTGAGATTCCTGGTGGTAAAAGAGGGCAAGAACACCGACAGCACGATGGTGAACCTGGTCACGTATAAAGGAGACTTTCCGCCGGTCAAAGACTTCTGCGATGGCCTTTTTTCGAACTTTCCCACTGTCAAGAGCATAGTGAGAAACATAAACTCGAGATTAGCTCAAATCGCCGTGGGAGACGAGGAGGAGTTGTTAGGCGGGGAGAGAATCATCACCGAGAAGTTAGGAGAGTTTACCTTCGAGATATCCAGCAATTCCTTCTTTCAGACCAATCCCCGGCAGGCGGAGAAACTCTACCAGATCGTACTGGACGTGGCAGACCTGCAAGGAGACGAGGAGGTCCTGGATCTGTATTGCGGAAACGGCACCATCTCCATGTTCTTGTCGCGGGCGGCCAAAAAGGTGATCGGCATCGAATCGTTGCCGGAGGCGGTGCAGAATGCCCGAAGGAATGCAGAGCTTAATGGGGTGAGCAACTGTGAGTTTATCCAGGGTGAGGCTAAAGCGGTGCTCAGGGATTTTGAGCAGAACAAAACAATTCCCGATCTGGTTGTGATCGATCCACCCAGAGCCGGTTTGCATCCGCGCGTGATTAAGTCGCTTCAGAATTTGAAGCCGCAGAAAATCGTCTACGTCTCGTGCAACCCCACTACTCTGGCCAGAGATTTGACGGTGTTCTGCCGGCAAGATTACAAGCTGGAAAACGTTAAACCGGTGGACATGTTTCCGCACACTTATCATATCGAGAGCGTGGCCAAGTTAGCGAGAACTTAGGCAGACATCTTCAAAAAGGTCAAATCAGGAAAGCTCTTTTGGAGTGTCCCGCCTCTGGCGGGACCAAAGCTTTTGGGTTGGCGAAAAGCTCTAACCCGGTTCGCCTGACGGGTCGACTTTGCTCCCTTCGACCTTGCTCAGGGACAGTGAGCGAAGTCGAACTGTCACCGTCCTGTCTTCGACTCCGAGGTCGCTCAGACTCGAGGAGAGCTGGTCGAAGGAAGGCGAACACTCCATTTGCCCTTTTTGATTCTTGAAAAAGGAGAAAATACAAAATGGAATTCAAGCATGATCCCGTGCCCTTCATTTTCGAAAAGGGCGATCCTTTCACCAAGCTTTGTGTTCTTGAGATGGTCGACCTGTGGAACACAGTAATCGGGAAGGAACTACTTCTGGATGTGTTGAAAAATCAGAGAAAGGACGGCGGTTTTCCGAGTGGGATCGATTCGAAGCACAGCGGCATGAAAGAGACGGAAAGAGCAGCTAATCTTCTGCTGAGATGCAAAATGCCAAAAGATGGACTGGCTCTTACAAGCTGCATCAAGTTTCTCCTCAAGCACCAGACTCAGGACGGCGGATTCCCGGAAAACCCGAAGCTCACCATACCACCGGAGATGACCGAGCTCTCCAATCAGAAAGGAGTAACCTGGTTGACCGCGGGCATGGTTGATCTCTTAAGACTGATGGGACAGGAAAACACCAAAGCTTGCCAGAAAGCAATCAACTGGCTGCGAAGAATGGAACTCCCGGAGGGAGGCTGGGGGGCGGTGGAGGAGGATGAGGAGATCGATCCGGACTCAAGCGCCCAGATTACGTTTCTGATGAAAGACCTGCTTGGTAGGGAAGATACGTTGTACAAGCGGGGCATTGCCCTGTTCGAGGAGCACCTCGATTTAATGGCACAGAATGCGGAACAAGGGTTTTACGACCTGAAGGGGGAAAAGCGCGAAAATGAGATTTATCATCTCACCCATCTTCTCGGACAATCCTTCTTCTCCGGGAAAAGGGGTGGGGACGCGGGATATAGGGTCAGAGACAAGAGAGTCAAAAAGATACTCGAGGGCATCATCAGCATACAAAGAGACGACGGCGGCTTTCGACCCTACTGGTCAAAGGAGAGTGATCCCTTGTACACGGCAATAGTCCTGAAGATTTTCCTGTGGGTGGGAGCGATGAAGAAAAAAGAGATCAAGTCAGGAGTTGAGAAAGTAATCGTCAATACCGCGTAGCCAGGGCTTTGCGCCGGACTTGAGTCATTACCCCATCACAAAGAACTTGTTTCGGCGCCTGCGCTTTATATATTGTCCAAGACTTGAAGAAACTTGCACCCCGGTAAAGTGAAGAGAATTCAAAGGCTTTTTCTTACGTGACCTGGAGAGATGAGAAAAGAGACCAAAGGATATCTATTCGTAATCCTGGGCGCGACTTGTCTGGGAACCATCGGTATTTTTGCCCGTTTGATCTACCAGCACGAGCCTGATCCGCTCACCGTGGTTAGCTGGAGAGCATTGATCGCTTTTTTCCTTTTGTTCATCACCGCGGTCTTCGTCAATCCCGACTGGCTGAGAATCAGGAAGAAGGACTTTCCGTTCTTCGCCATCTACGGCCTTTTGAGCGTGAGTTTGTGTTTTCTTCTGTTTTTCTATGCCATAAAATTCACCACGGTTGCCACCGCCACCATATTGCTTTACACCTACCCGGCTTTCGTCATCCTCCTCTCCCCGCTGGTCCTTGGCGAAAAGCTCACCCGGGCCAAGATCCTGGCCTTGCTTTTAACTTTCTTCGGGTGCATTCTGGTCATCCAGGTGTACGACCCGGCCCAATTCAAGCTTAACATAAAGGGAATATCATATGGGTTGGGTGCGGGCCTGGGAGCGGGGCTTTACAGCATATTTGGAAAAAAGGGAGTAAGCAGATACAGTCCTTATACAGTGGTCATGTATGCCTTGGGGTTCGGGGGTTTCTTTCTTCTGCTGATTAAAGGAACGCGGAATCTTATCTCGGTGAGTTACCCCACGATAACCTGGTTATGGATTCTCTGCCTGGCGCTTTTTTCCACTCTTCTGGGGTATTCTCTTTACACCCGGGGCCTGAAATATCTCGAGGCGGGCCGAGCCGGAATCGCCTGTACCTGGGAGGTGGTGGTGGCATCGATCCTGGCCTTTATGATATTCGGGGAGACCTTAAGCGCTCTTCAGATCGCAGGTGCGTGCCTGATTTTTGTGGGCATCATCGTTGTAAGGATTCATCCCCCGGGTAAAGCCCGTAAGGCTGCTCCGACCCTGCGCGGTTAGTTTGTGGTAGGAATGTATGGAGATATTATTCTGCGCCCCGGGCTTGACTTTCAATAGCACTTGATCATCTGCGCGTCTGAGTAATAGAGCTTTAAGATATCCTGGTAGGCGTATCCTTCCCGCGCCATGCCGATGGCGCCGATCTGGCACATTCCCACCCCATGTCCGTTTCCCCTACCCTCAGCTTTCACCTGCCGGATTTCTTCGTTTTCGTCTCTTTCAATAACAAGATCAAAGCAGGTGCTGGGCAGAATCGAGCCGCTCCGGTTGCCTTTCCGTAAGGCCCATCGAATCCTGTCACCCCGGATTCGAAAGGTTCCCCTGTCGGTGGTTACCTTCAACACTTCGACCCTGCCTGAATGCGATCTGCTTGCTATCTGCAGATCCAGGAGATTTCCCAACTTTCCTTCTGACCATCCTCCCCGGGCGCCGAGGAATCTTGTCAGGTTCTCCTCCAATGCCTCTTTGGTCCAGCTCTCTTTCCAGGCGAAAGTCTCCGACCACGAACAGAAGGCCTCGTCATCCACGGGAACCAGGTAGCTCTCCCTCGGTGCGTCCCACACCTTTTCCACGTATTCTGTCATTCCCCCGGAGTTGGCGTGATAATACGCGCTAATCAACTTCCCGTCATTCACCAGCACCTCTCCCCGGGTGAGGTCCACGGCCTGGCTTGCCAAAGGGTCCTCTCCTCTGGCGCCCTGATAGACCTGGTCAGCCACCGTTGCTTCCAGATCATATCCGCGCTCGGCGTACTGACCCAGGCGGGAAAGTGAGTAGGTCCGGGCTGCAACAGCCTGAGCTTTCAACGCCTCCATCTCCTGCCGCCTGAGTTTCCCGATCTCCGCCGGAACGACTCCTTTGAGATACTCCTCCACGTGAACTAAATTCAACACCAATAGCGACCCGTCGTTCTCACCTGGGGCTATCTCCAGCGCGCCCTGGTACGGCCTCCCGTTCAGGTGAAGCCGGGTGGCATTCTCACCCGGGAGAAATGAGACTCTCTTAAGATCGGCCTCCAGCTTCCCCTGGGTCCTCTGGCTTAAGGTCAATCCTCCGTCGGTAAGCTTCACCAGCATCTCGGCGGAGGCATGATAGGTCGACCGCCAGCCCTCCCTGGAGAGACATCTGATAAGAAACGAGCCATTGGAGCTTATCGCCTGGCTGTCTTTGGTTTCAAGAAGCTTAACCCTCACTGCCGGCTGCTTAATCTGGGGATAGAAAATCTCCTCCCGGAAAACCGGCCTTTCGGTGCAACTTGACAGGGAAATAGTAGCCGCCATAATGCAGAGCTTAAACAGTCCACCCCGCACAATCCCACAGCAGGTGAAAGCCTTCTCGAATCTTCTCCTGATTGTCATATCCGAAAACCTATTGATGTTGTGAGGCGGTTGAACAAAATTAACTGAGGGACCACTCCGTTATACACTCTCAGTATCGACCGCCACGTCAATTCATTTAATACGATTGATGCGGCTCTTCGGTAACACGTAATCTCAGCGCCTCTTGTTGAGCGCTCCATCGAGACGGCCTTGGGACAAGATTAAAAAGATGGGTTAAATCAGCCCCGCCACCGCATTTGTTACTATAAGAAAGGCAAGGAAGATGAGGAGGATCAGGCCGGGGTTTGCATTTCTTTTGAAACCCCAGAAGGAGAAAAGAGAAAAAAGGATCAGGAGAATGGCCTTATCCGGTTGAAACGGTTGCATGCCCAGGTGGCTCAATTTGCAGACAAACAGAAACCCGAACAAGGCCGCTCCCATCCGACCGCTCCATTTGGCGACGCTCTGCAGATGTCCCCGGGTCAGGTCTGAAGATACCTTCAGGCCCAACTGGTATCCCTTGGCCACTCCCCGGGCGCGAATATAAATCTGATAGCAGTTAAAGAGCAGAAAGAAAGTTAAGGCGCCCCAGAGACCGTACTTGCCGGAGAGAATCAGCCCCAGGATCAACAGGGCCGGTCTGAGATTCTGCCAGATTAAGTTGTCGCCCAAGGCTCCCAGGGGACCCCGCAGCGATTCCTTGAATCTTCTGATCTGTTCCGGAGGTATTTTAGTCTCCTCTAATCTTGTCACTGCTCCCACAGCATAGCCTGCAAGATACGGGTTGGCGTTGAAACTGTCTAAGTGCCTTTTCAGGAATTCCCGTCGCTCCTGTACCGAGGAGCAGAGCCTCTTTGCCACCGGGCCCAGTATCCACACGAAGCCCAGGGCCATCATCCTGTCATAACTCCACCCGGTCTGGACGAAGAAGCTCCTTAAGGTCAATCGAAAAAGATCAAGTCTCGATATTTCTGGCATGGTCGATTATGATGAGTCCTTTAGAGCAGGAGAAGGAGAATCCCCAGTAGCGCTCCCCCGGCCACCCACAAGGAATTCTTCTTCCTTCCGAAAAGATAAATCATGGTTCCCATTCCCACTCCCCACGCAGGTATTTCTATCCTCTGAAAAAGAGCCTGCGGAGCGAAACTTGAGGCTTTGACCAGGGGGGCAAGCAAAACGAAAATCGCCAGAACTCCTGATGCGGTGATAAGGAATCCCCTCACGAACGATCCGGAGAGTCCCAAAAGTAAAAGCCGACCAAATCCTTCGATCTTGCCTGCTTCTGCATAAAGGTCAGCCTTCGTCAAAAGCTTAGAGTTAAGCTGCCTCTGCTTTATCAGAGCCCATCCGGCAAACAGGCTGAAGGGGATGACGAATACAAGAACGAAAAGAAGGATTAGATTGGGATTATCCGGAAACGAGCCTCTCAAAATGATGAAACCGGCGGAACCCACCACTGTCCCAACTGCCGGATCGGGAAAGGTGGGCGCCCCGATCGGCATGACCCAAAGGTAGACTAATTGAAACAGGATGCCGACGAAAATCCCGCCGGGCAGATCGTTGAGCAGGAGACCGACTATGGGACCAACCACAAGCGGCTGCGAGAACATGGACTGAAACGCCTCGGTCTTGTCCAGGGCAACCAGCCCGCCGAAAATGGATATAAGGATCAATTCCTGAAACATGAGATCAAACCAAGTATGAAGGTCCTCTGAGAGATCATCAGGTTAAAAAACCCTGCCTTCCATGGCAGGGTTTTTTAACTAAGACTCAGTGCTAAGATGTCTACTTTTTCTTTTTCTTAGCGGGTTTCTTCTTGGTGACCTTTTTCTTGGTGACCTTTTTCTTGGTGACCTTTTTCTTGGTGACTTTCTTCTTGGTGACCTTTTTCTTGGTGACTTTCTTCTTAGCGGGTTTCTTCTTAGCAACCTTCTTCTTAGTCGCTTTCTTCTTCTTCGCTGGCACTTGCTTCACCTCCTTCCAGGTTTTTTGAGGTTGACTTTTGAGGTGTACCCTTGCTTCTACCTCGTCACGGTCTTTATCTCTAAAGTCTCCTTTCCGAAATCCAGTATCATTCCTAAAGGCAGCTTGGTGGCTTTGAGAAAGCTCCGCATCTTGGATTCATCTGCATCACTTACCGGCTCATCCGCTTTCACCGTGGCAATGATTTTCCCGCTGACCACAAACTCTAAGGTGTACTCGCCTGCCACACTTCCTTTGTATGATAGTTTGATGTTTTTCTTTCTCTCGTAATCGATTTTTCTGAGGTCCAGTTCCACCGCCAGGGCTTGGCTGTATGCTGATTCCTGAAAACCCAGACCCATGTTCTTGTGGACTTCAAGTGCAGCCTCCAGAATCTGATCCTGCAACTCCTTTAAGGTCATCTTTGCCTGTCGCCTCGCCGGATAACGAATCCCTTGTCATAAGTTTGTTACACTCGCTGTCACAATCTGTCGTGATTGCCAAAAAGCAAAAGCCGTGCCAATTCCTCCTGATTTACCTGCCTGCCTCCGAACCCCTTTGTTTTCAAGGCACTTGCGGTTCCTGCCAAAACAGGGAACAACCGACGCCCAAAATTCTGTAACGGACCTGTTACACTGATTAAGTCTTTAGTTAGTCGCATGTTGCAACTATGCCATCGGAAAGGCCCCGTAACGTTCCTGTTACACATGTGTCATTTTGTTACACCTCGGCCACAAATCGCATTTGATCACCCCCGGAGGAATTTAACATGACTGGTTTTGAGGAATGGTGCTGGCGGCGAAACAGCACAAAGCTGAACGGCGTCCCGGCGAGATGTCAGTCGCCAAAGCGACCTGCTGGATACAAGACTTCGGATAACGATTGGGATTCCGAAAGACGGTGGATGAGCGGACGCTTTTTTTATTTTTCAACTCTTCGAACTTACGGAGGCTAAGGCAGAGGGTGCTGCGGCTCAAGGAAATCAG
>Ga0114919_10000929_pt1 | contig 23449 bp, 14 predicted proteins | sample BlataG_FD_88682 | JGI IMG/M metagenome (GOLD analysis project Ga0114919, IMG submission 88682) | Deep subsurface microbial communities from Black Sea to uncover new lineages of life (NeLLi) - Black_00105 metaG | ecosystem: Environmental > Aquatic > Marine > Oceanic > Sediment | place: Atlantic... | reverse complement strand
TAAGATAAGAGAGTTCTGTCGATTTGGCTTTAGTGACCTTTATTCCGTTATCTAGATCTGGTGCCGCTTCAAATTCAATACATGAATCGGAATCTTCAGATAAAATGGCCACTTTCCCCGAAAGGGTACCACTAGGGAAAACTCCCTGGAACGCGATAGCAATTTCACCTGATGACAATGGTGCTAGTTTTTTGTTTCCGATATGAGAGAATGATCTGCGATTTATAAAATCACCTGATTTATCGAACATTGAAACTGCCCCTCTCCAATACTCCCAGATATAGAATCGACCATCGTTTGAGATAGCTATTGAGGTTGGGCCACGAAATTCTCCCGGCCCATCGCCTTCTCTACCTATTACTTTAACTGTCTTCTGATCGGCATTGAGCACTAGACAACGATTATCTTTATGATCTGAAAGAATTATGTTTTGCATGTCTATGAATCGTGCGGAACCGATCAAATATACCGAATCCATCACTGAACATATAAAATCCCGCCATTCCATTAGTTCATAGGGCTCCAATGATTCGAGAGGAGTTATTGGAAAGTCTGCGGGGGATAGTAAATTAGCTTTGCTATAAAAGGTAATAATAGTGCTTATTAATCCAATGATTAATAATCCAATTATACCAATAATTAATGTGGGAGTTGACAACAAATATAGTCGAATTAAGTCTCTCTTCATTGCTTTGTCTCTGTTTCATTCAGGGCTAAGGGAGATGAGCTGCAGCCTTTTTATGCAAAAGCCGTTATCCAGTATTTCTACTGAGATGATTCGACCATTCTGGACTCCCAAGACGTACCCCTCTATTTCATTCATAGTCATGATGTGCCGTGGAGGTTGAGAGAGTTGCCAGAGATCTTTCCGAATATACCCTTCAGAAGGTATCTTTAAACAAGTGAGCACAATATCGTCAGAGAGCATGTATGCACCACTCAATGGCGTGAACCATTTGGCGAATGCTATTTTGGCATCCTCGGGAGAGGGATATAGTTCTACAGGAAAATTCCTTGGATCCCTGTACTCATCGATGCCACTAAATGAATAGAGGTCTTGATTCGTGCCGTCAAGGTTCATAAGAACAATCTGAAATCTTGCTGGATGAAAATAGACTAACTTATCCCTGTAAATCATATTTGTATCACCACCGATACTTAGAGCGGGACGTCCCCTCTCAAATGTGGGATCTGGTCGCTCAGATTTTGTTGCACGACCAGATGCTCCTATCCAGTGAACACGTTGCCTACGATATGTACCAGTAACGATAATTCGATAATCATTTCTATTCTTAATCGCGATTATTGAATCAGTTGATGATAATGGTGTCTGTATTTTCTCGAGGATTGTTCTTGATACTAAAGAGTATTTATAGATAGCCCCTCCTATTGCTTCAGCAATGAGAAGTTCACGATCAGAAACTGCCGTTAAGCACGAGGTTCTTCCTTTTAATTGAGGGGAGAAATCAATTGTTTCTATGCTATCTGCTTGTGCTGAAACACTTACGGGATCATATCTTAATAGAAAGAGTAATTTATTATTACAATCAGCAATAATAAATCCACCAGAGATTTCTCCTACATAATACAATCTTGCTCTGTGTTTTGCTTCGTATTTTGATATGAAATGGGTATCCAATATTTCTATTTGATAACCACTCTGATTATCTTCTTGAGCCAGCACAATTGGATGATCGACTTGCCACAAGAAATAGGTGAGAATAACCCACAAAGATAGATACATGTTCCCCCCTTTATTTTTCATTGATTTCTATTATTAGTTCTGCCATTTGATGATAAATATTGTTCAGTTAAAAGCTCTGTGGCTTGAGAACCACGTATTGCTCGAACAACACGATTATCTGGACCGATCCAAACAATCTGAGGAAAATACTGTAATGAGTATTTTCTCATAAGAACTCCAGTTGTATCCAATATAGTTGGATAAGGCAGGGAGAATCTCTTTGTGAAAGATTTTATGGATACTATACCCTCACGGCATAATCCAACTAATGAAATGGATAATTTAGTCTTCCCGCTATTAATTATCTCTTCAGCTATCCACTTCCATTGCGGAGCAAGCGAAACACAACTACCACATCTAGTGGTATATACAATTATTATCGTTGTATCGGGACTTTAACTCCAAACAGAACCATTACTAAGTGGTGCACCTTTTAGTTCCATCAGAGTGCCAACTTCGGGAAACATCTGTTTTGGCCAGATGACATGCTTAAGCCGAATTCCACCTGCAATTACAAGAATTGATATTGAGATGACGAAAGTGATATCTGTCAGTCGTTTCATTGGATAACAACGCTCTTTGAATGGGATGGTCTAATGGAAAGGAACGCTAGCAGCATAAATGTTATATTTAAGGCAAGCCATCCAAGATGCCCCATCCTTAAAACTGGTACACAAACACAATCCACCTTAATCCCAAACCAAAGAAGGTACAGATGAAATAAAGCAAAGATGGCAAGCAACATGCCTGCTATGGCTAAACCTTTGCGGCGATAGTTCTTAAATCCAAAAAGGACAATGGCTATAGCCAGCTCTAATGTTGGCACAACAACAAGAATGATGGGCTTAATTACTGCTGGAATGGGAAACTGCTGTACAGCTTCTTGGAACTCATGTATAGAGAGAGCCTTAAAGCCTCCTGATAGTGCAAACAACGAGCCGATAAGCACTGATGCACGAATCATAATTTCTTGGTCCAACTTTATTGTTCTGGCCACCAATTGGATTGACGACGATGCAACACGAAAGTCTCAACCACGCAGTACTTCTGCACTCCGACTAATGTCTTTTTTCTGTTGGATAAAGTTACGACCCCGATTAATCGAGATTTATATATATGGAATTGCTTTCTTGAAAATGGAATCATTCACAATCCACCCAATTTATTGGTAAATAGAATTTAAACACAAAAAAGCACCACGATGTCGATCACTCGCAGTACCCCTGTCGAGTACCGCCACCCAAGATTGGGAGGCCGCGGCACTAAGGTACTATGTAAGTAATACTCCGGCTTGAATAACCTATAACTCCGGCGATTCTAGATCGAAAAAGCTTCCAATGTCAATATGTAGGTTTCGGGAATAGTATCAATTACTCCTCCTTGCACGGACCCGCAGGATCCGGCGGTGTGTGGCCTCCAGCACCTCGAATTCCCAATCCCCGCAGGTGTGTAGCTCGCCCGCTTCCGGTATCCGACCCAGAGCCGATGTCAGGTAGCCTCCCAGGGTCCTGTACTCGCCCTCCGGCAGCTCGATCCCGATCGAACTACGTAATTCGGTGATGGAAGTCCTGCCATGGAGTATCGTCCACCCGCCGGTCGTCCGGGTGACAGTTTCAGTCGCACGATCGAACTCGTCACTGATCTCCCCGACTATCCGTTCCAACGCATCCTCGAGAGTGATTATCCCCGCTGCCCCTCCATACTCGTCCACGACGACTGCCTGATGGACGCGGCCCTGTTTCATTTCGAGGATCAGCTGCTGCAGACGCTTGGTCTCAGGTATGAAGTAGGCCGGGTGCATAAGTTCGCCGACAGTCGCATCATCGTGGATATCAAGCAGGTCGAATACATACAGGAGACCCACTATGTTGTCGATCCGGTCCCGATATACCGGAATCCTGGAATGACCGTGTTCCGTGATGAGGGGAAGTGCTGTGGAGATCGTCGTATGCTCCTCAAGCGCTAATACATCCACCAGCGGCACCATTATCGACTCGACCTGCATTTCAGAGAAACCGAACGCCCGGTGAATCATCTGCCACTCTTCCGAGCGGAGCAGGCCCAACCGCTCCCCCTCACCCAGCAGAAGCATAAGCTCCTGTCGGGTAACGAATGCGCCCTGCCGCCCCAGGCCGGAGCCGGTGAATCTCAGAAGTATGGAAGCCGATTCGTCAGCCAGCCATACCAGCGGTGCAAGGACCCGTTTCATCAGCTGCAGGACAGGAGCGATTCGCAGACATATACCGTCCGCGTACTGTCTGAAGACCGTCTTGGGTATTATCTCACCGAACACCAGCAGGAGAGGCGTTACCAGGAGGGTTGAAAGCAGGGCTTCCCTGCCCGGTGCCAGCGCCGTGAAGAGGCCGGTGACGACGGCTGCTGCTGCAACATTGAAGAAGTTGGTTCCAAGCAGGGTCGTCGTGACCATTTTCCGAGGACTCTCGAGAAAACCCTCAACGAGCGCAGCGGCGCGGCTGCCCTCCCTGGCCAGATGATGCATCCGCAGCCTGTTGCTCGTGATAATCGCGATCTCCGCCCCTGAGAAAAAGGCTGAGCCCACGACACAGATCAGTATGAGTATCACGAAAACCGGGATGCTCATCCCACCCTCCACTCGGCTCTCACCCATAGAACCCGGTTCGGACGGGATGACAGGATACGGAACCGGAATGGTGGAACATCCACGGTCTCCCCCGTTTCTGGAATCCTGCCAAGTCTGTTGATAAGCCACCCCCCTACTGTTTCCGCATAATCATCCTCCAGGGGAAACCCGGTGACGTCGGCGAATTCATCGAGCTCCCAGCCTGCAAATACAACAGCCACTCCTGGCGCTATCACCTTAAAGGGAGCCTCTTCCTCATCGCGAGAATCGGTAATCTCACCGACGATCTCCTCCAGAACATCCTCCATAGTCACCAGACCGGACACCGATCCGTATTCGTCGATAACAAGAGCAAAATGGAGCTGACGCTCGCGGAATTCCCTGAGCAATTCCGCAACTTTCATGCTCTCAGGGACGAAATACGGCTCTCTCAGTAGATCCCGGAGTTCATAGCGGGCGGCGCCCTGTGCCTGAACATCCAGATAATCCTTCGCATAGAAGACACCGGCAATCTTTTCCAGATCCCCTTCGATGACAGGCAGGCGTGAGTATCCGCTTTCACGGAAAGCGCGAGCCCACTCATCGACCGGAGTATCTATATCGAGGCTCACCACCTCGACCCTGGGGGTCATCACCTCACCTGCGGTCCTGGTTTCAAGATCGAGAATATTGTTGATGACCTTTCGCTCGAAGGCATCCACGACACCCTCATCGTGTCCTACTTCCACGGCCGTCGCCAGCTCATCACTCGAAAGACCGGGGCCCGTAAGCCGGGAAAGCCTGGTCTGAGAAACGAGGAGATCGGTCATGCGCTCCAGAACGACACGCACGGGCCCCAACAGGGCCGCGAATCCAGCAAGCGGGCCCGCGATGACGGGAGCCATCTTTTCAGCGTTTTCCAGGGCGAAAGATTTAGGGGCGATCTCGCCGAAAAAGAGAATCAGGATAGTCATTATGACCGTCGCCCATAACATCCCCGCTTCTACCGCGCGTTGACTGCCTATCGACGAGAGCAGTTCTATCGCAACTACCGTTCCGAGCGAGGCTGCGGCGACATTGACCAGTGTATTGCCGACCAGGAGGCTGACCAGCAGGCGACGCGGCTTGCTCAGAAGAGTCAGCACCGTGCGCCACGACCTGCGCCCGGAGAGCTTCTCTGAGGCAATGCGGGACCTGTTCAGGGAGAAAAGGGCTGTTTCGGAGGATGAAAAGAACCCTGATAGACAGAGAAGGACTAAAAGAAGCACCACCTGCCAGGTTATGTTGTTGTTCAGGACTCCCCCCTATTCAGTTTCCGTCTGAAAACTCAGTAGATTCCGGCCGGGCACTGATTATTTCTTCCACGGCTCTCCGCAGCTCGTCGAGGGCGAACGGCTTGCTCAGGTAGGGCCGGCCGACGCTCTTGAGGAAACTCCGGGCGCTCGGGCTCAGGGTGTCTCCTGTGAGGAACAGCACGCGTTCGGCCAACCGGGGTTTTTCCTCCAGTAGTTTCTGGAAGAACTCGCGCCCATCCATTACCGGCATCTTGAGATCGAGCAGGATTACGTCCGGAGGTTCTGATGCTTCAAGTACCTGAAGCGCTTCCCGACCATTGCCGGCCGTCAATACATCGTGACCGGCCAGTTCCAGGATCTCGACCAGCACCTCCATTGTTTTCTCCTCGTCCTCAACCGCGAGAACCGTCCCTGTTTGAGGAGTGGAATCCGCTTCCGGCCGGCCAGTTACCGGCTCCTCTTCACCCGGTTTGACACTGGAATCCACTGGAAGCCAGATATCGAAGACTGCACCCCCCTCCGGGTGGTTGCCCGCCTCTATCATCCCGCCGAACTGCTTCACCACCCGGTAGCATATCGAGAGGCCGAGCCCGGTTCCTTCGCCAACCCCCTTGGTGGTGAAGAACGGATCGAAGATCCTGCCGATCATCTCCTCGGGAATACCTGGACCGGCATCTCTTATCTGCAGGTGCACGGCAGGAATCGGCCCCAAACCGGCCGGGGCGCCCTCCTGCACCAGCGATGTCTTCACCGTGATACAGCGCTTCGATCTGTCGGTGGTCATCATGGCCTGGCGCGCATTATTCACCAGGTTGAAAATGAGCTGCTGTACCTGGAACGGATCCAGGACGCTCGGCGGGAGACCGTCGGAGAGGTTGGTTTCGATGCCGACGTCATCGAGGCCCAGCTGGTAACGGAGCAGTGACAGGGACTGCTCGACGATATCGTTGAGATTCACTTCCTCACCCCGGACCTCATCCCCCCGGGCAACCTGGAGCAGGTTCTCCACCAGGCGCTTGGCCCTCATGGCCTCCTGGTTCATACTATCGAGCCGCCGGCGTATCTCTTCGTCCAGTTCCCCTTCGAGCATCAGTTCTGTATTACCGACGATGACTCCCAGCGGATTGTTCAGTTCATGGCTTATCCCGGCCATCAGTTCGCCGAGCCCGGCGAGTTTCTCCGCCTGTATGAGCTGCAGCTGCGTCTCCTCGTTCTGCCTCAGGCTCTCCTGCAGGCGATCTATCAGATCGTTCTTGCGTATACTGAGGGCCATTGCGTTTCCGAAAATATGGACCAGCTTGAGATCCCACTCGGTAAACCGGTCTTCAGAGGATGAGACACCTACACCCAGCACACCCCATATCTCGTCGTCCACCTGAAGAGGAACGTATATGGCGGACCCTATCTCATGTTCCGACTCTGTCAGCCCTTCAAAGCGGGTTTTTTCAACGGATCCATCCAGCAGAAGCGGCTCGGCATGTCGGGCTACCCAGCCGGCATAGCCGCTGCCGACCAGTACTCGGTTGGGAGGGGCAAGAGCGCTTGTTCCCTGGAAACCCTCCAGGACCAGTTCATCTGTATCGGTGTTGAGCAGATAGAGTGAGGTCTGGTCGGCATCCATGACCAGGCGGAGTGATTCAAGTACATTGCCGTATGCCTTGCGCGCACTGTCTCCGGTGGTGACCTCACTGGAGAACTCGAACAGGACCTCGATGAGTGAAAGCCTCTGTTTAAGGCCCTCTTCCTGAACATGGGCTTCAACAAGCTTGTAGCGGGTCTGGCGAAGCTGCCTGTGTTTCTGGATCACATAGAGGCAGAAAAGAAGTACCAGGACGGTCAGACCATCGGTGTAGGTCTCGAGGATGGAGGGTTTCAGGACCATTTCGACCGGCGGCAGCACCCCGGGAACGTGGTTCAGAATGAAGGCTCCCAGCAGGCTGAACATTACGAGAGTGACCAGGAGCCATAACTCCCAGTCGAGGCGGTCAACTTCCTCCAGGCTGCGGGGTGCCTCGCCAACAGATGGAGCCAGCAACCTGTCGATGCGATCTCCCCACTTTGTAAGGCGTTCTGACCAGCCTTTCCTCATAAAGCAGTCCTTTCCAGCACACCTCTCAGCGCGCACCCTGTATACGAGTCGGGCTCTCCGGCTACTTCTTCCGGACGGCCCGAGGCCACGATCCGCCCTCCGTCCCCACCACCCTCGGGCCCGAGGTCTATCACCCAGTCGGCTCTGCTGACCAGGTCCATATTGTGTTCAATCACCACTACAGTATGCCGCTGCTCCACTAATTCCTCAATACAGTCCACCAGTCTGCACACTTCAGTGCCATGCAGACCGGTGGTGGGCTCATCAAAGAGATAGAGTCTCGACCCGCCGCCCCTGCGCCCCAGATGAGTGGCGAGTTTCAGCCGCTGTGCCTCGCCGGCGGATAGAGTAGGCGCAGGCTGCCCCAGTCGCAGATAGCCAAGTCCCACCCGCTGGAGCGGTTTCAGGGCACGGACAACCCCTCGGTGGCTTTGAAAGAACTGTAACGCGCCGTCAACGGTAAGGTCCAGAACATCAGCAATATTCTTACCGCGGTACCGGACCTCCAGCACACGCGGAGTAAAGCGTTTTCCATTACAGCTTTCGCAGCGCAGCGTAACGTCGGCCATAAACTGCATATCCACGCTGACGGTTCCCTCCCCGCGACATTCCGGGCATCGCCCACCTTTAATGTTGAAAGAGAAGGCGCCCGCATTGAGCCCCCTCCGTTTGGCCCCTTCGGTTTCGGCGAACGCCTTCCTGATTCCGTCCCACGCCTTTGTATAGGTGGCAGGATTGCTGCGCCGGTTTGCGGTCAGTGGACCCTGCTCGATGCTCTCCAGCCCGTCCAGCCCTTCATATCCCTCAATGCAGTGGTGTTTACCCGGCCTGCGGGCAGGCTCCAGCCCCAGGGCCAGCTCGATCGATGGTTTCAGGATGTCATATATCAGGGTCGATTTGCCGGATCCGGACACGCCGGTGATGCATGTGAACATGCCGCGCGGTATCTCTGCATCAATCCCCCTCAGGTTGTGCTCGGCCGCACCGAGTATTTTGAGCCACCCCTGGCGCGGCTGGCGCCTGCGCAGTGGACGCACCGGCCCAATCCGGCCCTGCAGGTAGCGGCTGGTGGCTGTATCGGCGCCTGCAAGCAGCCCGTGAACGGTGCCCTGATAAACGATCTCACCCCCCTGTCGTCCACCACCCGGCCCCAGGTCCACAATCAGATCGGCCGACTCTATGAAATCCCGGTCATGTTCTACGACTATCACGGTGTTGTCACTGTCGCGGAGGCGCTTCACGATCCTGATCAGCCGGCCCACATCCCTGGGATGAAGTCCGACACTGGGTTCATCCAGGATGTAGGTTGTATCCACCAATGCTGCTCCCATCACCGAGGCCAGGGCGATCCTCTGCGCTTCGCCGCCTGAAAGGGTCCGGGAGAGCCTGTCGAGGGTAAGGTATCCGACCCCGACCTCCTCCAGGTATTCCAGCCTCGATTCAGCTTCCCTCAGAATCGGGGCAAAGACAGCAGCGCGTTCCCCCGAGAGCTCCAGCGATCCAAGCCACTTCCTCACTTCTGAGATGCTGCGGGATAATAAGGTCCCCATGTCCTCCCCTCCCAGAACCACCCCCCTCGCCTCCGGACGGAGCCGGGTACCGCTGCACTCCGTACAGGTCACGTACGAACGGTAGCGTGCGATGAATACCCGCACGTGAACCTTGTACTTCTTTCTTTCCAGCTTCCGGAAGAAGCCTTCCACACCACGGAAGCGCCCGAATCCCTCCCATACGAGCTTCTGTTCCGCCCGGTCGAGGTCCTCCCACGGCACGTCGAGGCGGAGATCGGCCTCGGGAGCAGCCTCCAGAAATCGCCTGTGCCAGCGCCTGTATGCCGGTTTCGTCCACGGTTCCACCGCTCCTTCCTCGAGTGTTCTGGTAGGATCCGGCACAACCAGATCGGGCAGATATGCTATCAGCGCACCGAACCCTTCGCAGGCCGGGCAGGCACCGTAAGGGCTGTTGAATGAGAAAAGCTGCGGCCGGGGCTGGGGTGCCTCTCTGAGGCACGTGGAGCATACATAACCCTCCGTGAACAGCTCTCTGTCTCCGCCGGGTTTCTGCAGGACCAGATAACCTCCACCCTCCCTGTACGCGTTCTCCACCGCTTCCCTGATACGGCTGCGCGTAACAGAGGCCGTAAGCCTGTCGATAATCAACGCAGGCCGCTCCGGGTAGGGAACAGAGGCACTCATCCGATCGGCAACGGCGCCCATATCGGAGTCGCATGAATCCAGCCGCACAATCCCATCCCCGCTCCAGACCCGCAGATAGCCCTCCTTCAGAAGAGCCCTCAGCCGCGAGTTCGCTTCCTCCGGCGAGTCAGTGATGGGCAGCGGAGCAGAAACCAGGAGCGGGGACTGACCGGCATCCAGCTCCGCCCGGATCAGTTCGGTCACCTGGCCCGGAGGATCGGGCCTTACCGGCTCCCCGCATCCCTGGCAGAGCACCGTACCGAGCCGGCTGAAGAGAAGGCGGAGTACGTCGGCCACCTCCGTCATCGTGGCCACGGTAGACCGGCTGCTTTTGGGGGGCGGGGTCCGGCCGACCGCCACCGTAGGTGTTATCCCAGCAGCGGTATCCAGCTCCGGCTTCTCCATCCTTTCAAGAAACTGCCGCACGTACGGATTCAGTGATTCAGTGTACCGCCGCTGCCCTTCCGTATAGATGGTATCGAAGGCGAGGCTCGACTTGCCCGAACCCGACGGACCGGTGACCACGATCAACCGGTGATGGGGCAGCACGAGATTCAGGTTCTTGAGGTTGTGAACCCGGACGCCGGTCAGTTCCAGAGCTTCAGCCACGATGCACTCATAGCAGGTCTGTTTTCAGTCGATGCATAACAAGGAAATATAGTTAAAGGTATGCGATTCTGCGCATCGCCTCTGCGAGTTCATCGGGAAGCGGGGCTGCACGACGGTCCCCACCTGTACACACCAGCGATGTCCACCCTTCAACCAGCGGATCATTCTCCCCTTCACGAAGGACCCGGTACGAAAAAGTACACGAGCGCGTCCTCAATTCGGCCAGGCGGGTTTCAACAATCAATTCGTCATCGTAGGCAGCCGGTCTCAGGTATCTGATGTGGCATTCGGCCACAAACAGTGCATATCCCTGCTCCTCGAGTGCAGTGTAGGGAATTCCCGATTCCTTCATCCATTCGGTACGGCCCACCTCGAAATAGATCAGGAAATTCGAGTGGTATACGACGGCCTGCGCATCCGTCTCTGCGTACCTCACATGAATGGGAACCCGCCCCACATACTCCCCGGAACGGACCGGTCCGGGATCCAGACGCCCATTCTCTATCCGATTCCTTGAAGACATTGATTCCCGATTCACTTTACCTGACCAGCTGCCGCATTGGTACGTTTGTAAGGAAATTCGCCGGCAGTATGACTGCTACAGTGTTGCTTTCGGAAGAACATTATACAAGCAGAAGGGTACTAACTCCTTTCCATCCGGAGTTACTGGACGGAAACTAGTTGGTACTCCTAAAGATAATCTCTTGTATCGGGGCTTTGACGTTGACTTGCACCTGGCCCCTGGTACCTTGGCACTGACCCTGTTACCGATACGCCAGGAGCCTGTCGGAGAAACGCTCCGGCTACGGTTTGCGCCGGCCATGGAGGATTATATGGAGCAGCAGGAAACTCAGAGCGACCCTCTTAAGCAGAAGGTTGAGGAGGTTATTGAAAGTCTGCGCCCGGCACTGCAGATGGACGGCGGGGACATGGAATTTGTAGGCCTGGAGGAGGGCACAGTGCTTCTTCGCCTCACAGGGGCCTGTGCAGGATGCCCCATGTCCACGATGACACTGAAAATGGGTATCGAGGCCAGGCTGAAGCAGGTTATACCTGAAATCAAAGGGGTTGTGGCCATCTGATCCGGGGGTCACTACCCCTCTCTCTCCGTTTCCCTCCTCGAATATCCCTTGTTTCCCTTTTACACATAGTGGTATAGCTGTCACTTTCAGGGCAATTCACACCCTCATTCCCGGAGACGTGCCATGAAGCCCGCGAGACACCTGTCTTCATTCCTCCTCCATGCATCACTCGTGCTGATCCTCCTTCCTCTGCTAATCACTCCACCCCTGGCACAGGCTCAAGGTGTCGATCCTTCTCTCTATTCCGGTCTGAAGTGGCGTTCCATCGGCCCCTACAGGGGCGGGCGCTCCACAGCCGTGGCGGGATCGCGGACGCGCACCGATGAGTACTACTTCGGGGCGACCGGCGGTGGAGTATGGAAGACCACCAACGGCGGCGTGGACTGGGAGAATGTCTCCGACGGCTTCTTCGGCACAGGCTCGGTAGGTGCCGTAGCCGTGAGCGACTCCGACCCCGATATCGTCTATGTCGGCATGGGCGAAACCCAGATCCGGGGCAACATCTCACACGGCGACGGGGTCTACAAGAGCACCGACGGCGGGCAGACCTGGACCCACATGGGATTGAAGGAGACCCAGTTCATCGCCCGCATCCGTATCCATCCCACCAATCCCGACATAGCCTACGTGGCCGCGCTGGGGCACGTCTACGGATCCAACGAAGAGCGCGGGCTGTTCAAGACAACCGACGGCGGTAGGAACTGGGAGAAGATCCTTCATGTCCACAACCGGGCCGGCGCGGTCGATATCTCCATGCTCACCGGCGACCCTGATGTGTTCTACGCCGCCACATGGGAGGCGTGGCGCACGCCTTATTCACTGAACAGCGGCGGTCCGGGTTCGAAGCTGTTCAAGACCACCGACGGCGGCCAAACGTGGAGCGAGATCACCCGGAACCCGGGTCTTCCCAGCGGGACAACAGGCAAGATCGGCGTGGCCGTCTCACCGGTGGACTCGAACCGGGTGTGGGCCATTGTTGAGGCTGAGGAGGGAGGCATATTCCGCTCCGATGATGCCGGCGCGACGTGGACGCTGCTCAGCGACGACCGCCGTTTCCGGCAGCGAGCGTGGTACTACACCCGCATCTACGCCGACACGAAAGACGACAGCACCGTCTATGTCCTCAATACCGGCTTCTATAAATCTACCGACGGCGGTGAGACCTACGACACCATCCGGGTCCCCCACGGAGACAACCACGACCTGTGGTTAAACCCGGACGATCCCCTGACGATGATCAATGCCAACGACGGAGGCGCCAACGTCTCTTACGACGGGGGCGAGAGCTGGACAGAGCAGGACATCCCCACCGCCCAGTTCTATCACGTCACCACCGATAACTACTTCCCCTACCGCATCTACGGCGCCCAGCAGGACAACAGCACCGTTCGGATCGCCAGCCGCACCCAGGGCAACGGCATCGGCTTCAACGACTGGACCCCGACCGCCGGCGGCGAGAGTGGCTACATAGCCCCCAAGCCGGACGATCCGGATATCGTCTTCGGGGGCAGCTACGGAGGGTACCTGGTCCGCCTGGACCACCGGACCGATATGGCCCGCAACATTAACGCGTGGCCAGACAACCCGATGGGCCACGGCGCAGAAGATTCCAAACTCCGGTTTCAGTGGACCTTCCCAATTGTTTTCTCCCCCCACGATCCCGACCTGCTCTACATCTGCTCCCAGTACCTGCTCAAGACCACCAACGGTGGCGAGACATGGAAAAAGATCAGCCCTGACCTGACCCGCAACGACCCCGGCACGCTGGGTCCCTCGGGCGGCTCCATTACCCATGACAACACCAGCGTGGAGTACTACGCCACCATCTTCACCGTGGCCGAATCCCCTATTACCCCGGGGCTGATCTGGGCGGGCTCCGACGATGGACTCGTCCACATTACCCCAGACGGCGGCACGTCGTGGAAGAACATCACCCCGGCCGAGATGCCGGAGTGGGGACTGTGCAGCATGATCGAGGCTTCTCACCGCGACGACGCGACCGCATACCTGGCTGTCGACAACCACGAGAACGACGACTTCACACCCCACATCTTCGTCACACACGACTACGGTGTGAGCTGGTCGAAGATCATCAACGGGATCCCCAACACCACTTTCGTCCGGGTGGTCAGAGAAGATCCGAAACGTAAGGGTCTGCTGTATGCCGGCACCGAAATGGGCGTCTTCGTCAGCTTCAACGGCGGGCAGTCGTGGCAGTCGCTGCAGCTGAACCTGCCGCTTGCTCCGATCCACGACCTGGCGGTGAAGGAGGACGACATCATCGTGGCCACCCACGGCCGTTCCTTCTGGGTACTGGACGACATCACCCCGCTGCACCAATTATCGACCAACTCACGAACCGAAAATAATTATTTCCTCCAGCCGAAGGACGCCTATCGCATCCGCTGGGGCAGCAGCGGCCGTGAGGGAGACGAAGTGGGCGAGAATCCCCCCAGCGGAGTGATCCTCTCCTACTACCTGGCGAACGCCGTCAAGACTGTGACCTTCGAGTTCATGGACTCCAGCGGCGAGGTGTTCATGACCATGGAGAGCGCCGAGGAAAGCGCCGAGGAAGACCCCGGCTCCAGCATCCCCACAGAGGCGGGCATGCACCGAGTCTCCGCCTACCTGACCTACCCGGCATTCCGCGGCTTTGAGGGGATGATAATGTGGGCTGCGGGACCGAGGCTGATTCCGGCTCTTCCCGGCACCTACACAGTTCGCTTGACTGCAGACAACTACACCCAGACACGATCGTTCAGCTGGTTGGCCGATCCGCGCAGCGGATCCTCCGATGCCGACCTCAAGGCCCAGTTCGACCTGGCCATGCGTATCCGGGACCGTGCCAACGACGCTAATAACGCCGTCTTCATGATCCGCGACATTGTGGAGAAGATAGACAGTGCCATAGAGGAATCTGGCAACAACCGCAGTCTGGCCCGCGCCGGCGCGGCCCTGAAAGAGAAGCTGGGCGGCCCCGAAGCGGAGATCTACCAGGTTCGAAACCGAAGCCGGCAGGATCCGCTCAACTTCCCGATCAAATTGAACAATAAGATAGCCGCCCTGCTCGGTGTAGTGCTGATGGGGGACTACCGCCCGACCGACCAGGCCTACGAGGTCTTCGCCGATCTCTCCGCCCAGCTGCAGGTACAGCTCGACGCGCTTAAAGAGATGTTCGACACTGATCTGGCCGCCTTCAATCGGCGGCTGCAGAGGATGAATATCGATCCGATCGTCCCGGTGGATCGCTCAGAGGAAGGATGAAGCGGAGTACGTGATCCGCAGGGCAATAGAGCGGAGAAGCAACGCAACAATACACGTTGCAGAACAGTACTTATAGACATGTACCTTTGTATTTGTGGGGTACCGTACGCCGGTTGATCCTGGTCTTCAATACTCCAAGCCTCGGAACTGGATATGAAGCGCTGGATAAAAAGGGCGATTATCGTGCTGGTCATCCTCGTCCTGGGGTGGCTGGGGCTGCAGTCGTTCATGGGAGGGGGCGAGGAGGAAGAGCTGCGCACGGCCGTGGCAGAGCGTGCCGATATTTATAGAACGGTGATCGCCACCGGCAAGATCGAGCCGCGCTACCGGGCGGATATCAAGTCGCGCATCGGCGGGCTGGTAAGCCGTTTCTTCGTCGAACAGGGTGATCGAGTGGCGGTTGGCCAGCCTCTGCTGGAGGTTATACCAGGCGCCACCCCTACGGAGCTGCTCCGGGCCCGAAACGAGGCGCAGCTGGCCTACGAGAACAAGGTCCAGACCGAAAAGATATTCCAGCGTTTCCAGGCCCTGCTGGAGCGAGAGCTTGTGTCCTCAGAGGATTTCGAGGATGCCCGCGCCCGCTACCAGGCGGCACGTGTCCGTTTTGTTTCCTCCATCGCCCAGCTGAAGGTCCTGGAGAAGGGGTCGGGCGAGAACGCACTTGTGGGCGGATTCACCCTCACCGAAGAAGAGCAGCAGCTCGTGGACCGCGAGGCGGGAGAGGTCATCGGGAGCATGACCATCCGGGCGCCCATCGCCGGGATAATACTGTCTCGCGACACCGACCCCGGCGCGGCGGTCATACCGATGTCGTCCGCCTTCGGGGGTACTGTACTCATGGTGATAGCCGACGATACCGCCATGCACTTCGAAGGTGAGGTGGACGAGGCTGATATCGCCAGAGTGAATACTGGAATGCCTGCCCGTATCAATGTCATAAGCTACCCGGACAGCACCTTCGCCGGAGTAGTCGAACTCATTTCCCCTCTCGGCATTGAAGAAGCCAACGTAGTCCGGTTCGAGGTCCATGCGCGCATCGACGAAGGCCAGGAACTGCTGCGGGCCGGCATGTCCGCCGATGCCGAACTTATCCTCGAAGAGCGGCTGAACGTTCTCTCCCTGCCTGAAGCCGCACTTATCTACGAGGAGGATGGAGTCTTCGTCCAGATCCGGGACGAGACTCTCGAGGAAGGCTATCGACGCATCCCTGTCAAGGTCGGCATCTCCGACGGCATCAAGACCGAGATTGTGGATGGTCTGTCAGATGGAGATGTCGTCATCATTCCCGAAAGCTGAAAAACGAAACAGGTGAGCAGGTAGCGTAGCATAATGCAGGCGGTCGAGATCGCACGGCAGTCGATCCAGAACCTGCGCGACAACCGTCTGCGCAGCTTCATGACCCTGTTAGGGATCGCCTGGGGTATCGTGGCCATCATGATCCTGCTGGGCTGGGGTCTGGGCGCACGCCAGATCCTCGCTGACGGAATGAGGCAGATCGGAACCGGCCTGGTAATCGCCATTCCCGGATTCACCTCGATCCGCACCCCAAAGACCCAGGCGGGCACCCGGGTCACCCCCGAGCTTGACGATATCGACTACCTGCTGGCCAACATACCTCTGGCAGAATTAGTGATGCCTGTCGTCATGCGAAATTTCGAGGCCAAGTCCCCCCTCGACACCCGCAGCTACGCCACAAGAGGAGTTTTTCCCGAAAGGAAGGAACAGGGCAACTGGCACGTGGCCCAGGGCCGCTTCATCAGCGACCGTGACGTTGCGGAGAGGCGCCGTTTCGCGTTTATCGGGCACCGTGTACGCAACGAACTGTTCGGCGAGGATGCTGAAGCTGCGGGTGGGGAGTTCCGCCTCGGGGGTGTGACCTTCACAGTGATCGGCGTGGCGCGGGGAAAAGAGGGACAGACCTCCCAGATCAACAGCCGCCACGACGAGACGATACTGATCCCCATGAGCACCATACAGGAACTGTGGGGGGACGGACGCAGCATCGACATGCTTTTCCTAACACCGGCCGACAGGTCGAGGTCGTCCGAGCTGGTCACACAGCTGCGGGAGGCGATGGCCAGGAGGCATCATTTCGACCCCACCGATGAAGAAGCACTGATGATCTTCGACTTCAACGAGTTCGAGGCCCTCCTCAACATGCTCACCACCGGCCTCACACTCCTGCTCGGCCTGGTGGGGATAACCACCCTCTTCGTGGGCGGGATCGGCGTGATGAACATCATGCTGGTTACGGTGCAGGAGCGCACCCGTGAGATCGGGGTCCGCATGGCGGTAGGGGCGCGCCGCCGCGACATCCGCCGCCAGTTCCTGGCCGAGGCCACGGTGATCACCAGCCTGGGCGGCTTCATCGGCTTCCTGATCGGATCGGCCCTGCTGGGAGGAGTGTCTATGCTGCCGCTGCCCGAGGCGGTTCCCATACCGGTCAACTCACCCTTCCTCGTGACAGTGGTCATCCTGGTGATGATCACCACCGGCATCGTATCCGGCTACATGCCGGCAGTGCGCGCCTCCAGGCTTCTTCCCATACAGGCGTTGCGCTACGAACGTGGAGAGGACACTACCAACGGGAAGGTCGTGAAGCCGCTCTGGACGGCGCGGACGCTGACAGGCGAGCTGGTTGGGGAAGCGGTGATGGAGCTGAGAGCGAGCCGCGGGCGGACCTTCCTGACGGCGTTCGGGATCGTGTGGGGAATCACCGCAGTTATTATCCTCATGGGTTTCGGGGACGGCTTCCGCGGTTTTATGGACAGAACCATAAGCCAGCTCGGGGACAGGCTTGTCACAATGTATGGCGGCAGGGTCCCGGGGCGGCGTTCCTACCTGGAGGCACGGCCTGTATATCTCACCATGAAGGATGTGGAGGCGCTCCGCTGCCAGCCGCAGTACATCGCGCAGGTACTGCCGGAGATCGACTGCAATTTTCTCAACTTCAAGTACGGCAATGAGGACCGGGCCATCCACACCCTCGGCATCGATGTGGGGGGGGATCTGACCCGAAATATCCAGCTCCGTGCCGGCCGGCGTATAAATCCCCGCGACATCCGTGAGAACCGCCGGGTGGCCTTTATCGGTTACAGTGTCAAGAACCGCCTCTTCGGCGAAGACGCCCCGGACCCTGTTGGTGAATATATCCGTATCGGCGGTATCCGGTTCAGAGTCATTGGTGTCGCTACCCGCAAGGGAATGCAGAACTCCATCAACCAGTCGCTGGATGACGACAAGACCCTGATCCCTTACACGACGGCCATGCAGCTCTTCAGCGGCACCGACCGGCTCAGCCGCCTTCAGCTGGAGCCCATCAATCGACTCGACTATGCAAGGGCAGGTGATGAGGCGCGTCGGCGGCTGGTGCGCCTGCACGGCATCGACCCGGCGATCGGTGAGGATGCTTTCCCCTATTACAGCCAGCTAGAGGGACTGCAGTTCCTGGGGCCGATAGTGATGGTCATGCGGGTCTTCCTGGGAGGAGTGGGTCTTTTAACTCTGCTCATCGGCGGCATCGGGGTAATGAACGTCATGTTCTTCATCGTCACCCAGCGCACACGTGAGATAGGTGTCCGGCGGGCGGTCGGAGCTCGCCAGAAGCACATCTTCAATCAGTTCATGATCGAGAGCCTGCTGCTGGTAGTTACAGCTGGATTGGTGGGATTCCTGCTTGGGACGGGCATCAACAGCGGGTTGGGCTTCATCGTGGAGCAGATGCAGGACAGCGGGGAGCTTTCTGTGTTATTCGCACCAATGACCTCGATGTTCGTCGCAGTTATAGCGGTAACCTTTATCGGCGCGGTCGGCTGGTGCTCAGGCGTACTGCCCGCACTACGGGCGATGCGCCTCGACGTAGTAGAGAGCCTGCGGTACGAATAGCTCCTACTCACTGATCCACATCTGCACCAAATTATACAGGGCCCGACGTCCAGTAACCGTATTGATGGGTAACCCTGTCAGACCGATAATCCTTCCATACCAGGTAAGAGCACGAAGTGGGGTGTCATGTGCTCCCAGAGCCTCCAGAACTCCCTCACAACCGGTGACGAAGACAGGCATATCTGTCTCGACCCCCCACATGTTCCGGCGTGCCTCGCGGCGATCTCCTATTGCCACCGCCAGCACACTCAGCCGGGAACTGTTCAGACTGTCGACAAATGCGGCTAGAAGCGGCAGCTCATCCAGACAGGCTATACATTCACGGTCCCTGATGAGAACCCAGAGGGTCAGGCCGGGGTGCGGGGGAACTGCAGCAGCCCCGTTAAGGGTCTGAAGAGGCCCGAGCAGTTCGGGAAGGTCCAATCCCATCCATTCCGGGAAGATCGTTTCCTCCCCGTTTTCTGTCCCGATATCACTTCCATCACAGAACTCATCCGGCACCATCTCCCCCTTCATGATACCATGAATGCCCAGAAGCAGTATCAGTAACAACGCAGCGGAAAAGGGGAGCAGCTCAAGGAGTCGTGGTGCCGGAATCATGGATACCCATTCACCCCCACCCATTCGTAGAGCGCGTTATCCGTGTTGAGGAAGAGCCGGCCACCCGGCCCTACCGTCATGCTGCGCAGGTAGTCATCCAGCGGCAGGTTCCACCGCCCGAGGGTCTCGCCATCGGGTGATATGAGTATGGCTGTTGTGACAACTGCGTCTCCATCGAAGTCACTGTTGTATACAAGGACGCATGTGGCGGCAAGAGCGACCAGCCCGTCTATATCGTACTCTGGCATCATACCCTTGCGGCGCTGGTCGATCGGCCGCAGACCGCTGCCGGTTACCGGTTTCCATTCCGACAATCCATCAGGTGACCAGAAGGCGAGGCGCAGCTGCGACTCGTCGAAGACCAGAACCCGCCCGCTGTCCCAGCGGGCCATGCGCCACCAGTTGTAGGCCGGCTTGAACAGGAGTCCCGCCTTTCTGTGGCTGCCGGATCCTCCCACCCCTGCACTCTTCCCGGTGCTCAGGTCGACTATGAAAAGCGGCTCTCTTCTCTGCTCCATGGCGTCATGAACGAGCCACCTGTTCCCATCCAGCCATACCATGCTGCTCGGCCACACTCCCCCCTCCCATTCGACTCCCTTGTCAGCGTTCTCGAGTGAGAAAAACCCGAGGCGGGGATCGCTTAGGTGCGGCCGGTCTCCCGCCATATAGATGTGGGAACGAAGAGAACCCCGCGGGTGCGGAGATACCATCACTCTGACACTCCATACATCATCGTCTGACTCGCCCAGCAGCAGTCCCTGGCCGTCCTCGTAGCCCAGGTAGATCAGCTCCCTGCCGCCTACAGCCACAATCCTTCTGGGCCTGGAATTGATACCCTCGGGATGTCCTCCCCGCAGAATACCCCTCTCCAGAAACATTGATCCAAGATCGCCCACCCTTTCAATAATCTCGCCAGGAAGAGGGGGCCTATCCCCATTCGGATCCTCTATTCCATCGGCTGAAATGCCCGATGAGGCTGCTTTCCGTACTGTATCCCCTGCAGAATCCCCTGAGCCTGCCGGCCCGAGCAGCCGCAGCCTGAAAACCCTGTCAGAACCATCAATGGCGTATGCCAGTCCCGCACCCACCCAGGTAGTTTGTAGAACAGGCGCGGTCAGATGATGTTCGCTGCACAGCCGGCCGGTGGAATCGTAGGCCCGGACCACCCTGCGGCTTCCATCGAGAAGGTAAGCGAGACCGTCAGCTCCCATGGAAGCATTGAAAGTATAAGCGGGCAGATTCCGCAGCCTGCCGTCAGGGCGCCTCTCCTGCTTCTTCGGGAAATGGGTCCACATGTCGATGGCGAGGGCATTCCCCGTTGGGTATAAGACTTCGATCCGGTTCTCCTGGCTCCACCCCATGATCACATTGCCGTTCTCGAATCTGCATGCGTGAACCGCATTCAATTCCATCGATGCCAGGCCGGCCGAGTCAGGCTGTCTCGACGTGACTGCCTCACCGTAACCCAGCGTATCTCCTCCTGCTGAAACGTAGAATGCAACCGGGGATCCGGGGCCATGGTATGAAGCGTTAAACAGCCACCCGCCGGAACTGAACTGCAGGGAAGGAGTTGCCATATCGAGCGGAGGGATCTGTTCCAGCTCGAGAAAGTCACCCGATGGGGTGAACCAGGAGACATGGTAGAGGTGGGCGACTCCTATCCGTTCGCCGTCACTTACCAGAGCGTAGGGGAACCGCCCCAGCTCTCCCGGCCCTCCACCAAGACCACCGAAAGTGCCGAGCAGTTCACCGGTTCCCCTCTTGAATATCGCAACCTGCGAAAGCCTGCCGTCCAGGGCGTACAGCTTGTTGTGAAGGCAGATGAGATCCCTCGGGAACACCAGTGCCGGATCTACCGAATCGGCAGGCTCTTCATATATGACCTGCAGTTCGTATTCCAGCCGTTCGATCTGCGCTTCCCGCCCTCCGCAGCCCAGGGCTGCGGAGAGCAGGATTACCGCAACTGCCGTAAGCGGCAGGTGCTTCCGATCACGCATCAGTCGATGATCGAGTCGACCGCGTACTTGATGGTGCACCACAGCTTTGCATAGCCGTACCTTGACCAGCAGAGAGCCTCGGTCGCCACGGCGTGGTCAAGGCAGTCATGGAGGGATCCGTCGGCCTCAGTAATACATCTATCGTAATTGGACGCCGGGTTGCCGCTGTAAGCCATCACCACCGAAGGGGTCAGGCCTGCCAGCAACAGAACAGCAGTAAGAGAAACCAGGGCCTTTCTGATACGCATTACCGATCCTCCTTCCCGCATTAAGTACACCGCTCCGCAATTACGCTGGCATTCAAGCGCCGATGCATTCCGTCCAGCCGCGTTGCTCGTCGTCGCGATAGACACCGCTATCACTCCTCCTCGTGCCTTGCCGGCCGGACGCCTCGGCGCTCTCGATACATCACCGTAATTACGGAGCGGCGCACTAAGGGATAGTGGACGCTGGGGTCGGCGTACTAGTATCGATAATCGCAACTGTCGTGCCAGTAATGGCTCAGCTGTGTTATCCAGGGAAGGTTGAGATCGAAACCGTGTCTGCGGTGCTGCGCAGGCAAGGTAGTCTGGAACTGGAGCACAGAAATGGCAGCAGGCGCCTGAAAGAAAGGTTGTCACGAAGAACTTACATTCCTGCCTGGTTGGCGAAATTCAGCACCTGGTAAGGGTCTGGGAGTGTCATAGGCAGTTGACAGCCGCCGCCTGTGCTACAGCCTCATCACGGCGGCTGTAATGATTAATAAAACCTTTCGGCTGAAGTGGTGTATATATAGAAAGGATAGGCATCCCAACGATTTGGAGGACGATCCGATGACGAGCGAACAGGCAAATGAAACGACTTACAGGCCCTCCGGCCATCACGCGGCCGCGTGGGTATTAATCGCCCTCGGCAGCCTCCTCCTGCTCAGCAACCTCCTCGATATCGGTGGTGGTATCTTCTTTATCGTTCTGGGCGGCGCCTTTCTGGCCGGGCATCTCTCAACCCGCAATTACGGTCTGTTAATCCCCGCGATGATCCTGATCGGGCTGGGTGCAGGTATATCACTAAGCGATCTGGAGCTATTCGGTTTTGAAAACTACTGGGTTCCCTTCTGCCTCGGGATAGGATTTGTCGCAATCTACCTGATCGACCGGACGACCTGGTTTCAGAGCGGTACCTGGCCCCTCTGGCCGGGAGGTTTCCTCGTTCTCATCTCAGTCTGGGGGGCGGCGTATGAGGCCGGCTGGATCGATCAACTTTGGTGGGATTTCGTGGATATCATGGAGGTATGGTGGCCGGCCCTGATCATACTATGGGGGGTCACCCTGCTGAGAAGGCGAAAAAAAGTAGAGGATTAAAAAACATTCGAAGGAGTGCCCGCCTGCTCTGTGAGCAGCTCGGCACCGGTCTCCGTTATCACCATGATGTCCTCCAGCCGGATCCCGAAGGATCCGTAAATGTAAATCCCGGGCTCATCGCTGAAGGTCATTCCAGGTTCCAGCGGCAGGGCATTATCCTGAACCAGGTAGTGCCACTCGTGCCCGTCCAGCCCGATGCCATGGCCCAGGCGGTGCGTGAAGTACTTGTAACCGGGCCCGTACCCTCCATGGTCTATTACGTCGCGGGCGGCCCTATCCACCTCTCCTGCGGGAACGCCCGGGCCCGCGGTCTCCAACGCCGCTGTCTGGGCATCCTTAACCAGCGTCCAGACCCTCCTCTGCTCTACTGAAGGTTCCCCGAAGATAGCAGTACGGGTGATATCCGAGCGGTAGCCATCTACCGTGGTGCCACTATCGCACAGTACAACCGTCCCCTCCTTTATCTCCTCTTCCCTGGCGGTGCCGTGAGGATAAGCGGAATTCTCACCAAACAGGACCAGCCCGCCGCCGCTATAGCCGAGCCGGCTGTATGCGGCCGACAACAGCCGTTTGAAATCACGCTGTTTCATTCCAGGTACCATCGAACTGAAGACAGCCCTGAGGGCCTCCAGGGTGACACGGTTGGCATGCTGCATCAGGTCAATTTCTGAGAGGCTTTTAATCGCACGACATCCCCTGGTGACCGGATCGGCCGAGGTAATTGTCAGGGCCGGGGCATCCCTGCCGATGCAGTCGGCCACATGGTAG
>Ga0114919_10000928_pt1 | contig 23450 bp, 15 predicted proteins | sample BlataG_FD_88682 | JGI IMG/M metagenome (GOLD analysis project Ga0114919, IMG submission 88682) | Deep subsurface microbial communities from Black Sea to uncover new lineages of life (NeLLi) - Black_00105 metaG | ecosystem: Environmental > Aquatic > Marine > Oceanic > Sediment | place: Atlantic... | reverse complement strand
GCTGCGAAATCGGGCGGTAAAGTTTGTTCGACCAATCGCCACTTTCGCAGCATTCGGCCTTTGCCTCCAGGATTGTGACACCGCCGAGTAGATTCTTATCAAATCGTGTATTAAAGCGGATGTCGCGAGGGATTACAACTTCAGCAACATCAACACCTGCCGGCAGGTCGATAGATTCCAGACAATAAACAACAGGGCCGCGTTTTACCGCCACCTGATTGCGGTTTTCTTCGATAAGCGGGTTGGCTTCGATTAGCTGTACGGGCATAGGTAAATCAAGCTCTATGACGTCGCCGGGTGACCATTTTCGACTGACCTTTAAGTACCGCCCGGGTTCAAGGGCGTGGGCGAAAAGTTTATTGTTGAGCTTGATGCTTGCGTCGTTTGACCAGCCGGGTATTCGCAGAAACAGTGAGAACTTGTTTTTCGGCGCCTCGGTAACAGTAATCTCTATCTCGCCGTCCCAAGGGTAGTCGGTCTTCTGAGTGAGCTTGATTTTCGAGCCATTGGTCAAGTCGGTATCAAGGGCGCTGCTTCCATAAAGATTTACGCACAGACCTTCATCGGAGATGCTGTATGCCCAGGCGGCTGACTTGGCGATTGTGCGAACGATATTGGGCGGACAACAGAAGCAGCTTAAGTACGGTTGTCGCGTCGGTAAATCCCAAGACAGGAATGGTGTATCTTTGGTTCGACGGAGAACATTGGTATAGAAAAAGTGTTTTCCATCGATACTAATTCCGGAAAGCGCGCTGTTATAAAGCACTAATTCGGCAATGTCGGCAAATCGGGCTTCGGCGGTAACGGCCAACATTCGCCAGTTCCACATAGCATTTGCTATATTGGCGCAGGTTTCATTATAGCCGGTGGAATTAGGCAGTTGATATTCTCTGGCATAGGCCTCATGCACCGGGTCACGGGCTGATGAGGCGCCCTGATGTAAAGTTCCGGTGGCCCCTGTGACATACATTTTCTGAAAGACCACATTATGCCAAATTTTTTCAAGAGCGTTCAATAATGTCTTGTCGCCGGTCTCGGCATAAACATCCGCGGCGCCGGCATAAAGATAATTAGCCGTAACGGCGTGCCCTACCGCCTCTGTTTCCCGACGCAAAGGAGTACGGGCCTGGTTCTGGTCGGTACCGCCTTTTGCCGAGCCGCGCATAGCGACGAAAATCTGCGCCAACTCCAGATATTTACGGTCGTTAGTGGTGCGATACAACTCGGCCGCGCCCATAATGTTAGAAGGATTAAAGCCAAAATGCGCCAGCTGGGGAGGACGTGGTTTGAAAGTTTTGTAAAGGTAATCGCCGGTTTTTTTTGCGATATTCAAAAAAGTGGTTTTGCCCGTGGCTCGATAATGAATGCAGCCGGCGGTCATAAGATGCCCCATATTGTAAAGCTCGTGGTGGCCGACCGTCTCGAACCGCTTCGTTGCATTTCTGTAGCCAATGATGATTGGTGTAGAAATATATCCGTCTTTCTGCTGGGCCTTGCCAATGACCTCGATGACCTCGTCCATCAGCCGGTCAAGGTCTTTGTCCCTCGTGGCAGCATATACGTAAGCCGCAGCTTCCAGCCATTTATAGAAGTCGCCATCGTGCCACCAGGTGCCTTTGAACTGGCCTTTTTCCAGGCCCGCTGCGATGCGGAAGTTCTGCCAAGCATGCCCAATATTCGGGTCGCTGAGGAGTTCCCACATATTGGGAACCATAACCTTATGACAAAGGTCAAACTTGCGTGCCCAGAAGCCGTCTGTCCATTTGACATCGTCGATATCGACACTTCTTAGTTTCACATACGGGCTGGCGGACGTGTTGGTGATGCCGCGGTCTGCTGCAAATATCCGGGTGCTTGCAAGTATCAAAAGCGTAACGACCATAAAATATTTGAGATGTTTTGCCATTTAGTGCCACACTTCCTTTTGGTTTGATAATGGTTATTTGGTCGGCGTTTTTATGCGATTGAATTCTTTCATATAACGGTCGAGTTCAGATTCGAGATTCTCCCGGGTCGACTCTGAGGGCTTTGTGTTCTGGGCAGCGAAATTTACGATATTGTAAAATATCTTATCCGCCACCGGGTCCCTGCCCAAATTCTCTGTTATTTGAAGTGTTGAGAAAATAAGTTTACCTTTGCCATACGGGACAATCGCCAGGTCTGACCCCCACCAGGTGTCACCCGGGCCATAGTAGTGGCGTTTGCTCCTGTCAAAATCAGGGAACCAGTCAAAGCCGATGGTACCGACGATCATTTCTCCACCGATGTCCATCATCGTGCTCTCGGCCCAGACGTTTTCGTAGATCGGCCCCATCATGCAGCCCACGGGGAGGCCCTCGAACACCGGATGATCGTTGACGAGGTGTGGAATACATGTCCAATTACCCTTGGCCTGCTTTGAGAGTACGCTAATGGGCAGTAGAGGCGATGCTTTCCCAGCCCTGCCCCAGCTGACTTTCGGTCCGCCACCTTGCAGGTAGACAGCTGTTCCTCCAGCCTTGATAAACTCTGTGAGTTCGCCGAAAAGCTTCCTCTGCATCGGTGTTTTCGCTTCAGTGCGGGAAACGAATACCGGCAGCAGACGATCAGCTTTGGCATCGAATTCGACAAATTCTATGCCAGACTTTTTCAGGAACGGCTTTAGCGAATTGCTCGGGTCGAGTACCGCGATGCGCTTCTTTGGAACGGGCAGTTGCTCAGGAGTGAAGACGTCGAAACTGTACACGTTCTCGGTAATCGGCGAGCCGTCATCCGCAGTGATCCCCGCCTTTAGCATATACGTCCCCTTGAGAGTCTTTGTATCGAGGGTTTTGCTGAAAAGCTGGGTGATACCCGAGGCCATATTGACTTTGATGTCCTTGGCGAGAGCAATTTCGCCGTTATCGGAAACCACCTTCACTTTCAGGTTCCCCTTGATTGCATCCAGCTCATTAACAGCGGTAATTTCGATCTTCGTACCACGCTCGGCATAGATATTACGCGGGCGGACGCGGATCGAAATGATACGGGGCTGATTGGCTGCCTTGGTGCCTTCATAAGCGTACGTCTTCGGATTACGGAAAAGATCTAGCAGCCCTGCGCCGATGATCCAGTCGCCTGCGGTCAATGCGTGTATGCAGTAGCCTTGAACGTTGGGATTGCATCGCACTGCTTCAATCATGCGCTTATTTGCAGTGCCGTGGATCTGCTGCTGGTCGAGGCAGAACTTCTTGAGTTCAGGATATATCTTATTGAATCCGCTCTCTTTCAATGCCTGCTCGTGTTCATCGGCGAGGCGGCGATGGTAGACCGTTGGCGGCGCAATTGGGTTGCCGATCTTCGCAAATCGCTCGTTGTTATCGACCAGATCGGGCAGACTGCCGTAACCCAACTCAGAAAAGAATGTCATCAATCCCATAACCACGTTTCTGCCAGGCAATCTGCCCCCAAGCCCCATCGCCCGCATCTCTTCATGGGTTTTGCTGCCGGTCAGTATCAGCTTATTGTAGACCACCTCGTTGATCTGCGGTCCGGGATAGTCGTGAATATCGTTGAACTTGGTGGGTTCGGATTCGTAGGGCAAATACATATTCGCGCCTTGCGCCCACCCGCCCGACTCGTCCAGGATCAACCGCGTCGGATCTATCTGGCGGGCGAGCATTGACATTGGATGAAGCAACCGCATCAGCACCGGGCGTTTAAGCTCGTTGAACAGTTCCCACTGCACCACACAGGCGCGGTTTCGATCGCGCAGGATGCTTTGGCGCACCTCGTTTTCAACCCAGCCTGGGAGCCGGGTTGTTTCCACTGGAAAATCCATACATTCAATCGCCAGAGAGCCCACGGTCATCACGCCCATTTCTTCGGCCAGATCGAGCCACATCGGCGGCGGCGGTTTGCGCCACGGGCGGATCATGTTAAAGCCCGCGTCTTTCGCCAGCTGAATTTCTCGGATAGCCATTTCACGGCTGTCTGGGTACGCCAGCTTCACCGGGTACAACCCCTCGAAGAAGGTGGCTTTCAGATAGATAGGTTTGCCATTCAGATAGAACTTCTTGTCGCGAATGGTGAATTCACGCATCCCGAAGCGGGTGCTCCAATGGTCGGAAACTGTGCCTTCATACGCCACGCTCACTTCAGCGCGATAAAGATGCGGATTGTCCGGCGACCAGTATGTCGCGTTGGGTACTTTTACCGTCCAACTCTGCTTGCTTGTACCCGGTTTCAGGTCCAGTGTTTTACGAATCTTTGTGACAAGCTGGTCGGGTTGTTTGACCGAGCTGATTGAAATCTCGACCTGGGCGGGCCTGGCCTTTTCTCCTGTATGCACCAGTTCCAGGTGGAACGTCGCGGTGTTGTTGGCAATTTTCGTCTCAATGAATACATCCTTAACATAAACGTCACCGGTGGCGATCATTTTGACCGGTTGCCAGATACCGCCGGCAATCGCTCCTCGCCATTGCGGGGTTTCCATCTTGCCCACGCCATCGATGGTTTTGTGTTGAAGCAGGATCGGGCCTACGACGCGCAGTGTCAGTGTGTTTTCCTCACCGGCTTTGATCAGCTTATCGACACAGAACTCGAAAGGTGTGAAACCGCCTTCATGGAAGCCCACGGCCTGATCGTTCAGCCAGACTTCGGCAATATAGTTCACGGCATCGAAGTGCAGACGGATGACCTTACCTTTCCAGCTTGAGGGAACCTTGAACGTTCGGCGGTAGAAAGCGACACCTTCATAGTCCTGCTCGGTTTCTTCCCAGCAACTGGGTACGCGAATGGGCTTTTTCGCCTGCTGCTTTTCAAAGACTTCCCGTTTGAACCAAGAGCCCTTTTCACCGATATTGTTGTGGTCGAAGATGATGGACCAGATGCCATCGAGGCATAACGAGTCCCGCCCGCTGCTGTCTGGAACAACGGCGTTTTCTCTATCCGGCATTTTCTGGCCTGCCAGAAACACCCCCAAACAAGCTTGAGGGTGCCACCCGCCGGCAACAGAAGACACGGAGGAGAAGTTTATAGAAATAATCAGTATATAAAATATGATGAGAGTTTTCTTAGACATGGCTTGCCTTTCTATCGGTAATGATGAGAGGTTTATTTTGGCTTATACCTTCCTTCTTAATTCGTCTAACAGAATGAGATATTTGCAGCAAAAGCCAGATTTTTCGCTTCGCTCAGAATTACAGTTGGTCCGGACACTCATTTTGTTAGGCGTTCTTAGGATAATTACGCCCCAAAGCGTTTGTCGATATTATTGAAATTGTATCGTGCGATGCCGCAGATGGCCATATCTGATGTGCCAATATTTCACATCGGTATTTCCCTTTGCATCGGGGGCGTTTGGCGCATTGACTTTCGGCAGCCATCGGGCCAAATCTTTTTTAATTTGAGCATATTCGGGCTTTTGGGCCAAGTTGTGCCACTCGAGTTTGTCACTTTTATGGTCGTAAAGCTCCTCGGTGCCGTCGGCGTATCGAATATAGCGCCATCGCTCGGAACGCAGCGCGTGGTTATTGCAGCCGTAGGTGGTCAGTGCGGGGCGGTCCCAGGGGGCTTGGGGATTTCGTAAGAGTGGCAAGAACCCACGGCCATCCAGACCTTCTTTAGGCGGCAGGCCGCATAGTTCAAGCAATGTTGGGTATAGGTCAATCAAACTGACCGGACGATTACATGTTCGGCCAGGGGTGGTGACTCCGGGGGCCACAATTATAAGTGGACAACGGGTACCTTCCTCCCAGAGTGTGAATTTTCGCCAGTGGAGTTTCTCGCCAAGGTGCCATCCGTGGTCGCCCCAAAGAACGACAATAGTATTATCAGCATAGGGACTTTTCTCCAAGGCGTTTAGGACGCGGCCGAGCATAGCATCGGCGAAACTGACGCATGCCAGATAAGCTGCAACGGCCTTGCGCCATTGGTTGCACTTTTTGACGGTATTGTAATCATCAATGCTGACGGCGAGCTGTTTTCCTATCGGCGGTATATCATCAAGGTCGTTCCGGTTAACCGTCGGCAGAGTAATCGTATCAGGGGGATACATATCAAAATACTTTCGCGGGGCGAACCAGTCCAGGTGCGGACGAAAAATGCCGACGCCTATGAAGAAGGGCTTTGTATGCTTTTTCTTTAACTGTTCGACTGCCCAGTTCGCCACTTTGCCATCGCCCATTTCATCGTCGGATATATCCATAGGGCCTCCGTCAAGACGCCAGTCTGACGGACGATTGTCGGGTTTGGTATTTGGGGCAATCCAGGTATATTCGTGCCAGGAACGGGGGTATTCTTCTTTGTGATGATGGAATAGTTTGCCGCAGCCGGCGGCGTGATAGCCGTGCTTCATAAAATATTCGGTTAACGTTATCGCATCAGGCAGGGCTTTTCGGAGAGGTTGCGGGTTGAGATAAACACCGGTTGTTGAAGGGTACAATCCCGTAAATATGCTGGTCCGAGACGGGTTGCAGACCGGAGCTGAGCAATGAGCGTTGGTAAATAAAACGCCTTTTTGTGCAAGCCGGTTAATGCTGGGGGTCTTTACGTCGGGGTGGCCACCAAGGCAGCCTATCCAGTCGTTCAAATCGTCAACTGCAATAAAGAGCACATTTGGCCTACCGCGGGTTCGGCCTGCTAAACAAATGGATGGAGACGTGGATATTTCGACGGCACCGACGCCAGCCATTTTAAGAAACGCTCTTCGATTCATTTTATGGCTCCAAAAAACTCTTCTCAGTTGCCAACGGCTTTGAAATTCTGTCAAGTGACTTAGGCGGCTTATGGTTATGAACTCAAAGCGACTTATACTCTTTTTTGACGCTGATTAACACTGTTTTATTTTAGATAAATGTTGAAGTTCCGGACCGGCTTAATGCAAACAGTGTGCAGTTTTTATATCTCCGGCAGCCGTCGGCGGAATAAAAGCCTGGCGGACCTTTTAATTTATGGTACGTATTTCTGTCCACCATAGAAATAGTAAGGAGGCGGCGAAGTCCCGCCCTTTGTATAGCTATCTCCTCGATCGCCCCACCAGTCGAGCCAAAGCTGATTAAGTTCGGCGACCTTGCCCGGATTTTGTGCGGCGAGGTCATTGGTTTCGGTTCGGTCGATATCGATACGATACAATTCCCAGGGCTGAGCGAAGTCGGAAACGAGCTTCCAATCGCCCTTTACGATTGCACGGTGGTTTTGAAATTGAAGATACAGAGCTTCATGCGGCTGTCGGGTTTTTCCCTTTAAGATTGGGACGATGCTTTTACCGGGCAGCGGCATCAGCTGCTGGCCTTCGAATTCTTCGGGCCATTGCCAGTCCGCAAGTTCCAGGACTGTCGGCATGATATCTATCAGGTGACAGAGCTGGTCTGTGATCCATCCCTTTTTCGTAATTCCTGCAGGCCAACGGGCGATGAAAGGCGTTGAGATGCCGCCCTCGTGCTGATTTCGCTTATAGTAGCTGAAAGGCGTGTCGCTGACGTTTGCCCAGGCGACTCCGTATTCCCAGTTCGTATCGGGGGTACCCGGCTCGTGGTCGTAGTTTCGCGTGCGGTCGAATGGACATCCCCCGTTGTCACTCATAAACATTATAAGTGTATCCCTATCTACTTTCAATTCCCGTAACTTATCTTTTAATCTGCCGATATTTTGATCGAGCCTGTCAACCATCGCTGCGTATGCAGACATTCGTTTGTCTTCGAAATCCTTTTCCTGTGTGCTTAGCATATCCCACGGCGGTATGTAATCTGGTCTTGGTGACAATTGCCATTCGGGCTTTATGAGCCCCATAGCGACCTGGCGATCGTAGCGTTCTTGCCGCAGTTGGTCCCACCCCTTGAGATAGCTGCCGCGATACTTAGCAATATCTTCCGGCCAGGCCTCGAGGTGAAAGTGCGGGGCGTTATAGGCAAGATACATGAAGAAGGGCTTGTCCGAATGATTTTCCCTGGCCTCATCGATAAAATCAAGTGCATAATTTGTTATGTCGTCAGTGGCGTAGAAATCACCGCTGAAATCGGAATAGACTGCACTGTCAAGTCGCCAGGAATTGTTGCCTGAGAAATAATCGCTCATTCCGCTGAGGTGGCCGAAGTATCGGTCGAAGCCGCGATCGACGGGATTGCCGTTCAAATGCCACTTGCCGACGGCGAGTGTCCTGTAGCCTGCGGCTCTCATAGCCTGGCCCATTGTGATGCCGGTATCAATGCCCTGGCCTGAGTCCTGCCAGTAAAGGCCTGAGAGCAAACTCGTCCTTGTCGGGGCGCACTTGGCGGTATTATAGAAATGAGAGACCCTGATGCCGTCATAAGCAATCGAATCGATGTTGGGCGTATCTATCTCGCCGCCGAAGCATCCCAGATCGGAGAAGCCCATGTCGTCGACGAGGATAATAATAATGTTTGGCCTGTCGCCGCTTAGATTTACTTCCATTTTCTTATTTGAAAAAACAAATCCGGCTGCCGCAACCGCGCCGCACTTCTTTAAGAAATCACGTCTATCCATCTTTTACCTTTCTTTCAGCATCATTTATTTTTTAGCCATTGGCGAAGCCGGGGGTGTATCCGCCTCCCATTTTGCCAGGGCATTTTTTAATTCTGTTAAAACATCCGCGTAGCCGGCATCGGCGATGAGGTTATTCATTTCCCAGGGATCTGTCACCATATCGAACAACTGCTCATGCTCAGTTTGCCCGGCGGTGCGGAAGAGTACATATTTATGTGTTTTGCTTCGTGTCATAATGCATGTATTATCCGAGCTGCTGCCGATCTCAGAGAATATGTATTGGCGCCACTTTTTGACCTTGCCCCTTATCAGCGGCATTAGGGAGGAGCCGTCAAGATTTGCCGGCTTCGGCAAATTGGCGGCATCCAGCAGTGTCGGCAACAGATCGATCGAACCGACAAGCTCGCTGCTTCGCTTACCCCTGGTAAAGACGCCCGGGAAACGCAGTATTAACGGAATTCGAATTTGTGCTTCGTAACCTGTTCTGCCTTTTGTCCATGCACCGTGTTCACTCATCATCTCTCCGTGGTCCGCAGTATAGACGACGACGGTTTTACCTGTTAAGCCAAGTTCATCGAGCTCATCAAGTACCCTGCCAATGTTGTAATCTATCTGCGAGACAAGGCCGTAATAATAAGCGAGCGTCGCGCTGTGGTAGTAGTCCTGTGAATACGTACCTGATTTTGATAACAAACTTTCATAACCGGGCATTTGTTCGTCAATAACATGCAGGTTGGGCGACAAGGTAACATCGTTTTGGTCGTACTGTGTGGACCAGGGCGCAGAAGGAGTGATAGGGGTGTGAGGCCCGTAGAAAGAACACCAGACAACAAAGGGCTTGTCCTTATTATCACGAATGAACTGGATGGTTTGAGCGGCGGTTTGGCCGGCTCTATGTTCATCATTGGTTAAGGATGTTTCACCTACTTCTGACCTGCCCGGGTGGACCTCATCGTAGGGCAGGAAATTACCCTTTCCTGTCAGGTCGGCAGATGGCACTGAAACAAGGTCGAATCCGTGATTGCCGGTAGTTTCATTCATTACCATGTGGTGTTTGCCTATTGTGGCGGAGATATAGCCTGCCTCGGCGAAAAGTTCAGCTACGGTTCGCTCCTGTGGATTCTGGATTTGGCCGTTACTGTAGGTGCCGTGACTTCGGGCGCAGCGACCAGTGAAGATGGAATAGCGGCTGGGGACACATTGGCCCGTCTGGCAGTAAGCTCGGTCGAACAAGACGCCTCCTGCGGCAATACGGTCCATATTAGGTGTGCTGACCTCTGTGTTGCCGTAACAGCCAAGGGCGTGGGCGTTGTGCTGGTCGGTCATTATGAAAACAATGTTTGGCTTTTTGGTTCCCTGGTAAATATCGATATTACAATTTGAAAAGACGAATCCGGCTGCCGCGACCGCGCCGCACTTCTTTAAGAAATCACGTCTATCCATCTTTTACCTTTCTTTCAGCCTCATTTATTTTTTAGCCATTGGCGAAGCCGGACAAGCTGCCTGCAGGAGCGCAGGGAAATCTTACTCGGTATTTCCATTTAACTTCATAAAGGGTGCTCCGCCGCAAGTCCGCTTGGGGACGCCTTTCGGCGGCGTCCTCCGTAAGGAGTTCTTAGGACTGCGGACTGCACGCTTTGACACTGTTTTTGAAGCACTCCTATACAATTCAAGCTCTATAATACCAAAACTCCATCTCAATTTCAACAACTTTCCGGCAGATTCAGCCCGCCACGTCGCATTAAACACAAGAAAAGCGAGGTATTTGCGTGAAGAATCCACTTATTCTTACTGTTTTGGCATACCTTCACTGTTGGCCTCCATTCCAGAACCCGATTTTCAGCAGTTCCACACATCATCCCGGCCTCGCGGTTATTGTCATATATTGTGGATTGGATTTTTTTCGGGTCGAGGTCTCGTATTGCGTATCTCGTATTGCGGATTTGTTTTGGGATGAAGGGGGCGGAGGACTGAATATCATTTACCCTGGCCGCCTTCGGATTTGCCCTTGCCGTCTTCGGGGGAGTACACTTCCGCTTTGCCGACGGGCTGAAGCTCCCCGTCAATTTCTTGCAGTTGCATCTTGGTGGTGGTGCCGTCGGGCAGTTTCTGGACATACCAGTGCTCGCCCTTGTCGGTGATGTAGATATTCTCGTATGCGCCGACGGATATTTTCTGGAAGCCTTTCGAGCCCTTGGACTTGGCATAGTCGCCCTTGAACTTGGAGTAGTCTCCCTTGAACGATTTGTCCATGGAAACGATATCCGCACGTTCCCCCGAGTGCTCGTAGGCGTTGGAATGATCGGCCGAAGCCACCGCCTGATCGGAGTCGCCTGCGGCGTTGAATGGGTCTGTGTCGCCGCCTTGATGGTCCTGTTCGTCCAAGGCATAGAAGTCCTGCTCGGATCCGGCGCCATGCATGTCTACCGAGCGTTGTCCGGAGTCGCCGGCGTTCGAAGCCGGGGCCGGAGCCGGGGCGATTGCGACATTGCGGGCCCGCTGGACGCTGAGGCGGACCTGCCTGATGCCAAGCGACAGGACGGTAACCAACCCCAGGATAAACGCCGCCATTATGAGCTGCTTTGTCATTTGCTTCATGTCTTGCTCCGTTTCATGTCCAATGTCACAAAAGACACCAGAAAAGCAAGGTATTTTCGTGAAGAACCCAGCCGTGCTTACAAGAATATGGTACAATTTTTATTTCTTATTGTCAATAGAAAAATGACCGTGGGAGCAAGATCAAAGCCCACATAAAACTCCAAGGGCGGAGCAGACGTGGAGCTAAAAATTTTTGAGATTGCTTCGCTGCGCTCGCAATGACCCCGCACTAAATTACAGCAAGGGCCTATTTCGTGCGGGGCAGGCATGTCTTTTTCTATTCTATGACGTGGATGTTTTTCTTTTTGCACATATCCTTTAGGACTTTTGGCCATACGGTTGCGCTGACCTCTCCGATATGGGCCTTTTTTAGCAGAAGCATGAAGGTGCGGGACTGTCCGATGCCGCCGCCGATGCTCAGAGGAATCTCATCGTTCAAGATTGCTTGGTGATACGGCAGCTTTAGGAAATCAAGCTGGCCGGAGATTTCAAGCTGCTTTTTGAGCGTTTCAGCATTAACGCGAATACCCATAGATGTTAGCTCGTGGCGGCGCTTTGTCACGGGGTTCCAGACGAGAATGTCGCCGTTTAGGCCATGCATCGGTCTGCCATCCTCGGATGTTGTCTCTGAGACCCAGTCATCATAGTCAGCAGCCCTCATTTCGTGTGGGTAGCCATCTTTTAGCACCCAGCCGATGCCGTAGATGAAGATGGCGGGGTATTCCTGTACTATGGTTGTCTCTCGCTGCTTACGCGGCAGGTCGAGGTATTTGTCGAGTATGTCCTCGGCGTGGATGAATGTCAACTCGTCGGGCAGGTCGGGGTATTTGTCGGTCTTAAGCTGTGGGAAGAGCTCCTGGACGTGAGTCTCGGCGCCCTTGAGGACCTTCCAGATTTTCTGGACGACCTGCTTGAGGAATTTGAGGTTTCGCTGCTCGTCGGTTATTGCCAGCTCCCAATCCCACTGGTCCACATAGGCGCTGTGGTCGTGGTCGAGGAAATAGTCCTTCCGTATGGCCCGCATGTCGGTAAGCAGGCCCTCGCCTATGTCCATTCCGAACTGCTTGAGGGCGATGCGCTTCCACTTGGTCGCAGCCTGGACGACCTGGGCGTCGATTGGATTCTTGTCATAGTCGTTTGAAATGTGGAACTGGATTGGGGTCCTTGAGCCGTCTCGGTCGAGCAGGTCGTTGATGCCGCTTTCGACGTCAACAATAAGGGGAACGGTAACGCGGATTAGATTGAGCTCTTTACAGAGATTCTCCTCGATATAATCCTTAACTGCATAGGTGGCATTTTGTGTTTCTTTTGGTGACAGCAGCGAGCTGTAATCCTGCGGCAGGATTTTCTCAAGCTCATTATAATCGCCGATGCCGGGGCCGGCCAGGTCTGCTTTTTTGTCTGCCATTGTGTTGTCTCCTAAACGTTTCGGTCAGAGTTCATTCCGGATGACTATTCATTTGATTATTTAGCTGCATCTTCCGCCGGGCTTAGATGTACTCTACTGTAGCCGGCGGCTTGGGAGTTAGGTCATAGAGGCAACGGTTGACATCTTCGATTTCGGTAGTAATACGGTCGCAAATGCGGTGGAGCTTTTCCCAGGGCAGCTCGGTGACGGTTGCAGTTCGGGCATCGGTGCTCTCAATGCAGCGAACGACGATTATCTGGCCGAATTCCCGCTTGTTGTCCCTTATTCCCGTAGCGCGGTCGTTCAGCAATACAGCCATATACTGGAAGGCGCCGCTGTCGCCGAGCTCTTCTTCAACAACAGTGGTCGCTATGCGTACGGTATCGAGACGCTGGCGTGTCACTTCGCCTACGATTCGGGTTGCGAGGGCCGGACCGGGGAATGGGATGCGATGGGAGACTTCGGCCGGCAAACCCAAAGCCATGGATACTTCGCGGACGCCATCTTTTCTCAAGGTCTTTAGCGGCTCGAGCACAGTATAGCCGTAAGCTTCCTGTGTGTCGATACCGAGCTGGACGAGGATGTTGTGCTGTCGTTTGATGCCTGCTACGGTTTCTTCGATGTCGGTGAGAATAGTGCCGTGGAGGAGGAACTTTGCTCCGGATTCTTTGACAAGTCGGCCGAAGACCTTCGAGTAGAATGTGTCGGTAACGGCCTGTCGTTTTTCTTCGGGGTCGGTCAGGCCTTCCAGGGCCGATAGAAAATCGTCCTGGGCATCCACCAAATCGACCGGAATGTCCATTTGAGCGAAAGTATCGACTACCTGCTCGGGTTCACCTTCGCGCATCAGGGCGTTATCAATAAAGACGGTTCTGAGCTTATTACCAAGGGCCCGGTGTCCAAGGACGGTCGCGAGGGAACTATCGACCCCGCCGCTAAGTGCATTGATGGCCTTTTCATCCCCCACCGTCTGCTTGATGTCGGTGATTTGTTCTTCGACGAATTTTTTGGCATCCATTGTAGCTCCTTGCAAACTCCTTTTGAGTGATATTGAAAATAAACCAAACCACAAAAGCGTGAATTTAATAGTTCCGTGACAGGATGTCAAGAATTGCCAAAGATTTATCGCCGAGAGGAATGGAAGTGCGTGCACTGTGCTGCAATGCGGCAATTCGGGCTGAGAATTAGTTGCGGGCGAGCCGGCTTTGGCTTAGTTTGGCGTTGTGTATTTCGACGACCGAATCAAGCAGGTCTTTGTTTGTCCGATTTTTCCTGATATGAAGCATCTTTGTTCTGGCCAAGACGTCCGAAGATTCGACTTTGTAGAGGAAATCGACAAGTCGTCCGAGCGTCAAATTCTCCAGCTCTATTTCGACAATTGTCTCTGAATAGTCCGGCTCAAGCGGCAGTACCTGCTGTTTCATTGTCACGAGGTTTCCTTCGAGCATTGACTGGCGGACCAACGATTCGAGGAACGGCAGCAACTCGAAGCTTTCTTGCTGCGAAGTTATTTTTGTACGCAAATCCTCAAGATTGTCACGGAGAAAGACGTACTCTTTGCTCGCGGCGCGGAGTTTTACAAGTTCGTTGTGTTTTTGAGCAATGACGCGATTGAGCGTGTTTATTCTCTCAAGGGCTGGCTTGATTGCAAAGGCAAACAGCGACCAGGCGACGGCGAAAGCCGCCAAGGCGGCGGCCAATAATCTTTCTCTTCGTGTCAGGCGTATCATTTCTGCTCCTTTGCGGCTGAAGATATTAAGATGCTGAATTGTACGAGGTCGGTATTTGGATTCTTCTGGACATCCCGGACTTCAACGAGCGTGAAGCCGGGGACCTGCCGGAGATGTCGCTGCCATTCGTACACCGATTCGAACGAATCACAGGTGCCGGTTATCCGAACGGTATCGGCGGCTATCAACAGGTCGTCAACTTTCAAATCCGTCTGCGATGGAGTGCTGTCACTTATGTGGCGCAGGATTTGGAGCGGGCCGAGGGCAGTCGGGCTGAAAGATGCAAAAAGCTGGTAGTCGCCGCGGAAAGAGTCGAGCTTCTGCTCCAACTGGGCAAGCGGACTTACAATGTTTTTCTCATCAGGCAAAGCGGTTTGAAAAGTTTGGCGGATTTCGCTTTTTATATCAGCGTAGTCGGCTTCCAAACACGAGAGCTGCACGAACAGGCCAATCAATAAGAGGATGACAACGGCCCCCGCAAGTGCTGCGTAAGTTGCGATTTCTTTTTTGACGTTGAGGGGCGACTTTGTATCAGTATTGTCAGCTTCGAGGAAGTTTAGGCCTGTAGTTTGGTCGGGGGCCAAGAGCTGTAAAGCGAGGCCTTCGGCAACACAAGCTGAGAGAGCAGCTTTGTTGTCACTGTCAGAGGGAGTTTGAACAACAGCGGAAGGGTCAACGACGGTGGTCCAGCAGTCGAGGTTTTGTTCGATGAGCGACTTGAGATATTCACCGTTGGTATCTGTAGCAAGCAGATAGATTCCGGTATCGGGCTCAATTGGGGCCCCAAAGACTTTTTGCCAGGTGATTTGAGCTTCGCGTGAAATAAGGTCGGCAATCTGCTCCTGAATCGAATCAGTATTATCGTTGTCAGAGAAAGCAATGGGAATGTTTCTGACGCTGAGAATATCTTTGCCGCGGGTAACCAGCAAAGTAAGATGAGATTCGTCTAAGAAGACAATGACAGCACTGCCGGTGGTGATTTCGGGATGGTTGAGAGCGACTGCGGAATGTATTGCAAAAGCAGGAGCTTCAGCCAGTTCAGGGTGAATCTTAGAGTCAGCAAGGACATTCAGCCGGTGATGCAGTGAAGCTCTGTCGGCAGCTACGGTAAGGACAGAATATTTATCGTCCGAGAGCGGGTGATACGAACAAACCTGAGCAATGAGCTGGTCCGGCTGTATGGGAAAGGAGAATTCCAATGCTTTAGAACTTTGCTGACGGAGCTGTTCGAGGCCGGCAGCGTCGGTTTGGAGGTTCCGAAAGTAAACGGTGTCATAAGGCACTGAAATCGCTATGGGCGCGCGCCTATCAAAGCCATATTCGCTGAACAACGAGCGGAATATGTCCGGCAGGGAATCCGTAGCTCGACGGGTTTGTGCACTGAAGAGCTTTTCGATGCGGAAATCCCGACCCGTGCGAAGAATTTGTACCACCCTCAAATATAAAGGACTAATATCTATACCAATGCATCGTTTGGCCATTATCCTGCCTCTAACTTCTTTCTTTGTAAATATCCCAATCGTAATTTTCTAAAGCTCTTTGCATACAATCACATCAATACTATTTGTTGCTGTGTTTTTTTGAAGCAGCGCAACTATGGTACAACTAATGTTGCCAACATTTCCCCGTGACGTGAGGCGATAGTGCCGGTCTGTCGAGCGGACGGTGGCGGTCTTTCTGATTGCGTTATAGACACCGTCCGTCATTCCGGGGACATCTCGGAGCTGGGCGATAGTTTCAAAAGGTCTGATTTTTCGGCGGTCGATGAGCATTTGCGCCAAAGCGGGGTCCATATTTTCCGAGAGCGTTTCGAGCACGAGCTTTGAAGCACAATTGATGTTGACTTTGCCGTCGCCTTTGACCGTTACGTAATCACGTATTCGCTCGAAGATTTGCGGTGTTATCCCTTTAACCAGCAGAAGCTCCTCAGTCGTATCAAGCGAATTATTTTTGCAGCGATATGGAGGTTCGAGGCCGACGTAATAATCAGACTCGGCCCCTAAATTTTCGTTCTTTACAAAGGGCAGGCAGGTGCGCAATTCGTCGGAGTCGGTCCAATCGACAATTGAGGGCACCAGCGTGTAGCCGATGTGAAGGTCGTCGAGGCGGCGGCGATTGAGCAAGTCTATGAGCCGAAGTAACTGGTCTATTCGGGTTCTGTTCAGTACGCCGGTCTTACTCTTCAGCAGGTTAACATTCAGCTTGCCACTTTCTTCTGTAACGGTTATCGAGCAGGTACCATCACCAACGGCAATACTTTTTTCACCTGAGAGCAGGACCATTAACTTGCCGTTTGTATCGATATCGGCGGGGCTTTTTAGAGCTGCAATAGCGATATTGAGTCCCGTTCTTGCACAATTGAGCGCCTGGGCAGATTTTTGCGTGCGGACGACGGCGAGCAGCTCGGCCCGGGATTTACGGTTGAAGCCGAACAGTAAAACCGCCAGCATTATGATTGTGCAGAGGACAACAACCACTACAAATCCGCCTTGTTTTGTTTTTGTTCCGTTAAATCTCATAGCTCGTTCACTTCAGACGCCTTTTTCAGGACGAAGGTTCCTTTTGTTGATTCTTGGCGGCACGTACATACGCGACAGTACTGAAAGTCGCTTCTCTGCGATTCTCATCATGACAAGTGATGGTGATTCTTACCGCGGCCGGTAGTTTTTTCTTCTGCACGAAATCCCACTTTTGCAGCCACTGCTTTCCATCGGAAAAGGCCAGCTCAATATGCTCGACGTTTTCGATGAGCGGCTGGAAATATCTTTTCTCCACGAGGTCTATAGGAGTTTGAACAAACCTTCTCTGGTCTATATAAAGCGTACCCGTGGTCCTATCGAATTTGTAAGCGACGTCAAATAGGCCATCCGGCTGATGCTGTCGGCACCGAAGCGGAGCGGCAGTTACCAGGTTCAGAATTTCACCGGCGGGGTCATCCGAGTCGCCTTTGAAATAGTTGACCGGATTTTCAGGAGCCAGCTTTGGCTTGGCAGAAGGCGGTCTGAACTGCTCGGTAACATCCTGAATTTTGCCGGCATAAGAGCAGCGTATCTGCCGAGCGAGCGTCGCCAGGACGCTGCGGCCCTGTTGAGAGAGAGCCATCCCGGATTTGTAAGCTTCGACTGATTTCGAGGTAGCAAAATAGCTGCCGTAAACCATAGAGATAATCATAACGATTATCGCCATAGCCACGAGAATCTCAACCAAAGTAAAACCGGGTTTTGGGCGGCTTTTGTTCATTCTAATTTCCTATCCGCAACGCAGGTTGACATTTGCAGGTGCTTGCGATGAACGCCCTGCTTGAAAGCAACATCGACAGATATTTTTCGCAGTCCGTTGATATCGGCTCGGAGCCACTGCGGCAGGTGCAGGCCAGTAACTTCGGTTCGCCATTTCAGGGATAAATTATCCCTTTCGACGCTGCCGGAATTGGTTCCGAGTTCCGGGTATCCGCCGGCAAGTGTTTCGGCGATTTTATCCTGCGCTAAAAAGACGGCTTGAGAAGTCATCCGGGCAGTGTTGACCATGCGGATGCTGAGCAGGTGGAACCGGAGCAGGCCCAGCAAAGAAATCGAGACAATGGCGAGGGCTGCAATGACCTCAATAAAAGTAAACCCCGCCCCGTTAGAGAACTTTCCAACGGGGCCCGTTAGAAATCTCTTTCTTGGCGCTCCATTAGAAATCCTCATTTCTCCACAGGACGCCTTGCGGCGCGACGGGGTCAGCGCTCTTGCCCTACTCGTATCATTCAAAACTGTAGAACCATTTTTCCCAGACATAATTATCCCATCTCATCAAGGTTCCAGCTTTCGATATCGGCACTGTCTTCTGTGCCGCCATCCTCACCATCTTTGCCATAGGATTCCAAGTCATAGTCCCTGCTGTGCAGTCCCGGAGAGATATAGACATATTGATTGCCCCAGGGGTCTGACGAGACCTTGTCGAGGTAGCCGTCACTGTTGTAGCCCCTTATGCCCGGGTCGGAAACAAGTGCTGCAAGGCCCTGGGAGGTGGTTGGAAACTGGCCGGTATCGGTTTTGAACAGGGCCAGCGCGGATTCGATGTTGCGAATGTCAACTTTTGCCTTCATTCTGCGGGCCTGTTCGGGCCTGTTTAATATCCTCGGCATAATTGTGGTCGCCAAGAGACCCAAAATAACAACCACAATCATAAGCTCTATCAAAGTGAAACCCCTGGAACGCGCATTGCTTATTGCGTATTGCTTATTGTGTTGTCTTTTTCTGTTCATTGTCTTACAAAGCTCCGCTAAATAACCTGATTGATTTCGAATATAGGCAGCAAGACGGCCAGGACTATAAAGCCGACTACGGCCCCCATAACCAGAAGGATGGCCGGCTCAAGCAGAGAGGTCAGCGTTTTGGCCGTCAGCTCGACTTCGCCATCGTACATATCAGCAATATCCATCAGACCATCTTCAAGCCCACCGCTGATTTGGCCTGTTGCGATTATGTGAACTACGATGGGCGGAAACAGTTGGGCTTTTCCCATTGCCTCGGCGATATTATCCCCCCTGCCGAGACAATCCTTTACGGAATCGAGGGCATTTGCGATAAAACGGTTCCGGACCACACCTTTTGTGGTTTCCAGGGCAGTAAGTATCGGGATACCGCTTGCCAGAAGTACGCCCAAAGTCCTTGCCAAGCGTGCTATTTCCAATTTGAGAAAGAGCCCGCCAAAAAGCGGGAGCTTCAGTTTGGAGCGGTCCCAGGTAAGGGCGCCCTTTTCAGTTCTGAGCCAGGCGCCTACTGCAAAGCAAGCACCACATACTACGATTGGGAACAGTATCCAGTATGTTTTCATAAAAGCGCAGATTGAGATTAGCAGTGTTGTGGGCCAGGGAAGCTGCTGGTCCATCTCGAGAAAAATCTGTGTAATACTGGGTACCACAAAAGATAAAAGGAACACGACCACACCAAAGGCGACGACAGCCATCATCAACGGATAAGCAATAACGGATTTGACCTTGCCGGCGAGATGTACGCGCTTTTCGAGCATTTCGGCCAGTCGCAAGAGGACCTCTTCCAACACTCCGCCTGTCTGGCCTGCAGCTATCATATTGACGAACACGTCTGAAAAAACGTCCGGATACCTGCCGAGCGCAGCCGAAAGTGCGCTGCCGGCATTAACTCTGTCGCGGACGTCCTGCATAACCTGCGCAAGCGGATTGACCTGTGGTTTCAAGCTCAATAGTCTGCGACTGGAAGGACCGGCATTTTTCCGTTCACTGGAAAACGCGGCACGAGTATCCTGCAACTGTTCGACCAAGGCAGATAAAGCAGGTACAAGCGGCATACCGGCCCGGAGCAGTGTCGCCAACTGGCGCGTTACTCTGCAGATGTCCTTAGTGGAGATTCTTCTAAGAACGTCCCGCCGCAAGGCGTCCCCAAGCGGAGTTCCGAGGGCCTTCTGCTCAGCAACAGCGCTACTAACTTTCTGAGCAGTCCCAGCATCGGGGGGCTGCTCTTCGGTCACCAGATTATATTGAGCCACCGACACTTTCAGTTACCTCTAAATTTGTGTTGATATTATCCTGAGTGACCCTGTAAACCTCTTCAAGGGTAGTGCGGCCCGCCGATGCCTGGCGTAATCCATCCTCTCGCAAAGTGCTCATACCCTTTTGGACAACGGCCTGCTTGATAATATGCGCGTCACGGTGTTTTGTTATCATTTCCTTGACGTCGTCATCAATTACCAGCAGCTCGAAGATTCCCGTTCTTCCGAGGTATCCGGTTTTGAGGCAGTTTTCACAGCCGAGGCCCTTGTAGAACTGTTCCTGGACCAACGAATCACTATGGCTTTCGTCGGCCGGGGAAATCGAGTGCTGCTGGGGGCCATAAGGGCTTTTGCACTGCGGACAGATGAGCCGTATGAGGCGCTGCGCCATAACGGCCACGACCGAGGATGAAATCAAATATGGCTCAATGCCCATATCAACCAGCCGAGTCACCGCTGAGGCGGAATCGTTTGTGTGCAGTGTGCTCAGGACCAAATGACCCGTGAGGGAGGCCTGGATAGCAATCTCGGCGGTCTCGAGGTCGCGAATTTCTCCAATCATAATAATATCCGGGTCCTGCCTGAGGATGTGACGTAAGGCATTGGCGAAGGTAAGATTTATCTTTGGCTTTATCTGCATCTGGCCGATGCCGGCGAGCTGGTACTCAATCGGGTCTTCGACGGTAAGGATGTTTCGCTCTTCGCAGTTAAGTTCGTTAAGGGCTGCGTAGAGGGTGGTTGTCTTGCCGCTTCCGGTAGGACCGGTGAGCAAGATGATGCCGTGGGGGATGCTAATGAGCTTGCGGAATTGATTAAGCAGTTCCGGGCCGAAACCCACCCGGTCCAGAGTTAATTCGCCGCGGCTCTTATCCAGCAACCTGAGCATTAGCCGTTCGCCGCCCAATGTCGGGATGATAGAGACCCGAATATCGACCAGGTCCCGTCCAATTTTGATGCGGCTCTGACCGTCCTGCGGCAATCTTCGCTCGGCGATATTGAGATTCGCCATAATTTTTATCCTCGAGAGCAGTGCCGGAATCTGGTGTTTCGGCAAGGTGCAGACATCGTGCAGCACGCCATCGACCCTGAAGCGCACGCGGGCCTGGTGTTCATAGGGTTCGATATGGATGTCGCTGGCCCTGCTGTGGACGGCCTGAAAGAAGATTCTGTTGACCAGCTTTACGGCGGGCGCTTTGTCGGCAATATTGAGCAGGTCCTCGGCCTGTGTCTGGATGGAAGCTCCATCGAGAGCGCTATCGGCACCGGGTAAATTCTGTTCGTCGGGGTCGTCACCGCCGCCGACTGCAGTATGATAGTAACATCGACTTATGGCCTTTTCTATTTCAGAAGCAGGACAAACAACTCGAGTACACGGTCGGTTCAAGACACTCACAATCGCATCGTACGCTTCGATATTCAGCGGGTCTGTCAGAGCAACTGCGGGGCGTCCATCTTTCAAAATGATTGGAATGGCACACTGGTTCTTAAGGAACTCAAGCGGCAGTTTCCTTACCAGCTCCGGGTTTAACTGCTCGGGCGAGATGGACTCCAAATACTCAGTGGGCTGCCAAAGGTTTTGCACCCCAGCCGGCTGGTCCTGCCCCCCCTGCTTCGCTTTTGCGGAGCAAAACGGCGGGGGCTCGGGGGTCCCGGTTTTGCAAGCCCCTCGGGCCCCTTGCGGGGACTCTGCAAAACGGTGACCATCAACTGTTTGTCCATCCAGTTCTGTATTCACGAGTCATCCTCCTCGAAGCGTCGTCAAGAAATCATTAGATGTCAGTCCCGCTCTTTCTTGCGCTGGGAATCTTCGAGCACTGGCGCCATTTCCTTTTTCTTTTTCTCGGTTATCTGGTCCAAATCCTGCTGACTGCCCAACCTGTGCGGCGTTATGAAAATGAGCAGATTAGTCTTCTGAACTTTGTCTTTATTGTATCTGAACAGGGCACCAATAACAGGCACGTCACCGAGGAGAGGAATCTTTTTCACGACGGTATCTATGTCATCTCGAATAAGGCCTCCGATTACAACGGTTGAGCCGCTGTCCATTGAGATTACGGTTTGGGCCTGGCGCTTGGCCGTTGCGGGAGTATCCGTAGAAGTTGTGGAAATCAGTTTTGTGAACTCGGTGTCAACCTCAAGGCGGATAAGCCCGCCCTGGCTGATGTGCGGCGTTATCTCCAGTGTAATGCCGACATCTCTGTATTCGTAGCTTTGAATCACAGTAGGAGTGCTGGGGTCAGTCTCGGTAATTCTCGATTCCATAACATAGGGTATGTTCTCTCCCACGATAATCTTTGCCGTGTGATGGTTCGAAGTCGTGATGTGTGGCGTAGAGAGGATGTTGGCGCCGGTTTGTTTCTGCAAGGCGGCCAGGATTGCTCCAATTCTAGGATGGGGGCCGTCTCCTATCAAGGCGCCGGCCCCTTTCCAGGCGCCAAACGCGAGTCCTTCGAGAGTGCCGCTGGCAAAATCGACTCTGGGGCCAAAATTTGTCGCCCCGAAGAAGCGAACACTGTCATCGACGGCCTGGTCAAGGGCATACCAGTCAACGCCTATTTCTTTGAGTCTTTCTTCACTCACCTCTATAATCTGCATTTCAACCAGGACCTGCTCGCGAACAATATCGAGCTGCTCTATGATCTCGGCAATAACTTCGAAGTCCTGGGCCGAGGCGGCTATTATAAGTGAGTTTGTTCCCTCATCAGCGGTAACCTGAACGGGCTGGGCGGCTTCAAGCGCGCCGGAGATTTTCAGATTTGTCAGAGCGGCTGTAAGCGATTGAGCAACTTCCTTTGACTGGGCGTTTTGGAGGTAAACCACGTGGACGTTGTCTGTGCCGACGGGCCGTTGAATATCGAGCTGTTCTATCAAGCGTCTTATTGTCTCGGCGTCCTGAGCGTTGGCTACAACAATAAGAGAGTTCGTTCTGGCATCGGGCAGAATTTTTACACCCGTATCAATCTGGGGAATACTTCGGTTGCGTGCGGCCTGCACCGAAGCGCCTTTGCCTTTCTGCATTATACGCGTTATTTGCTCGCCGAGGACCTGGGCGGAAGCAAATTCGAGGGTGAATACGAAAGTTTCCTCTTTCGAGCCGGTCACGTCAAGGGCCTGAATGATCCTGGCAAGATGGTGTATGTTCGAAGAGGTGTCGGTAATAACGATGGAATTTGTCCTCGGATAGATGGCCATCTGTGAATCGGCAGCCAAAAGAGGCTGAACAATATGGCTGACCTCTGCTGCGTCGGCGTAACTGAGCGGTATAATCTGGGTGACGACAGAATCGGTTTTTGGGATTTCCGCGGGGTCGCTGCCGATACGAACCTGCAAGTTACCCTTTGCGGCCTCTGCCTTTGGGACTATTTTGACGAGGCCCTGGGCCGGGACGGCGGCGTAACCCTGGACTTCCAGAATCGATTCGAGGAAATCGTAGAGGTCTGCAAGACGTATCTTTGTGGGAGACATCACTGTAACGGTGCCGCTAACCTTTTCGTCCACGACAAAGTTGATGCCGGTTATGTCACCGATTGTCTTTAGAACAGTACGAATGTCAACCTGGTCAAAATTCACAGATATGAGCTCATCAGCCATCCCGGGCTCATCAAGTGCAGGCATATTTACACTGCTCCGGTAAGCCCCTCGGGCCCCTTGCGGGGACACCTGCTGCGAAGCGGCGAAGGTGCCGTCATTTTCGGCTGAGATTCTTCCGAAGGAATGAGCCAGTGTTTTGGCGGATG
>Ga0114919_10000927_pt1 | contig 23463 bp, 31 predicted proteins | sample BlataG_FD_88682 | JGI IMG/M metagenome (GOLD analysis project Ga0114919, IMG submission 88682) | Deep subsurface microbial communities from Black Sea to uncover new lineages of life (NeLLi) - Black_00105 metaG | ecosystem: Environmental > Aquatic > Marine > Oceanic > Sediment | place: Atlantic... | reverse complement strand
CCCCCCCCCCCCCCCCGACAATTCACACAGAGGTCGGCACCGACGACCCCATCCCCATCCCAAATGTCAACTCTAAAATCCTTTCCAAGGTCATTGAATACTGTGACTACCATGTCAAGCAGGAACAGGCCAAGACCGACTCCAAGGATGCCAAGTCCGACGAAGAAGTCAAAGCATGGGATACGGAGTTTACCATTGTCGAACAGGGTGTTCTTTTCGAACTCATCCTGGCAGCCAATTATCTTAACATCAAGTCACTTTTGGACCTGACTTGTCTGACAGTAGCCAATATGATCAAGGGCAAGACTCCAGATGAGATCCGTAAGAAGTTCAACATAGAGAATGACTTTACTCCTGAAGAGGAGGAAGAGGTTAGGAGAGAGAATCAGTGGGCTTTTGAATAGGTGATTGATTCAATGCTCAGGTGGGCGGTTTCAAAACGATGAACAATGTACACAACATATACACGAAGGAATTGTTCGAGGATGTAAGTATGTAGTGGAACCAATATTATTACTGTATGTAATGGTTATGTCATACAAGAAGTGGTGTGTCTTACATGAAACAAAGAGAGGGAGGGGGGGAGGGGCGTCCAAAACTAGTGGTAAGAGAAAAAGAGAGAGGGGCGTTATTATTATTATCATTGCTTGGCCTCTCCATTTGGTGGTTTTGGATCCTCATCATTAAGACCTTCTTTGAGTTCCTTCTCAAACTCCTTTGCAGCACCCTGGAAGCTCTTAACTGTCTTTCCTAGAGTTTTGCCTACCTCTGGAAGCTTGGCTGGGCCTGCAGTGAGAGGAGAAGGAGACAGTCGGGGAGATTGGAAGAGATTAGTTCTGTGGTGACAGAAGGAAGATACATGGTTTGAATATCGTTTGTATTGTAGTACAAAGTTGTCTTACCGTAAATAAGGAGAACGACACCGGCAATCACAGCTAACTCTGGAGCACCAAGACCGAAAATACCCATTGTAGTGACTTGTCTAGGAGATTGTTTTGTGGTAATCCTCAAATGTGTAGATGGCATGGTTCTACCAGCAAATATGCTCTTCTTGGCACATACAACAGCCGGTCTAGAGACCTGACATCTCACTACTAGTGAAGACATTATTTGGGATTCACTAAGTTTTATATTCTATTACTTAAAAGCTTTAATCCTATAAAGCCTACAGTTGGTAGCGTAACAGTGATTAAATTATTTCGAAGAAACTGTATCATCCCATCATAAATCTCCTTGATTTTCCTCTACCCAGCCCAAACATCGTCCCACCGCCGCGTTCCTCCTCCTTCTTCACCTCATCACTCCTGCACTCAAAACATCAATCATATTATACACCTTCTTCTCTGCACCCTCTTCTATCTGTTTAGCTAAAAATATACATGCATCTACAGTTCCTTCAGCATACACAACTCTTCCAACCACATTATGCTTAAATTCCAATGTCACACTCCCATCAGGAGATGTCAGCGTGTAGGTATGAAAAGCATGACCCGACAGCGCACTCTCCGGCACCCCCATTCTATCTATCTGCTGGCTAGTATCCCTCACTCTCTCAATATCACTGTCTTTAAAGTTATACAGACCCATCTTCCTCATAGATTCTACTACTGCCTTGGCGGTGCCAGATGTGTCGACCTTGGTGCGCTGATGGCTCTCCACAACATTCAATGTATAGCCAGAAAAACAACCAGGAAACTTGTCTGCCATCATTTCCATCATAGTTTGGAATGCCACTATCTGTTTACCCATATTAGGAGCAATTACTCCGTAATTCTCAGATGCAAGGACGTCTTTCAGCAGCAATTCTCTGTCGCCGCCGGTGGTGCCCATCACAAAGGGAAGGCGATTTTTGCAGTAAAAATTTGCATTTTCATTCACTGCTTGGGGCAGGGTGTAGTCTACTATGACCATAGTTGGGTACTTTGATCTAATTTCATCCATTCTGCGCTGTCTTTCTTCTGGGCCAATCAGTTCTACAGGGATTCCACACACTCCAATGTTACCGACTGCCACGGCTTCAGAGGAACCAGTGAGACTGTAAGGGACTAACTCGCAGCCTGCTCTAACTGCTGCTTCTGCTGTTGCATGGCCCATCTGTGTAATGGAATAAAATACGGTGGTGAGTTGTGGATTTATAGAAATAAGATAGAGAAGGAGGGGGATTAATGACTGGAAAAGGGAGGAAGGGAAAGCTTACTTTGCCTGTGCAGCTATTCACCATGATTGGTGGGAGCGAAGCGGTGATTTGCAAGCTACGTCTAGAAAAACGGGTGTGTGCATGCGCAATCAATGACGATGTCATAGGTGATGAAATTGAGCATGATCTATGCCTGGAGAGGTTTATAGAGTGCAGTCTACTCATCTGTAAGAATTATTTGAAAATTGATTGAAATTCCCTCGTCTCAAGCAATTCACCCAATGATGTTGCGATCTATAAGTGCTTCAATGATCGATTAAATTAGGTGATGATGAGTGATGCTGTGGTAGAAATTGATTGGGAACTCCAATTTCTGGGCACCCTGGTTTCCTTTGGGGTCTCCCTTCTTGCAATTGCGACAAAAGCAGATAGTGTCCTAATATTCTGCATAATCATTGCATTCTGTGAAATAATTGTGTGTGGACCATTAGGTGTACTAGTGGCATAAATCATAACCATAAATCATCCACCATTCAGCTTTACTCCAAAAACTTGATAAATACACAAACCGGGCTGTTAATAGTTATCTACTAACTGTATTCTGACTGTACATTCATATTTACGGATCCAGAATTTTCTAATTTTTCTTCTACGCTGAATTAAACTCTAGATTGATTTCCGTGATGGCTCGGAAACGTTATACAGAGTAAGTAAACACCTCTAAGCACCCTATTCGTAACGAAAAGTTTTTACACGTCACCTCAATACAACATTATTCCACCCTTGACTCACTCACCACTCTGTCCATCCATTCTCCATCCCCCCCGCCGCACACACAGGGCCGAGATGCTTGCCCTTCGCGACACTCCAGCCTGTGCTCACCTCCCAGATGGCCTCAACGCAGATGACATTCAAGACCTCCTTGAGTCTGGTTTCTTTGACAAGTCCAACCCTACCACCCCTCCAGGTGCCAACTTATATCTCGGTCCTCAACGCGGAGCTGGAACTGGAAGGGGTGGTGGCGCTGGCACAGGGGCCGGATTCCTTCCCTCCATTGCCAGAGGACGTGGCACACCCATCCACAGCAGGCTGGTTGTTGCAGACAGTGACAGTGGTCCCCTCTCTCCAGATGGATCCAGGGGCTTTGGACGCTCTCCATCTACTGGATCTGGAGCCTTCCCATCTAGTCCAACTATGGCTACTACAATTAGTAGTAATAATAATAACAGATCAAGATTCGAAGATAGGTGGGATAAATCCAAGGCAGCAGCAGCATCTTCATCTATTACTGGAGGTGGTAATAATAATAATAGTAGTAGTAGTAGTAATAATAATAATAATAATGCAAATGCCAATGTCAAAGATGGAAGGTGGGGCAAACAGGGAGGAGGAGGAGGAGGTAAAGATGATGGCAATGGTGACTGGAGGTCAAGAAAAGCACACAACCCAGAACCACGATATTCTTGGCAAGATTCTCGTCCTGGTGGCCCAATGTCTCCCCATGCAGGAGGTGGTGGAGGTAGTGGTATGCCAGAATGGGCTAGTGACACAGGCAGCGGTCCTGCAATATCTGTGACTGCTGAAGACATCGAGCAAGAGCGGTTGAAGATGCAGTCTCAATGGAAGAAGGAAAAGCAAGAGAGAGAAAACCAAGAAAAAGAGAAGAATGCAGTTGTGAAAAGGAATTATGATGAGCCACCTCCAATGACTGATGCGGATTTTGAGGCTTGGATGAGGGAGGAGGAAGAGGAGCAGACTCGTGAAGTTAGTCTTAGTGCTGCTGCTAGTGGTACAGGTGGGGCAAATAGACAAGGAGGAGGTGTCGGTGGAGTAGGTGGAGCGGCAATGGCACAAGCTGGTCAAAAGATTGATGTTCAGGCAATGTTTGCTGGACAACCACAACAACAACCACAGCACCAACAGAATAATAATCGTGGACATAGCGGCAATAGCAACGATGCATTGCAATCACAATTTGCAAACTTATTCAATGCTAATGGTGGTGCAGTACTGTCATCTCAACAAGAACAACAGGAGCAGCAAAATCAGTTATTTGTACAACAGCTTAAACAACAGCAGCAGCAGCAGCAGCAGCAGCAACAACAGAGACAAGGCGACGACGGTGCTAAGGCCCTCCTGGCCATGCTCCAAGCTCAGCAGCAGCCCCGCCCCCCTCCTCCTCCTCACATGATGCAGCAACAAGGTCCACACCACCACCAGGAGGAGGAGGAGGAGGGCCAATGTGGACACCTAGACCAGGTATGCCCATGCCATCACCACCAGGACATCCCCACCACCTCCCTCCACATATGATGCCTCCAGGTGGTGGAGGAGGACAACAATTAGGACCTCAAATGATGCAAATGCCTCATCTTCCTCATCCAGGTATGAGACCCCCACTACCACTTATGATGCAAGGACAACAACAACAAGGAGGAGGAGGAGGTATGCCCATGCCACCACCACCAGGACATCCACACCATCACCATCATCCAGGAATGCCACCTCCGCCTCATCAAATGAGGCCAGGTATGCCCATGCCGCCACAACCTCCACATATGATGCAGGGACAAGGACAGCAAGGTCCACCGCCACCTGGAGGAGGAGGTCCAGGTCAGCAGCAACAGCAACAGTTGCTGGCACAGTTATTAGCAGCAGCTCGGCAAGGAGGAGGCGGGGGAGGAGGGAACAGAGGGCAGATGCATGGTCAAATGAATCAGCAACACATGAACCAACAGCAGCAACAGCAGCAGCAACAACAGCAGCAGCAGCAGCTTCAGCAGCAAAGGCAGCAACAGATGAATCAACAGCAAGCAAGTTTAGCGGCACTGTTAAGTCACACATCGGGAGGGGGAGGAGGAGGAATGCGACCACCTCCAGGTCAGCAGCAGCAACAGATGTCTCAAGGGATGATGATGCCTCAACAGCAGATGGGGAGAGGGATGATGCCACCACCACAACAGCAGCAACAGAATCAGCAACCTGCATCTGATTTGTTGAGTATGCTGCAGAAGCAGCAAGGTCGGTGAGGTTAGGGGAGAGAAAGAGAGGTGAGCGGGAGTTTTGATAGGTTTTGGGCTATGTAAATGCAAGTGATGGATTAAAAATAGTTGTATGAATAACGTTTCATACGGGGTAGAGACTTGAAAAGACTGTGGATCATTTAAACATTGCTGCAGATCGCAAAGAAATACGCATTCGTTCAGTATATTAACAAAATGTCGTTCTTTGGCGGAAACTTAGCTGGTTTTGGTAGAGGTGGAAATATTGATGACGTAGAACAGGTACATTTTCAGCTTCAAACTTGATCTCAATAATTCTCCTTTCATTTCCCTCTCCCTTTCCCAAGCATATCCCCATTTTTTACTCGTCTCACCACCAAACCTTCCGCATCCCACTGATGCACTCCTTCTCAAATGCAGCTCTTCACAGGAGAACAATCAAACACAGTCCCAGCCGCTGCCGGTGCACCACCCACCGCCCTTGGCAACCCCGCCATTGCCACCATCGCCAACACTCTAGACGAACCAATCTGGGAAACCATCAAACGTGACCTCATCCGCATCTATCGGAACCTTGTAATGGTAGTCTTCCCATTTAAAGATAGATCCCAACAATCTACAGCCCTTAAAAACTGGGATTTATGGGGCCCAATGATCTTCACCCTCACCTTGGCCGTCTTGCTATCAATTGAATCAGCCAAGGCATCCAGCACCTTCTCCCTCGTCTTTGCTCTTGTTTCCATTGGAGCCATAGTTTTAACAGTAAATGTAGTGTTGTTAGGTGGTACAATAGGTTTCTTCCAATCTTTATGCTTATTAGGTTACTGCATCTTCCCCCTGGATGCCGCAGCGCTGACATGTTGGTTTTTCAAGACAATGTTAATCAGGTGGATTGTTGTGCCTGCTGGCGTGTTATGGGCAACATGGGCTTCTATGCCGTTTATTGGGGGTGCTGTACCTGAGAATAGGAGGATGCTGGCTGTTTATCCTTTGGTTTTATTATATACTACCATTGGATGGCTGGCACTAGTCTCGTAGTTTCAGCAGGTAGTGGTAGGAAAATAGAAGAGAGAGAGAGAATAGAGTGTTTTATATCATTGATGACAAACTAAACTAGTACTACTGTAATTGTACTACAACAGAATTCGTGATTATAACGGCTATGGCATGTTACATACTTGTATGGGTACGTCTAGTTGTAGAATATTTCCTGCCACTGCAGTCAACCATGCAACTAAATACTTATAACTCCTATTGACACTACCACCATTCTTATCATCATTGATACTATTAGTACTTAATAGTAAGTCCATTATTTCTTCAGTTTTACATGGATGTATCATAATACAGGGACAGTTGTCCATACCAGGATGCTCTTCATAACTGACTGCATTAATGATATTATGATGATGATGATGATGATGATCGTCTGCTGTGGTTGTCATCAGTTCTAGTATTGATTTCATTGCAATTTCAGGTGTAATAGCTCTTGATCCACTGGTATCTGTAATTCTGATGTATAAAACTGGACATGAGTATGATTGGCTGTAGATGATGGAGTAGGAGAAGATTGCTGGTATCGGTTGTTGTTGTGATGTTGATAACACTGCTGGATCAACATCATAGTCATCAGCAGCATCATGGCCATTAGTATTATCTATGTGGGGGGGTGTATGGTGATGAGGTGATTGAATGGGTCTGATGACGGGTGACAAGTAGAGGTAGCCTCCTGCAGGGAGCGTCGGGGATGGTTGCCACGTCCATAAGGGTTGACCAGAAGGGCTATGCTGCTTCCATGTTGTGCATATTTTCTTTGAGGCGGTCTGGAAATCAGTTGCAGAGAGATAATGGGATGGAGCAGAGAGACTTGGGGTTGCCATGCAGATTGGGAAAATTCAGATCAGTTTTGGATGAAAGGGTGGATGTGGTCACATTGGTGCATTGATATGGCTTTGTTGTGTACACATGATTTCTCAGGAATAATATGAGCACGGGTCTTGCACAATAACACCCATATATAAGCCTGGCAAACTCATCAACTGCAAAAAAAGTAAAATAAATAATCAGCCAGGTGTTCTCCATCGTGCATATTTCATTCCCATTCTCATTTCATTTTATTAACAAGTAGACATTACACGCTCTCCATAACAATGCATTCATCAATCAATACCCCTTGCACATTTAGAACTGCTTCTTGCATCACTGCCAAGTCAACCAGTAGAGCTGTACGCCCTCTTGGCCAGCCAATCAATGCTGTAAGCCTACCGTTTCGCCCATTCACAATTCAATAGCTGAACAATTGTTCATTTCCCGCCACAAAAATAACCGCCCTGATTGATTGATCACCCATCGCCCCTCTCCCGACCGCTCTCTCCTCCACAGTTCTTCAGCAATTTCTTAAAGCCAGCACAAAAGAAATCCCCCTCCAAGCGTGAAACCATCGTTCTCAAACCATCCTACAGCATTCCAGCAGTCCTACTTTCCACAGCAGGCCTCTCCCACTTTGCAGCACAAAGTGACATTCTTGCTGGATTAACTGGAATCCTGGGCGTTTTCCTGGCCATTCAAGCCAGCAGAGTCAAATTCGTCTTTGACGACGAAGCCCTGGAAGTGGTCATCGGTGAACAACAAAAAGACACAGAAAATGTATTCGTTGGAGGTCAAAATAGATGGAAATATTCTACCTTTTCAAATTGGGAGTTTTGGTGGCCCAACTTTCCAGTGTTGGTGTACTTCAAGGAGACACAGACCAAGCCAGAGGGGCAGATACACTTTTTCCCTATTATATTTAATGGAAAGCAGCTTTATGATTTGATGGTAGAGAGATGCGGTCCTTCCATGACTAGTGGACCCAAATGAATAGGTAATTATACTTGTTGTTGTTACTTGTGGCTTCACGATTTGCAGCCTGGATTGTAAAACAAACAAACAGAAAGAGCACAAAAACTGGAGAAAGAACAAGAAACAAAAGCTAATCATTGAAATAATGAATCAATATCCTCTAAGAAAAAAAGTTTCAGATACTGGTACTAGTACCACTACTTATCATAATGAAGCAAGCTCAGCCAACTTTAAGCCTTTCAAGCTCCCTCTCTCTCCCTTCCTAACACCACCACCAACCATATCTTGTCTTCTAGCAGGAGAGCCAGAGTGCACTGCAGGTATAGAATCCCCCATTCCTTCATCATCAAATGCTGGTGATGCTTTACCACCTACAGGAGTAAGACCTCCCATTACTACACCAGCCTCATCTTCTTCTGCCTGCATTGGATTGAATCCAGCCCACGATGATACTGATGTTGTAAGCGCTATTTTCTGTGCTTTTGGTGGTTGTTGCTGCTGTTGAGAGGCACCATTATTTTTATTGTTATCATCACCGCCACCACCACCGCCATTAGCAGGGCCCACATCCTCCCTCGATCCAAACAAGGCAGCATAATCAAAGCTTGATTTCAACAGAGCAGGGTTGGCCTCTGCTTCTTGTAAACCTTGAGCTAGACGTTGACCAGTGAGACTTAATCTTGCCAAGACGTTGTTGATTTGGTTTTCAAGAGTGTCTATGCTGGTTGATGGGTCTTGCTTGGATTTCCTATTATTACTGACCTTTTTATTGTCATCGATGCCTTGCTGCTGCTGCTGCTGCTGCTCTTCCTTTTCCGGCATTACCTTGCCTTCATTGACCTTCTTCTCACTAGCTGCCTCCTTGTCAAAGAAATCCGGAGAAGCTACATCTTCTGCTTGTCCTTCAACAACACCACCTTGACAATACATCAAATTAAACCTTGCAGCAGTATCCCTCTTACCCCTACCGCCACCATGACGGCTCCCATTGACAACATAAGATGTTGGCTCAAAAGTACATTCTGCCATTCTCTCAGCTTCCACCTCTCTCCTTGCAGCTTCCCTCTTTGCAGCCACCACCTCTGCAGTCTTATACAACACTTCATGGCCTGGCACCCCCTGTGGTCTCATTCTTCTAGCAGCCAATGCCAGCGACCTGGCATCAAGCTCAGGTTTGAAGGTGGGCTGCTGAAACTTCGCTTTGCGTGTCTGAGCCATGGGGAGCAAGTAATTACGGGCTAGGCCTCTTGTTTTGGCCAGCACTCTGTCCATGAGGGCAGCAAATTGAGAGGCGGTGATTCTGTTAATGATGACGCTGTTGGAAGGATCAGATTGGAGCTGTCTTTGTTGTGATTTGAGAAAGAGTTGGGTGGCGTATTCAATGTCTGCTCTGACTTCAGGGTCAATGGAGTCCATGAAGGATTCATCTGAAACGATGGCCACCAGGTTGATTGACGGTACAACTGCTGCTGATGATGATGATTGTGGTATTGCCTGTTGCTGGTCACTATTACTGCTACTACCACCAACTGGTCTGCTTTGCAAGTAGTTAAAAATAGCTCTAAACCTCTCTTGTTTCACTTTCTCCATCAGCCTCTCAGACTTGGGGTTGACTTTGGGCTCAGACGCAGCACGCACAGCAGCTTCAACTGCAGCACTCTTCATTTTTTGTGCTTTTTGGTCCTGTACTTGTTTCACTGAGTAGAGGTATTCTCCTATTGGGACACCTCCTGGATTCCTTCTACCTGACCTTGCCCCTCCTTCCCCTTCATCATTACTAGCAATAATTATACTGCTACTGTCTTCGTCAACAGCGATGCTTTCCTTGTTGCTCAGGTAACTGGGAGCTGGTCTAGTGTGTGGCTGGAACAGAGGTCTACCAGTGTTTGGATCGATGGGATTGTTCTCCACAGCATCCCTTGCTGCTTGCAATCGTTCTTGATACTTGCGACCCATATTTAGCAGACGAAGAGCTACATCCGTTGGCTCTTCTTCTTCCTCCTGTTGTTGTTGTTGGTTGCTGCTACCAGCATCTGCTTCTGTGCTACTTCCACTGGTCGGTCTTCTTCCTCTTCTACTTTTGTTGCTGCTAAAAATGACTTTATTAATGACAGGCTTGAATGTTGCTTCTTCTGGAGTCATTTTAGCAGCTTCTGCCAGCTTTCTTCTTCTCTTATCTGCCTCATTGTACAACAAGTCATAGGGAGCCATGCCGTTTTCAGCAAGAGCTGCAATCCTGTTGGCTGCCATTCGAGCAGACCGTGGGTCGATCTGTGGTTTGAATTTGCATTCTGCAAGTTCAGCTTCTTTTCTCTCTCTTTCAAGTTCTTCAATGCGAGCTCTACGGCGCTGTTCTGCCACGCTACTCAACTTGTAAAGCCTGTTCCAAGGAGTGTTCCAAGGAGTATGTCCTCTTGCTCCATTGACATTAGCAGCAGCATCTGGAGCAGCAGTAATAGAAGAAGAGGAAACATCACCACCACCATTACTACTGTCAAACCCAACATCATATTGATGGTGCTGTTTCTTCATCTCCAAAGCCAAGGCAGTAATCTGAGGATGAAACGTCGCACCAGCAACCTCTGCCTCCTCTGCAGCAATCCTTGCTGCCTCTACATCTTTCTCTCTCTTTATAGCCTCCATTCTCCCTTCAATATACAGCCTTTCTCCATAGTTTGAGTACCCATTTGCGTCTCTATTAGCAGTGAGTGCTTTGGAGAGGGGGGTGGCATGTATTTGGCCCATGGAGGCCTGGACCTCGAGATCTCTGATTTGACGACGCTGTTCCATTATCATCTCTCTGCGGAAATGCTCACAGTAGAGTCTGTCGTGTGCTGGAAGGGATGGGTCGACTTTAGGGACTGTGGGGAGGGGGTGCGATTGTTGATGATGTTGATGAGATGGTGGTGGAAGAGATGCTTCACTCTCATTCTCTGTTAAATATTGATCTTCAATGTCACTGTATGTGAGTTCAGATGACATGGAGCTGGTATCTTGAAGGAATGGATTGCCGGTGTAGTGAGCAGCTGGTTGTTGTTCCTGTGAGTGTGCGAGGGGGGGAGCGTCGGTTGTTGGGTGAGGGAAATGGTCGGGAAGTTGGACGATCTTTGACAAAGAGCACAAGGAATGTGAACTGATAGATAGTAGGTAAATGAACGTACTTCGTCGACTTCCTGGACTTCTTCGAGCACAGCCTGAGCAAGGTTCTCAAGAATGTGAACGGCTAAATGGCCGACAATACCATCTGGTAAACCATTCTGCTGACAAAACAACGCTGCAATCACGAGTGGATCTTCTCCTTCTCTAACTTCTATCTTGGCTGAACGACCATCTCCTATATCCACGGTCGTCAGGAGTATAATTTTCTTTTCATTGTCTGGTAGACTTCTTGGTCTAGCTGTAAGTGCTTCATCCATCATATATAACTGAACTGTGACTGTTTTAAGGTCAAAAATTATGATTGATTTGACCTTAAACCAACCGTGATAGCCTTCATATGTTCCTCCCCAACTCTTGACTCTTTCGTAACGAACGTGTTCGGCGACGCCGACGCTCTCTCCCCCCCTCCCCAGGTTAAGTTGGCAAATATTATAAATAGGAGGCAGCTCAAGTGTACTTGTGTAATTATCTGCATTCCATGTATTTCTATTCATCCATAAGCAGAATTATTTCTAACACTTCTCCTCGATTCCGATCACCTGACACACAAAATGTTGATCTGCAAGCCTGCAACTCAAAAGCTCTACTTTTCGCCATCCAAGAAGCACGAATCCCTCACCAGCCGCATCTTAGTATCATCTTCATCACTCACACAGCCTCCATACCTCCACCAAACCAACCCAATCCCCACCGATTACGACGCCATTTTAGTGTTGGGGGGCGGTCTCACCTCTTCCGGAGGTCTCCCTCCTTGGGTAACTCGCCGTCTCGACGCAGCAGCCCACATCTACTCCCTCCAGACACCTTTTTTATCATTCTCATCATGCTCAAATAATCCTACTCCTAGAGCAAAATTGCACCCCAATGGACCATCTAAACCCCCAATCACACTACTAGGAGCAGGTACCCCACACAAGCCACCCGTCATCAGACAAGAAACCAACCACATCCTCCATGAAAGCACTGCATACGCTGACTACCTAATCAAAGACCATTCTATATACCCAACTGATTTATTGAAAGAAAGTGCATCTTACGATACAGTAGGTAATGCATACTTTAGTTTGACCATGCACGCCATTCCTGCTGGGTGGTCTAAATTGGCTATTGTGACAAGTGAGTTTCATATGTTGAGGACTAGGGCTACTTTTGACTTTGTTTACAACCTAGCAGTAGATCAAGGACTGTTATTACGCAGAAATGAGGAAGAAACGAGGAATAATAATACGAATGGTGATAAAAATAATAATAAAAGTGATGGTCATAAAAAAGCACTACAATTGGAGTACCATGCAGTCAGTGACCAGGGTCTATTCGACCAAGAGATCCTGCAAGCTAGAAGTATTAAAGAAGCAGCTGCAGTTAATACATGGAATAATAACATGAAGAGTATAAAAACAATGGAACAATTCCATGCCTGGATATTTGCAACTCATTTATGTTACTCTGCTTCAAGGCAAGATGAGTTTGGGCCTGGAAGAGAGGTTATTGATCCCAAGCTTGCTGCTACATATTAGATAACATTAGATTAGGTAAGATTGTCAGTAATTGTTCTAATACTGCTATTCTTTATTTATGAATGCTTTACATTTATAAATCCACTTCTCCCCTCTCCTCTCTCCTCAATCTTCCATCTCATCCTCATCATCCCCTTCTCCACCAAGTTCATTGTACATATACTGCTCATGGTACTCTTGTAAATACTGCACACTTCTCTTCACATCCAAGAACAATGTATACGCCTTGCTGACATCTTCCACCGCAATCTCTTTAGCTTTACGTCTCTGACTGACCAGTGCAGCTGCTGAAATAAGATGAATGGCATACCTTAGACTGGTTTCCACACCAATCTTAGTCAACAGATCCTTAGCGTCCTGAGAAGCTTCAACATCTTCCTCTTCTAGACGTAAGAGTAAGATTTTAGCTACATCTGCCTCCTCGTAAGGAGAGGTATTAATGATCAGGCATCTGTCGAGGAGGTCGACGGGGATGCCATGAGGTGCTCGGTAGTTGGTCCCCCGGATCTTGGTGATGCCTCTGTTTGAAGCCAGGATGAGAATAGGGGCGGTGTCATTTTCTATGGCTCTGTTAAGAAAGGAAAAGCACTCAATGTCCAGCATGTGTACTTCGTCAATAAACAGCACGCCTGGAATAATGTCAGCTTTGCCTTCTTCCTTCCATTCGCCAATCTTAGCGTCAATCTGTTCCCTCACTTCAGCCCTGATTTCACCAGTATCGCCGGCAAACAGAGCCAGAAAGCCTTGCTGGCGGGAGTTGATGACATCAATCTCGTGCAGAGTCACTACATGCATGCTCTCCCTCCTTTTTTGCAACTCCCCTTCTGGACACTGCACAAACTTGGTGGTGGCGCCCATTGCGTCATAGTCTCTAGACCTAGCGAAACTTCTTCCCAATTTTGATACTTTCCCACTGGTCTTATCAATGACAATAACATCCCCAGCTGTCACTTTCTCTTTTTGTAATGCATCAATCATCTTTTGACCCAGATCATAGACAGTTTCCATTTCAGTCGTCTTCATTGTCAGGCGGCCAGTTTTGGAGATGTTACCTGCAGCTGGTCTGTCAATCTCAACTTCCACTACTTCTCCCTCAATAACTTCACTTTCTTCTTTGATACGCACTCCGATGGCTTTGCGAAAAGCTTGCGTTAGTGCCTCTGTTTTAGAAATCTCCATTGAGAAGATTTCAGATGCAGCCAGTGCAGCAAATGGGGTTTCTTCTCCCAAAGACTTGGCCATCCCCATTGCAATGGCTGTTTTTCCAGTTCCTGGCTGGCCAGCCAATAAGACGGCGCGGCCAGCTATTTTACCATCTTTGATCATCTGGGTGATGACACCAGCTGCTCTTCTGGCAGGGGCTTGTCCAACGAGGCCTTGGGAGGCGGCACGAGCTTCGAGGGCGTTGTCCAAGCCAAGACCTCTAATGTGGCTGTGGGCGCCGACGCGTTCGATGCGTGTGAGATCTTTTACTTGGGCGTTAACACGTAGATCTGTCATACTGGGAAAGTGTTAGGTGGTTGATGCTGAGGAAGGGGGGGTATCTAGTAGCCTCTTCTGTCTCTGTCTCCTTCTTGACGTCCGTACGACGGTCTCGCGGGCGATGGAAGAGGAGGGATCACTGGCAGGTCAAAGACGAGTTGTAGCTATCTTAATCCCGTTGGTGTTGATAGCTATGTGTCGAATGATCGTCTCAAGTACGAGTAATTTGTTAGTTGCCTGGTTTGTGATAGCCTAGGTTTCAGTGTGAATCACAATTCAGCGATTATTCTAAGATGAGCACTTCCTGCTGCTTCTGATCTTCAGAAGCGCTCTTACTGTGTGTGATAATTTATTCCAATTTAAGAGATATTTCAAACTTGTGATTATACAGGGGTGTGCACACTAAATAAGTAGTGAAAATGGGGAGACGCCCTCTCTCTCTCTCTCTCTCTCTCACACACACACACACGCGGGCCGACACAAAAGTGGTAAGAGCACATGTTTGGAGAAAGATTGATTCCACAATTTTGTACAGATCAGTGTCTACCTTACATATCCATTAAAATTAGTCCACAAAAAAAGTAGACCAAATCCATGGAAGGCTGTACTAACCAGCCTTTATGGCAACCAGCTGCTCTTGGAGAGAGGGAGATCCAGGTCGAAGAGGAGAGGATCCGGAGAGAGGAGGGGATGAGGCACCTCTTCCACCCAGTTTGGAGAGAGGAGCAGTTCACACTTAAGCACAAATAGCGAGTTGACAGGTCATACATTCAGCTCGATTATCGCAAGCACCTTAACTCCAACTATTAAATAAAGGTCTACCAACACTCCATCTAGAAACAATGGCTCCAAAATCACCAAAAAAGACCAAGGCAACCAAGTCTCCAACCAAGACAAAGAAGGCCAAGGACCCTAACGCACCTAAGGTAAGTGTTTGAGTCTTTTTTTGGTAGAACACGCCCGGTTTGACCGTGATCTGGCAAACAAAAACCTTTATGGGATGATGCGTGGGTTGACGTTGCTTCTCCCTGCTGACGGTGCTCTGTGGTCTACATCAAAAACCTTGCACTTTCTATGAAATCCCTAAGGCTTCAGCAACCCAGAGCACCTCTATCTCTGCTCCTCACACCCTGTTGATCTTCATTGTTTTCTAATCGTGTTCTCTCCCTTTTTTGCCATTCACAGAAACCAAAGAGCGGCTACATGTTCTTCTTCGCTGCCAAGCGTGAAGAGGTGAGTATTTTACCCCAAATTACCGCAACTGGTTGATATCATCATCATCATCTACCTAGTGATGGTGGGGACACGTGACTGATACACAGCTGGCCTTACGTTGCCAGCTCCAATCTTAGGGTCGAGGTTCTCCTGCGACGCCTGCTCCTTGATCTGATCTGGTAGGGCTTCTACCGAACTATTGCCAGGAAACATGTGACCGCCACCTCCTGTTTTGTGACAACGAAAAGAGAGCAAGCCCCTCTTTCCCTCCTCCCTCCCTCCCAACTCACATCACCCCTCTCTTTTTCCTTTAATACTAATACAGGTCAAGACCAAGAACAAGGATATCTCTTTCGGCGACATTGGAAAGAAGATTGGAGAGATGTGGGGCAAGCTCAGCGATGCTGACAAGGCTCCCTTCCAGAAGCAAGCTGAGAAGGACAAGGAACGTTACGAGAAGGAGATGAAGACCTACAAGGCATAAATAGCCAAAATATAGGTATCCACAACAGAGGAAAACCAAGGGCGAGGAAGAAAAGTTATCATATATACGTTCTTGCCTCAAACCAAGCAACAAGAGACACCCTATTTTGACCTTGATGATGATGAGTTTTCCCTTTTTCCTTGTTATTTTGACCTCCATATCTGATGCATCTCCTGACATGTAATCCAATAATAATAATGATACTCTACATACAATTTTCCAACCCCACACCATTGTTCCAACTCCAACCCCCTTTTTCCCTCTCCTCCCCTCCCTCTTCACCTCCTCTTCTTCATCTCCACCGCTGCATCCAACAACTTATGACTCAACCTCGTAACAGCCAACGCCCCTCCCACCACAGCACATATCCTCACCCCCAATTTCAACACCCCCAGCCTCTTCTCTCTCAGTACCACCTTCATCGGCCACATGTCAATCATGAAATACACCCCCGGCATCACCCTCTCCCCATCCACAATTGGATGATAATACTCAGTGACTGACAATTGACTCGTATGCAGCCTTCTACCCCATATACTGAAATAATCAGTAGGAACTACCTTGACAAAATATTTATCTACTCCAGTCGCTTTTCTATCAATGCGTTGAATGCCTTCCAGAGGGTGTTGTTGATTGGGGAAGGAGGGGCCTAGTCTGAATCTATGGATGATGTGACTCGAATTGAGTGCAGCCGCATCTGGGTGGAGGCTATCCAGGCCTAGTTCTATGTGTCTATCTAATAATAACGTAGCTACATCGTTTTTATCCTTATTAGAAGTATCAGCTGCACGATCTTCCTTTTGTTTATCATTACCGCCATCACGTACAGCCATCAAAGCCTCCTCCTTCACCCCAAGAATAACATTACTAGCAACCCTAGTCAACTCCAACCATCCATCAATATTACACCCCTCGTGTCTTCTCAGTTCATCATGTATCTGATGCACTTCCTCTTCATTAATCAAACCCATGAGGAATGGCAGTCCAGTGGGCAACCTTCCCCGACTGGTTACTTCCTTGACAGAGCGTCTTCTCCCCAACCTGTCTAGAGTATATTTATGAACGATTCCATCCTTGGCAGACCTGATTGATGTTTCAGTCATGTATTTTCCAGCGATGTCGCCAGCTTCTAGGTAGATGGTGGAGCAGGGGAGGGCTGGGAAGGTGAGGTTGAAGGAGAGGTGCATGGTTTCTCGGCGGGCGAGATCGACAGTCATCTCTTGGATGGTTGTGATGGAGAGGCAGCGGCGGACTTCGGCGATGAAGAGGGTGATGGCAAGGAGGGCACCGAGGAGGGTGGCAAGAGCTCCGTGGGGGGTGCCTTTGTAGTCTAGGAGGGCATGGTCTGGGTGGGACGGACTGTGATTTGTGTGTGGGGTGGGGGGTAAGTGTAGGTCGGTGGGAGGAGAGAATAGAATGGAAAATCCAGGTATGTTAACGTATATATTTAACAGATGTGAATGCAATCATACCTGAAGAAAGCCAAGTTACTAAACCGCCGTGGAACCATGGCCTAAATAAAAGTAGAAGAGCTATTGAAAATCTGATCACGAGCGATTATTCTAGCATAGCACACACAGACCTAGATGATTATCGTAGTATACACCGATCCCCTAGATTACGATGTATGTATTTAGTTTAATAAAAGAAACCATTGACTCATTCTGTGGCACATTAGGGGAGAATACAAAGCGGCACCAATTTTGTTGAAATCCGCCGACACTCCCATTTCATTGCACACACTGATCTTTCCTCTCTCTTCAGCGTCCATGCTCATCTTCAATCCATATCTTATCGTATACACTATGTAGATATTACAATATCCTGCACAACAACTTTATGTTTGTTTCATAGAAACAATATATTTACCAATCAAATTAAAATGGCATCACAACGCCATGGGAGTTGACCTTCCTTCCTCCCTTCTTCTTCTTGTTGCTGTTGTTGTTATTACCTCCATTTTTACTACTACTTGGAGGCCCTAATCTTTTGGTATCAAATCTCTGTCCGAGAGGCTGGCCTGCACGACCTGTGTCACCAGACTGACCTTTTATTACTACTTTGACAGCAGCAGGAGCATTCTGATTTCTTCCTCCAGCCTTGTTGGGGGTCTTTTTCATCTGTCTCTGTGGGCCAACTGCAACCTTGGCCCTGATAGCTGCTTTATTACGGTTGGGTGCTACACGTGCAATAGGGAGAACCCTGGGTGTTTTCTTTTTGATTCCGCCACTCTTGATCTTGGGAGTGTTGCCACCCTTGTTGCCTGCTGGGGTTTTGTTGCGAGGGTTGGTGGTGTTGGGCGTCCTGTTGTTGGCAGCAGCGGGTGCCTTGCCTTTCTTCTTTTTCTTCGCTGCAGCTAGTTTACCAGCAGCTCCAGATTTCTGTGAGGTAGATAACGTGGAGAGGAGGGTGGGAGGATGGCTAGAAGCGCGATTATGGAAGGAATTTTGTGATTTTGAAAGGGATGTTGACCAAACATACTTGTTGTTGCTTGGGTGTTTGTTTTCGGCCCTTCTTCTGAGCACTGGTATGCTGTTTCTTTTGTTGCGTGATGAGCTGATCCAAGCTCAAACCTAGTTTCTGCTCCACTTGCATTTTCGCTAATCTATATTTTTTGCTACAACTACCTACTAGTTAACTGTTTGATTGTTTATAATGCTCTTGACCCGTTGCTCTCATTTTACAAGGGTTGCTGTTTGACTTTCTCAACCAAGAAATCTGCACACCGACACCATCGCCAACATCGCCAATTTCTCCCCCTTCCTTCAAATCTTATTTATTTACCACCAGTAGCAGCAGCTTCTTCCTCCAACTTCTTATTCAAGGCAACATAATCAACACTCTTCCTACGCCTCTTCCTACTCCCACCATCCTCACCATCCACTTCTCCTTCCACCGCCACCGCCACTGCCTCACCACCTCCTCCACCTTGCTCCTCTTCAACAACCGCTATTGCAGCAGCCTTCTCAGCCTCAGCAGCAGCAGCTTTCCTAACCTCCATCTCAGCCCTCACCTCCTTCTCATGCCTCCTCTCCCACCTCCCATCCTCCTCATCCCACACCTGACCATGACTCTCCGCCATTGTCTTCACATGAGCAGCCACGCTCCTAGAAAACGCACTCACCAGGCCCCCCTGGATCCTATACCCTCCTTCCAACCCACTTACAATCCTTCCCTGGCAGCATCTATTAGCTACACACACAATCTGTTCAGTGAGCCATTCGTATTCTCTCTCCGTGATGCCAATGTAGCTGAAGTTGATCTCGTCTTTTTTGTGTGCATCAAATCCAGCGGAGATGAAGATCATATCGGGGTTGAATTTGACGAGGGCAGGGAGGATCTTGTCTCTCCAGGCTCGACGCCAGAGAGAGGCTCGGGGGCCAAACCCAGGGATGCCGACATCGATGACTCGGGGAGCGTCGGGCGGGGGGTTCTCTTCGTCCTCTTTAGTTGTAAATTCCTTGTCTGGGTCTTCGTCAATAGCAGTAGTAGTAATGGTTGTTGATGTTGTTGTAGTAGTAGGATTGCTATCTATTGCCATTGCATCATCATCATTAGTACCATCACCAGTACCATTAGCTTCCTGTCCTTCTTCCCCCCCATTTTCACGAGAGTCTCTGGTAGCCCCAGATCCAGGATACACAAATGCCTCCATACCTGGCATCTTTGGCCCAAATCCTTGCACAGAAGCAAAGAAGATATTCTCTGGATCATCCATGTCTCTCCACGGTTTATACGTTGGAAAAATCTGGGTCCCTTCTGACCATGGGGTCACGAAATCCTGCCTCTTCAAAGTTGGAATAGCATTCAACACACATGCTTCCGTTCCATTACCATGATGCACATCAAAATCTAATATTGCTACTTTTTGAATCCCAGCATGTCGGTACATATTCATTGCGTACGCAGCAGCAACAGCTGCATTAGAGAAAATACAGAAACCATGACTACCATTGGGATCTCTGGCCGACGTGACCACCCCATTGGGCCCCGCATGATGGCCAGGTGGACGTATTGCACAGAATGCATTCCTTGCTGTTCCAGACATGAGTGCGTCAACTGCAGAGCACATGGCTCCTGCTGCTGCTAGAGCTGCTTTGAAGGTTCCATGGCTTATGGCAGTATCACCATCTAGGTGGCCTAGTGTTTCTGGTTCATCAGGGATAGAGGCGCATGCTGCCTGAATCTTCCTCACATATGACCAGTCATGGACCCTTAGTATGTCGGAAATGGCTGCTTGTTGGGATGATTCATTCCACTGGACATTGAGGGAGGTAGTGATGTCATCTGCTCTAAGGATGCCGTGGTGGTGGTTGGTGAGGACGTGGAGTCGGTTGACGTTTTCTGGGGGAGGGTCGGGGGCGTTTCTGCTGAGGGGGTCGGGGGCGGTATGATGATCCAGGCATTCTGGGGGTGCGAATATGACTGTGGGAGGTTCTTTGTTTTGTTGAAGTTTATTCTTAGAAGATGATGTTGGTACTACTAAAAGTAGGGTAGATGCACCCTTTTGAACACTTGTTTTTATGGCGGTAGAAATATCAACATGCCTTCTCCTCTCAGCCAAATCACCAGCAGTATGGCCCTGTCTTGTGACTGCTTTACCTGCTTGTAATGGAGCTGTATTATAAGCCAATTCCACACACTTTATACATCCACCAATAGCAGCCATGTGCAGGACATTCATCTTGGCTTTATTCTTCAGTAAAACAGCTTCTTTTGGTCCTCCCTCTTTCCTAGGAGCGTTGAGCGCCACCTCCAGTGCCTGGCATTTTCCATACCTGGCAGCCAAGTGAGCTGGGCTGTTGCCTTGCTTGTCCTGGAAATCTATCAATGGTGGAGGTATATCGTTTATGTTGGATTCTGTATGGTCTACTGATGCTACTTGTTGTGCTGCAGCAGTAGCTCCAGCCCTGTACTGCTCAGCAGCAGCAATGAGTACCTCCATGATTGGAGCACAGCCGGTAACAGCAGCCCAATGAAGAGCAGTTCTGCCGAGATCATCTCTCTCATAAGGGATTGCACCATGTTCTAGTAATGAAGTGACACATTTGAGGGCAGTGGGCTCATTTTTCTTGAAAGATGCTGCACATGTGGCGATGCAAAGAGGGGGAGAGCCCTCGCACTTCTTGTCGGCACGAGCGTTGTGTTGTAGGAGGAGGGAGACAATGTCGGCATTGGCTTTGAGGAGAGCGATGTGGAGAGGAGTACAGTTGTCTTCGTCTCTTTCATTAACGTTGGGGATTGGTGGGAGTGGGGGTGGGAGGATGGGTTCAGGGGGGGCACCGTTTGCTCCTCCTCCTCCTCCTTCTTCTTCTTGTTGTGGGTCGGATGCAGGGGGCGGAGGTGGAGGGATCGGTGGATTGAGCAGTTTTTCGACTGTGTCTAGATCTCCTGATTCAGCCGCATTGTGAAGTGCACTTTGGAGTACATGGATTGGGGGAAACGTTAGAGATTACACTTTTATTTCAAGGGAGAGGGATCAAGGGGGATGCATAAATACTTACAAACGCATGGGTCTGATGTCCTCTGAGTCGGATTCAGAAAATTCATAGTACTCCATTATGTAGATTTCTACGTCTTTGTCAAGAAACTTGTCAAGTTGTTTTTGAAATTGGAATTCACGCAATCTTGTGCCCCAGTGTGTGGTGACTTAGCTCTGTAAATTGTGTTCTACTTATTGCTTCAGATCTAGCGTTGATGTATGTTTGGATGGATTGAGTGTTTAAGATGTTATCAGTATTTTACAGGTAGAGATGTGGGCGACACCAGAGATCTCTCCCTCCTTGCTCCAAGCTAGGGAGAGTTGTCCAAATCTGATCTGGCTCAAAAAAGTTCAGTGCATATGGTTGAGACAGCTGACCTGAAACAGCTTGAGTGAGCTAAGACACCGGAAAGACGATGTCCCATGCAGAGTAGTTATAGAGAAGGCGGCGATGCCATCACATTCTGCTGCCAGGTCAACGTCGGAGCTGAGATATTTTTTCAAGATCGTCCAGATATAAAACTGATGAAGCACCAGGCACCAATCATATCTTTCATCGACACATATATTAATACAATCAAATACACACGACACCTTAAAAGCGTGACAACAGCATGATGCAAACCATTAGTTCCATCAACAGAGGTTGCACTGCCAAGCAGGCCTTTGTGGAAAGCCGTGCACATGTATCTTTCCGTCAGGCATGCATCCCCACGAGGAAGACCACTCCAGTTGCTTTTCCAACTAGGGTTATGGCTTCTGCAGGAGGAGCTTCCACTGCTGCCAAAATTATCATTCAAGGACGCTCCCTCGAGGTTACTCCCGCCATCAGGGCTCACACTGAGGAGAAGGTCCTAAAATCTATTCATAATTTTGAGGGCAACATTAAAGAGGTACGGTCCAACTCACCATTTCCCATCCTCACGCTCATTCACTCCCGTTCTCTCTCACACACTCACACACTTTTATTTATTTATTTCCTCTCTTCCTCCTCACCCCACCACCACTACACATTGCCCACACATAGGTTGATGTCAAGCTTAGTGTCCGTGGCAAGAAACCAAAATCCCAAGAAGCCCATCACAACAGAGACCAAATCGTCGAGATCACTGTCTACACTCTCCGCCATGGTGTGGTCCGTGTTGAAGACACCGAAAGTGACCTCTATGGCGCCATTGACCTCGTCTCTGACAAGCTCAAACGTAAACTCAGCAAGATTAAAGAGAAAGCTGTCCAACGTAGCACCTGGCCAGGTAAAGGTGGCCCCAAGGGAGGCCCAGCCATTGAAGATTTCCTCCCTGCAGAAGAAAGTGACTCTGAAGATTTTGCTGCTGCTGCACCACCACTGGGGGAGAGGGAGCCAGAGCTTCCACAGGAGCTGATACGTGAAAAGGTGCTAATGATGCAATCTGCCACCTCAATGGAGGCTGCTTTGGAGGAAATGGAGAATGTAGGGCACGATTTTTACATCTTCCTTGATGAGAAGGATGGGGCTATGAAGGTAGTGTATCGTAGGAAGTCTTATGGATATGGTATTATTATCCCTCAGAAAGTATGAAGAGAATAAAAGAAAGAGTAGTGTCGTGTGTAATATGTGGTATGGTATTCTGGGGTGTAAAAATGAATCAATCTATCTTATACAGAGGAGAAGGTGAAGAAGAAAACTTTTATAGTCAGTCATTGTCATAATAATAATAATGCATTCATTCTTCTTTATTGTCGCCGTCATCATGAGTATTGCCATCCTCACTGTATTCATCGTTGTTGTTATCTTCAGTCATAAAAGGACTACTGGACCTTCTCAGCCTACTACTACCATTATTATTATGATGCACTATGACTACACTTGATGGCATCTCATCAACATCGTTATTATCATCATTACCATCGTCATCACCTCCCTCCTCTAACTCCATCTTCATCCCTGGTGAATCATCATCTCCATTACTATTATCATTCAAATAACCCACATTATAAGCATTATCAACATCAAATCCAAACTCATCTGTAGTTTTAGAGACATTCCCCGCTCTCCACCTCCCTTCTTCTCCTGCTCCACTACCACCACCACCACCACCACCACCACCACCACCACCACCACCACCACCACCACCACCACCACCACCATTAAGTTGCTGCGATTG
>Ga0114919_10000926_pt1 | contig 23472 bp, 22 predicted proteins | sample BlataG_FD_88682 | JGI IMG/M metagenome (GOLD analysis project Ga0114919, IMG submission 88682) | Deep subsurface microbial communities from Black Sea to uncover new lineages of life (NeLLi) - Black_00105 metaG | ecosystem: Environmental > Aquatic > Marine > Oceanic > Sediment | place: Atlantic... | reverse complement strand
GATATTGTATATCTTTATTCTGTTTTATACATTTATTACAATTGAAGACTAATTATCTCAAATTTATTTTTTTTGAAGAAACCTAGTTTTTCTATTTTCAAAGAATATTTATAGCCAGATTGGATAAAACTAATCTTTAGATTCAGTTCTCAATAATTTAGGAACATTTAAATAGTTTAGATTAAAATTAGTAAAGCTACTAATAATTGGATATAAAAGAGTAAAGTATTTTTACATAATTAACCGATAATTCCTTGATTTTAAAATTTCTAGTGAATTAGAATATAAACAATTAAAAATAAAAAATTTATTTGTATTTTAAGAATTTAATTTTATAAAAAAAAATAATGTGATTATAAATAATGAAAAATGTAAGCACTAAAGCCTTAATGGTTATAACATTAATGGTAGCTTCTTTTACAGCCGCGCCAGTTATGGCAGCCGGTTACGATTACGACGACGGTTACGTTTACGACCAACTTGGAGGAGTAGATCCAACTGCTCTTATCGGGGGTTTTGGAGGTATTTTTGGAAGTATGTTTAGGACTTTAGGTCCCGGGGGTAATGTTATAGGAACTGTATTTGAAATGTTGTTTATGCAGACTTTGACAAATTTTAGCGGTAAAGAAATATTACCTGGAGTTTATGCTATAAGTGCCACTCAAGAAAAAACTTTCTCTGGTCTAAGAGATTACACTACTCCAAGGGCAAGAGTTTATCCAGTCCCTCTAACTTATCTTCTAGGAGGAGGTTACAATATAAGCGAAAACGGACTTCCCTACTGCGAAGTTAATACATTTGGAAAATATCAATATAACCTAACCGTAGGTGCGGGAGTTACTTTAGTTATTTGGGACAACGATGGCTCTTTTGTTAATGCAGTGAAAAAAATTATAGATTTCTTTACTGAAATACAACCTTACATAATGACTTCTTCGAATCCTTCCACTTCGTCCCCTTCTACATCTAGTATTGGAGGCGTTCCAGAAGAATTAATCCAGAAAGGTGTTGAGCTCATTACCTGGTTTTTGATTCATATTAACGATATTTTTACTGGTGAAGAGTTATTTGTGTTAAATCCAATAACTTGGGAGAAATTAGCAATTCAAACGGAGGCAGATTTTCATATTAGTAAAACTTGGAAAGTTACAGGTGGTGACGGGTTAGATCCTTCTACAGATCTAACTATGGATTTGGCTATGGGCGGAGTTAATGCAAGTATGGTATTAAATACATGGAATAATACTGCTAAAGCTAGTCAAGATAGTTATATGAGATGGTTGTTAACCGAAGCTGAAATTGTTGCGAATATTACGAAGGAATTTACTTCTTTTACTTTTGATCTGTTTCAATTATGGATTAAAAATTTCGAAATTCACATCAATGTTGGCGAGATTTTGAATTTAATTGGTGGTGGAGGTTCTGTTAACCCTGCAGCAATATTTCAGGGTTTAGATATTGAATTTTTCTTATTCACTCACCATTTAAATGGAGCTTATTTATACAACGATACTAATTTTGATAACCGTGTGTCTGCAAATTACGTAACAGTAAATAATTCTCTAGGAAATCCAATTTTAGTAGATGGGCGCCCTATTGAGGTTCCACAAAGTTCAGAACTCACGCACAAATTAATGTTAGGATCAGTTGATGACTTTGATTTTGCTTTACCCTCTAAAAACGGTAATAGTATTTCGTGGGGTCTAAAACTGAATAATGCCACATTAACCCCAGTTCCCATAGGAGTGGATTTAGATTCTTATTTAGGACCAACTGAAGAATCCTTAGCATATATTCATTTTGGATTTACTTTTGAGCCAAGAGAAATACAACTCGCTACTACCGATGGTGGTACTGTTCCTGCTTTACATGGTGCTGTTAAGTTAGATCAATTTTTCGCTCCTTGGAATGGACCACTCGCACCGGGTGCAAAAAATCCAATCGCTGGATTAGACCTTGCCATCATTTATGTTTCAACTGTGTTACATTTCCATCTTAAAGTCGATACTATTGGTGACGACCCAACCGCAAGATTAAATCCTTTAGACGATTACGATGAAACGACTCATTCGCTTAGGATTGGTAATTACTTACCTCAAAACATAAGGGATAAACTCGCTTTTGTTGATATTGCCGGACCTGATTATTTCTATGGCCCTGAAGGAACAGCTACTAGCGCACCTGCTTTCACAAACACCTTACCGATTGCTTTATTCGAAGCTGAAGCTAACGCACATGAGACTTTCGAAGGAACCCCTGGTGAAGTAGATACTTTTGCAGCAGATATCGGGTTAAATATAACTTTCAGCGTTATGGTTTACGCTGTGTGCTTTCCGGAGTTTGAAAACGGAAATGGAATCTGGCACGACCCTACGTTCAGTGTGTTCATGATTTTCGAAGCTACAGGTTTTTGGGCGTTAATCCTATTAGTTGCTGGTATCGGTTTAGTTGGTGTTGCAACCATTTTAATCAAAAGGCGTAAAGATATGAGATTTTAAATCTCAACCAAATTAATAATTTTAATTTTTTTTATTTTCTTATTTTTCTTAGCTTTTATACTTTTAAGGATAATTTTATATTCTGCGGCATCAAAGTGATCTTTAACAATCACTATCGATAAAAGAAAAGAAGGATCTGAAATGCATACTAAATTAGACAGTTCATATCGATCTGACGAGAATAAGCGTTGGTTTCGAACTTGGTGGCCTGAAAATGTACCCTACAACGTAGATTTCGAAGAAAAATCTTTAAATGAAATGTTAGATGAACAAGTTGAAAAGTTTCCTGATCATAACTTGATTTGGTTTCTTGATACGTGGGTATCGTATAAGCAATTTCAAGATTACGTAAAAAGGTTTGCTACAGCATTAGTTGATTTAGGGATTAAAAAGGGGGATGTCGTTGCAATTCATTTACCGAACTGTATTCAATATGTAGTGTCATATTACGCTATTACAAGGATAGGAGCAATTGCAAGCGGTATTAATCCGAACTACCAACCTATGGAAATATTACATCAATTTGAGATTATTAAACCTAAAATGTTGATTGTGCTAGACGCATTATATCAACCCTATATAAAACCAATTATTGAAAATACGAGTATAGAAAATGTTGTGCATACCAATCTTGTTGATTTAGCTCAGATGTTTAGCACTAAAAAAATTCTTGGAAAATTTTTAAAAAAAATTCCAACTGGAAAATGTGATTGCGAAGGAGCAGTTAAATTTAAGGATTTGTTGAAGACGGAGCCAAGAGATTCAGATATAAATGTAAGTATTGATGTAAAAAATGATGCTGCTACTTATATAATGACGGGAGGATCTACGGGTTTGCCTAAAGCAGCGGTGTTAACGCATTTTAATGTGGTATCAAACGCTGAACAGTGTAAGTTGTGGTTAGGTGGTGAAATGCCTGGTATAGGAAATATTGGGATACTTCCCTTATTTCATAGCTTTGCTCACACCGTTGTTATGAATACTTCTATAGCTGTTGGAGGTTGGATGATACTCTTTCCTACGCCACCATCTCAAGACGAGTTATGTGAGCTTATAGAAAAACTTCCATGTTCTGAAGGACTAATTTACGCGGGTGCGGAAATTTTGTTTATTAAACTAGCTGAGATGAAACATTTGAACAGAAGATACCCGGGAGTAATGGGAAAACTAAAATTATGTATATCGAGTGCAGGACCTTTACATAAACAAGTTAGAGATGCTTTCATGGAGAATACGGGGGGAAGAATAGTTGAAGGATATGGATTAAGTGAAGCTAGTCCTGCAGTAAGTGCAGGTAATTTGTTTGGAGAAAGCCCAGTAGGAGTGATAGGTATGCCTTTTCCTGGAACGGGATGGGGTATTTTCCCTTCGGACGATTTTTCGAAAGGACCGATATGTTTGGGAAATTCAGATGATTCAAATTTTGGAGTCGAAAATACTGGAGAGATTTGTGTCTACGGTCCGCAAATAATGAAATGCTATTTAGATCAACCTGAAGAGACGGCTGATACATTGCTTCATCATGAGGGGAAAATATGGCTCTTAACAGGAGATATCGGATTTATGAACGAAGACGGTACAATTGAAATAAGAGATCGAAAAAAGCAACTTATAAAATTCAAAGGATTTTCGGTTTTTCCAAAAGAAGTAGAAGAACTTCTAATGAAACACCCTGATATCTTAGAAGCGGCTGTTTCAGGTTTGCCAAGCGATGATTTTGGGGAAGTTATAAAAGCTTGGGTTTCAATAAGAGAAGATTCAGATTTATCTCCACGTTCAATTAAAGAATGGGCTTCAGAAAATATGGCCCATTACAAAGTTCCACAACACATAGCTGTTGTTGGAGACTTGCCAAAAAATATTATTGGGAAAGTACAAAGAAGAGCTCTCCAGATAAACGATCCAATCTGGAAAGAAAAATATGGAGAATAATGATTAACAAATCAAATTTTCTAGAGTTTTCACCTTTTTATTTTTAAGCGTCTTTCTGAGCTATTTTTTAAGGTTGCAGTCATACATGTAAAAAGTAGTCGACAATTTACCTTTTAATTTCTAAAAAGCCCAATGTAATATATTATGATGCATTAAAACATTTAGAACATTTTACATAACAACGAGAGTGAAAAAAAATACCAATTATAAAAGAAGATACTTACCAAGTAAATGAAAACAAAATATGGTTTCAGAAGTGGTGGCCGGATGGGGTCCCAAAAAACGTTACATTCGAAGATAAAACGGTAAATCAGTTTTTAGATGCTCAAGTTGAAAAATATGCCGATCGGAATTTTATCTGGTTTTTGGAGACATGGGTAACTTATCGTGAATTTCACGATTATGTTTTAAGCTTTGCTACAGCTCTACACGACTTAGGAGTTAAAAAAGGTGACGTTGTAGCCATGCTTATGGGTAATTGCATTCAATATGTTGTTTCTTATTTTGCAATAACAAGATTGGGTGCAATTGCATCTGGTATCAATCCCACATATAAACCATTAGAGATATTACACCAATTGGACATAACTAACGCTAAATTTTTAATTGCTTACGATGCTTTCTTTGATGAAAAAAGTAAGTCTCGTATTAAGAAAAATCTACCCTACATCGGTGAAATTCTTGGTAAAAGTCCCGTTGAAAAAGTTATATATACTAATCTCGCTGATTTAGCTCACGGTTTAGGCATTAAACGGGCATTAGGAAAGAAAATAGGAAGAATTCCCACGGGAAAAGTTAACGTTCCAGGAGCGGTTTATTTTATGGATTTATTAGATACAAAACCAAACGTTCCAGAAGTTGACATCGATGTTAAAACACATCCAGTTACATATATTATGACGGGTGGGACAACGGGTTTACCAAAGGCTGCGGTATTATCACATTTTAATGCCGTTTCTAATGCAGAACAAGCCAAATATTGGCTTGGTGGTGAGAAACCAGGAATAGGAAATGTCGGGGTACTCCCATTTTTTCACAGTTTTGCTCATACAATAGTTATGAACGCAACAATTGCTTTTGGAGGATGGATAATGATGTTTCCAACGCCTCCACCCACAGAAGAATTACTAGAACACATTGAAAAATTACCTGCTCCAGAAGGTTTAGTTTATGCAGGAGCTGAGATTTTGTTTAAACGATTAGCAGATTTTCCAGATATAAAAGGAAAATATCCGGGAGTAATGGGTAAATTAAAATTATGTGCATCTGGAGCTGGACCTCTACATCGACCGGTGCGAGATGCTTTTGTAGAGAACACAGGAGGTAATATTGTAGAAGGTTATGGATTAACAGAAACTTCACCTCTAGTTAGTGCAGGCAATCTCTTTGGTGAAAGTCCAATAGGAGCTATTGGGTTACCCGTGCCCGGCACAGAATGGGGAATTTGGCCCACTGATAATTTTGATGATGGACCTATTTGTTTAGGAAACCCGAACGATGCTAATTTTGGAGAAGAACATACAGGTGAAATTTGCGTTCATGGTCCCCAAGTTATGTACGAATATCTCAATCAACCAGAAGAAACAAGCGATACGATTAAAAAATACGAAGGTAAGTTATGGTTATTGACTGGAGATATCGGATTTATGAATGATGATGGTACTATCGAAATAAGGGATCGTAAAAAACAATTAATTAAAGTAGCTGGACATTCTGTTTTTCCAAAAGAAGTTGAATCGATGTTAATGAAGCACGAAGCTGTATCAGAGGCTGCTGTTTCTGGTTTACCTGATCCTAAGGGAAAAGTTGGAGAAATAACAAAAGCGTGGGTCGTATTAAAACCCGAGTACGTTGGAAAGATTACTGAAGAAGATTTGATAACATGGACTCAAGAAAATTTGACGAAATGGAAGTGTCCAGCAATGATCGAGTTCATCCAAGAAGTTCCAAAAAATATTTTAGGAAAAGTTCAACGTAGAATACTTCAAATTAACGATCCTATTTGGAAGGAAAAATACGGTCAATAAGAACCTAACTAAGTAATTCTACCATTAAAATTTTTGTTTCTTTTCTTTTTTTTTCTTTTTAAGATAAAGTTAAATCAATTTCCATTAATTTGTATAATTTTTGTATTAGTTTAATAGAATAGATTAAAAATTCTATTTGATTAGAATATAAATTATTAAAAATATACATTTTTTTTATTAAAATAATACTGATCATTTTTGAGGATTGTTAGAAATTACAGAATTAACTATCTACATTTTGGAAAAAGTTATTCACGAAGTAGCACCAGAACTTTTAAGTGTCTACAATATTAGAGAAGACGAATCGGAAGAACAACAAATTAAGACCGGACAACTCCACGAAAATCGCATATTAGGCATAATGTTAAGGTTCTATCTTGAAGGAAGAAAAAAGATAACGACGAGAGAAGTAGAGTTAGAGTATAAAAAATTCTATAAGGTTATCGCCCGTTCTACCGTATCAACATACTTGAATATATTGAAAAAAGAAGGAACTTTATCTAAAGAAAGAGATGGTAGATTAGTTTATTATATTTTTTCTGAAGATCCTCCAGATGATATTAGTCCATTTTGGTTCACCAGATTATTTTGTGTTGATCCTGCGTACTTTCATAGAGCCATTTATTTTTCGAGCTTATACTCTATTGCAGATATCATTATTAAAAAACACATGAAAAAGGGAAATTTCGACGAGCTTGTCGACTGTTTTAGATACTTAACGGGAATAATTATTTTAGACGTTCTTAAAAATCGGAGTTCAAAATGTATTTTGTGCCAGTTTGGTAAGCAAAAAAGATATAGCGACCTCTTAGAGGCAATAAACTCTGCAATTAAGGATAGAACGGATGTATTACCAAGCGACCTTCAAGAAATTCTAATTAACAAATTCGCTGAAATCCCGAATTTCGGAGGGTATCGTTTTGAAGATGGTAATAAAGAAATCGAAATGATTGAAGGTCTGATTAGCTTGGCAAATCAATATAAAAAAGACATGGAATATCAAACAATGGTTCTAAATCGTAGAATTAATACCCGAGTACTAGAAGAAGTTAAGGAAGACAATAAGCAGATAATTTCTTTCTAAAGAAATTACGACATAACTTTCAGAATATCTATTTTTTTAAAAATTAAGTATAAATCTGTAGTGAGTTTATCTAGAACCAGAATCGTTGAGCATTAGTTTTGTTAAAGCCTCAAATGCCTTCTCGACATTTTCTCCAGTTTTAGAGCTTGTTTCAATAAACCCATTAACATTTCTTGACTTAGCAATTTTTATTGCATCTGCAGAAGATACTTCTCTATTCTCTATTAAATCTGCTTTACCACCAACTACTATTATAGGAAATATATCTTCTGCTCTAATTTCTTTTCTAATAACGCTTAGCCAATCGTCTATATGAGCGACCGACGAGTAATTTGTGATATCGTATAAAAATAATCCCCCACGAGCACCTCTAACATAAGTTGGGAGTAAAAATCTAAATCTCTCTTCGCCCCCAAAATCCCATATCTGTAGCTTTACTTTTTGACTGTTAACAGAAAGGCTTTTGACTTCAAAATCGACTCCGATAGTCATTGTTTGGTCTGAGACAAATAAATTAGTTAAAAATCTCTGAGTAAGAGTTGTTTTTCCACAACCAGCATCTCCAAAAATGATGATTTTAAATGTTGCGTCGTACATTTTCGTTCAATATTCCTCCAAGCACGAATTTATATCTTTTTATTTTGCCCACTTTAATAAATTAATGGGTTAAGTATGTATTTTAATTTGATTTCAATTATAAATAATCGTTTTAGAATATATAAATGTTTAAATGAATGTATTATTAAAAATTCTAATAATCTTATAAATTATCTAAAAGAACTGTTTTAAAAAATTATCGAATTTCTATTAATAAACTCTTCAATTTTATTACTAAATATTACCAATACTGATATAGCATGAAAGGTAATTTTGATTGGTCTAAATTTTATAAATTAAAGCCAGAAAAGGTTAATGCTTTAACATTAGCTTCTGAAGGGAAAAAAATTTATGCAATGGGATTAATGCCCGTTAGAGGTCCAGAAGGTTTTAGAAAGTTAGATTACAGCTTTGCCGAGAAAAGGTTGAATGTTTTTGAAATTATGGATAAATTGGAAAAACATCACTTCAATGTATTTGGGCTTGTTATTAAAGATACGGACGGGGCTTGTGTTTGGGATACAAAGGTTGGGTGGAATCCTGTTGCGAGAGACATTTTAGGTGAATTTTGTGAAGCTGGTAGAGATAGAAATATAAAAATAATGGTATCTTTTACGAGTATGAACGATGCTTACCAAGGAATAATACATCCTGAGAGAGTTAGTACTCATGGAAAATCAGGGAAAAAATCGGGTGTTAAATTTACAAAAGGGGAGATTTCAACTCATGATGAGGGTGAGATGAGAATCGATTTGCCTAAGGGTGTTTCTTTAGAAGAGTATCAAGAAAAAGTGCCTTTTCTAACGAGTAAAATTGATGTAGAATTTGGTAAATCAAGAGGATCGAGAGGAAAAGGATATATACCTTTAACTAGTTTCATGTGTCCAAATAGTAAACATATTGATTATCTTCTTACCTTAACAAAGGAGGTCGTTAAAAATTATTCTGTAAGTGGTTTCTTCGCCGATTACATCCGGTATGATGGAGCTTTTACGGATTTATGCTGTTGTGATCGATGTATAGAGAAATTTAGCAAAGAATATGGTAATACATCTAAGGTAATAAAAAGTCGTGATTGGTACCAATTTAAATCAGAAACGATAGCAAGATATGCACAAAAACTCCAAACGGTTATCAAAGGGGCGGATAAAGATTGTACTTCAGGGTGGTTTTGTCTTCCTGGTCCTAAGAAGATGTTTTCTCAAAAAAGATTAGGGCAAGATTGGACTAAATTATCTTCAATATTAGATGTCGCATCACCTATGGAATATCCTTATTTAATGGGAACACGAGAAGATGGGTGGTATTGGGGGAAAGTAGGCACTCTTTTCAATTGGTATTTTATGAGGAACATGAAGAAAAGAATTCACGAATTCAAAAGCCCCGTGTTAGCGGTAACAAATTCAGTTGAATGCAATTCAGTAGAAATGTTAAAACAAATGAGAGAATTCAATTTTGGTTTGGGAATCGCGGTTTTTAAATATTACGGAACAAGTGAAGCTCAATGGATTGCATTGAAGGAATACGCAGAAAAAGAAATAGGGCTAGAGAATTTAAAATAGCACTAAGGCGAATTACTCAATTCACTGTATCGAAAGCAATCAGTTGTATGGTCGTTTATAATTCCAATTGCTTGTAAAAAGGAGTATATTATAGTCGTTCCAATAAATTTAAATCCTCTTTTTTTCATATCTTTGCTAATTTTATCAGAAAGAGCAGAATTTGGAGGTAATTCTTCCAATTTTTTCCATGAATTAAGATTTACTTTATTATTGACAAAACTCCATATATAATTATCGAAAGAACCATATTCTTCTTGAACTTTGATATAAGATTTGGCGTTTGCGATTACGGATTGAATTTTTAGGCGATTTCGAATTATTCCTTCGTTTTGCATTAATTCCTCAATTTTCTTTTCACTATATTTTATGATTTTATTATAATCAAAATTATCAAATGCCTTTCTAAAATTAGCTCTTTTTTGAAGCACTGTGTTCCAACTTAAACCAGCTTGCATACCTTCCAATATTAGCAGCTCGTATAGTATTCTATCATCATGTTGAGGAGTACCCCATTCTTTATCGTGATATTCCCTCATTAGATCATTGTAATCTGCCCATTTGCATCTATTCACCATTATAAATTGCTCCAATTAAAATTTAGTTCTATTTTTATTATCTGATTGATACGGTTACAGCCGCATTACATACAATTATTTTATCAGAAGAATCCCCTAACTCTTTAATCATTATCCCTTTAGCAACTAATCCCCCTCTTTCTATTTCAATCGATTTTGTTCCGAATGGAATTGCTTTTAACACTTTCTCCTTATTGATGTTTTCGGGATAAGGCACTCCAACTTTTACATGCACTACCATTTTTTGTAGATCGTTTGGATCTTTCAAACCACAAATCTCTAATAACCCTGTCAGACAGTTATTTGAGATTGCATTTTTAATTGCTTTTATCGCAGCATTAGTACAATCATCGTTATGTCCATGCTGATCTACACCTGATCCTATTTGTACTACGAACCTATTCATAACAGAAAAACACTTCCTTTATTCTAAATCTTCTACTAATTTAGGCATAGAGAAATAGATGATACTTTAACTTATAAATTTCTTCTCAAAATTTTATATTATATGCTTTAAAATAATATGTAAGAGATTATAATCTTTTAAAAAGTAGACAATATCAAAATTACGAAAGAAAAAGGATTGAGATGCAAACAAAAAAAGAAGATTTCCCCTACGATATTGACGAGGATTCTTACAACCGCTTCGAGCAGAAGTATAACATGATTTATAGGAGATTATGGGATAAGTCTTTACCTACTTACGGAAAGATGTTCGAATATAATATAGATAATCATATAAACTCGGGTGAAGACGGATATTCAAGAATGGATTTTGCGTTGGTTGCAGCAGGGTGGACTGTGTATGAAAAATTTCCTTTTGCGTTCAGTTGGAATAGAGAAGGGTTAATGGACATAGGATACGGCGTTGATTGGATGAGAGAAAAATATCGCGTTAAAGATCTAAAATCATTTACGGAAAAGACAAAAAAAGCGGCTAAATTTTATGGGGCATCCCTAGTTGGTATTGCAGATGTTAATGAGAAGTGGATTTATAAAACTGGTTTTATAAGACCAAACTCAACCAGCGAAGCAGATTCAAAAGAAGCAATTAGAAAAGGTAAAGCATCTGATTCCATATTAGAATCTCCAATTAATTTACCAGAAGGGATAAATAAAGTAATTGTTATGGCTATTGAAATGGACGAAATAGCAATTTCTACTGCCCCTGCTCAACCTGCTTCAGCTGCAGCAGCTGTAGGCTATTCAAAAATGGCTTTTGCAATCGCTTGTTTAGGAGAATTTATAAGAAATTTAGGATATCGAGCGATTCAATGTGGTAACGATACTGCGTTAAGTATCCCGTTAGCAATTGATGCCGGTTTAGGGGCACTAGGAAGAAATGGATTGTTGCTCACACCCGAATATGGTCCACGCGTTAGAATTTGTAAAGTATTTACAGACATGCCTTTAAAAGCTGATGAATTAAACTTAGCTTATATTAAAAAAGTTAAGAACTTCTGTAAGACTTGCTTTAAATGTGCTGAAGCTTGTGAAACTGATGCAATTTCAAAAAAGAGAGAACCTACATTTGAACCGGCTACGATATCTAACAATTCATGCGTTAAAAAGTACTATGTCGATGTAGAAAAATGCTTTGATTTTTGGATTGAAAATTCTGGCGATTGTGGGAATTGTATTGCTGCTTGTCCTTTCTCGAAAATTAAAAAGTTATATTCTTCTTCAGAATTCTGGAAGTAAAATCCAACTACAATTATAAATCTAAAAAACTAAATAATATTAAATCAGAATTGCTAATGGAGAATTGTGATGAATGAAATTAAAGTTGGCATTATTGGGTCTGGTTTTATTGCAGATCATCATTGTTATTCCTATTCCTCACTCCCTAATGTAGAAATTGTGGGAATAGCATCAGATAACAAAGAAGAAGCTAATAGTTTAATGAAAAAGTATAATATTATCAATAACTATCATAAGAATTATAAAAATTTACTGAAATTGGAGTGTGACGTTGTTTCTGTTTGTATTCCAAATAATTTGCATAAGGATATTACTTGTGATATATTAAACGCAGGAAAGCACGCGTTAGTTGAGAAACCTTTAGCTAGAAACATTAGAGAAGCAAGTGAAATGCTAGATGTGGAAAAAAGTTCGAATAGAACAATTTTTTATTGCGAAAACAACATGTACGCTCCTTCATTTAGCAAGGTTAAGGATATTATTAAGCAAGGGGCTTTAGGGAATATATATATGGGACGTGGAAAAGAGCAACATTCTGGTCCCCATTCCGGGTGGTTTTACAGGGCAGAGGATTCTGGAGGTGGTGCTTTATTGGATTTAGGAGTACACGATATAGCTTGCTTAGTTTGGTACCTTGATTGTGAAGTCAAAGAAGTATTCTGTCAAATTAAGACAATTAAACCGGATCGAGGGATCTTTGGAACATGTGAAGTTGAAGATAACGCAATGGGAGTTTTATATTTTGAAAACGATGCTCAAGTGGTAATTGAAGAGTCGTGGACTGCTCCGGGAGGTTATGATATGCGATTTGAACTGTTTGGTACTGAAGGTCAAATTAAAGTTGCACCAACTTTTTCTAATCTATTGAGTGTGTATAGTAAAAATGGGTACGGTTATGCTGTTGAAAAAGCAGAAACAACGAAAGGTTGGACTTTTCCCGCTCCTAAGGAGGCTTGGTCTTTTGGTTATCCTCAAGAGATTACTCATTTTATTGACTGTATTTTAAATAAACGAAAGCCCCTTACCGATGGCAAATATGGATATAAAATTCTAAATATTGTAGAAACAATGTATAAAAGTGCAAACTCGAAAAAGTTAGAAGAAGTGGTTTAAAATCACCATTTAAGCTTTCATTTTTAAAGATTTTATAAAGTCTACTATATTATCCAATTTTTCTCTGTCTGCTAATAAAATTTCCTGCGGGAATTCTACGCTCCTTTCATAAACATCGGAAACAACCGGGAAATTTATACTATTACTTTTTTCACCACCCCAATTGGCTATAGAATAATCAATTCCTTTTTTTAAATTATTATTTTTGAAGCAATCTAAACTGTGTAAAGGTGGATAGCAGTCGTCAGTTGGAATTCCATTTGCATTCAATTTTTTATAAAATTCTGATTTGGTAATACCTCCAAACTTCTGAGGTTCAAATACGATAGGAAATACGTACCATCCTAAACTGGTGGTTCCGGCAGTAGGTTTCATTGTCTTTATTCCATCAATATCGTTTAATTTTTTCATTAAATAATGGGCATTTTCATTCCGTAGTTTATGTTGGTCTGGGAATTTTTTTAATTGGGCTCGTAAAACTGCTGCTTGGTATTCTGTCATTCTATAGTTCGTTCCATAAGAAAGATGTTTATAGAAATATTGATCCTTTTTCCTCCCACAGTCTATGTAAGAATAAACCTTATCGGCTAAGTCTTCTGAATTACAAATTATAGCCCCTCCTTCACCACTTGTGAGAACTTTTGAAGCTTGAAAACTAAACGTACCAGCGTCACCCCAATTTCCAACTTTCTTACCTTTATATACCGAATTATGCGCGTGAGCGCAATCTTCGACTATGTTTAAGTCAAATCTCGCCGCAATTTCCAACAAATGCTCCATATCTGTAGGATTTCCCCCTAAGTGGACAGGTAATATTGCTTTAGTTTTTTTTGTGATAAGTTTCTCCACGTTATCTATATCCATTACGAGAGTTTCGGGATTTATATCACAAAATATTGGAATTGCATTTGTCGCTATTACTGCTGAAGCTGATGCCACGAATGTATAATCAGAAACGATTACTTCATCACCTAAGCCAATATTTAATCCCATGAGCGCGGCTTCAATAGCAACAGTACCATTACATACCGCTACACAGTGTTTAGCACCTTGAAACTTTGCAAATTCCTCTTGAAACGCCCAAACATTATCCCCTTGATGTGCACCTGGAGCCCCACACCACCAATCACCAGATTTAATAACCATTTTTAAAGCATTTATCTCGTCATCGTCATGGATAGGCCATATAGGAAAATTTTTTCTCGCTTCTTGCTCAAATGACATAAACAAATCAACCGTTTTATTAATAGACTATCATAAATTTTATGAGTTATTGTAAATATATTTAACAAAACAGATAAAAGTTTCATTCAATAGAGAAATAGAAAGTTTTGACTTCAAACGGATACTGAAAATGAAAGTTATTGATAAAAAGTCAATCGCAGAGGTTCTGGAAAAGCATATTTCAGATCTTAGCATAGAAGAAATAGAATTATCAATAGAAATTCCTCCTCCAGAAATTGACTCCACCTATGCATTTCCTTGTTTCAAACTTTCAAAATTTCTGAAAAAAGCGCCAAATTTAATAGCGCTAGAACTGAGTGAAAAAATTCAATTACCTGAGTTTATAGAGAAGATCAAGGCGGTTGGGCCTTATATAAACCTTACAATTAAATCTAGATATATATTAGAAATCATTTTCGAATTAAAGGGCAATTATGGAAGGTCTAGAGAATTATTCAACAAAATTGATAAATCTAGAATAATAATTGAATATCCCTCACCAAACACCAACAAACCTCTTCATTTTGGTCATGTAAGAAATATGGTATTAGGTAAAACTCTTTCTAATTTATTAGAATATAAAAGGAATAAGGTTTTTCAAGTGAATTTATACAATAATCGTGGCATTCATATATGTAAGAGTATGCTTGCATATCAAAAATGGGGAAATAATAAGGAACCAGGTAAGAAAAGTGATCATTTTGTTGGTGATTTTTACGTACAATATAGTAAAATGGCCAAAAAAGATGATAGTTTAGATAAAAGAGCTTATGATTTATTAAGATCATGGGAGTCAGGAGACCAGGCTACGCTTGATTTATGGAACAAAATGAATAAATGGGCAATAGAAGGATTTAACATAACATACGATAAATTAGGAATTAAATTTATAAAAGTATATTATGAATCTGAATTATATTTAAAAGGTAAAAAAAAAATTGAAGAGGGCCTGGAATTAGGTTTATTTGAAAAAACTGATGACGGAGCTGTTATTGCCAGATTAAAAGATAAATATAATCTTGAAGATAAAATATTAATTAGAAAAGATGGAACATCCATTTACATAACGCAGGATATATACCTAGCTTATAAGAAGAAAGAAGATTTTGACTACGATAGGTCTATTTATATCGTAGCTGACGAACAAATCCAACACTTCAAATGGTTATTTGCGATTTTAGATATGTTAGGATTTAAAGAAGATAACTATCATTTATCCTATGGAATGATTGACTTACCAAGTGGTAAAATGAAAAGTAGAGAAGGAACTGTTGTTGATGCCGATGATGTTATTGAAGAAGTTGAAGCCCTTGCTTTTAAAGAAGTTAATAAAAGATACCCCGATCTAACGGAAATTGAAAAGAGGAGGAGAGCTGAGATTATTAGCTTAGCAGCGATTAAATTCTATATATTGAAATATAATCCTATGAAAGGATTCATTTTTAAACCAGATGAAAGTATCTCCTTTGAGGGTGAAACAGGCCCCTATATTCAATACTGTTATGCGAGGATTGCCTCTATTATAACAAAATCAGGAAAAGAAATAACCCTGAATGTTAAATGGGATGTGCTAAATCATGAAAAAGAACATCTATTAATAAAGCAATTAGTATATTTTCCAGAAATTATCGACTCCTCAGAAGCGTCTTATAATCTTCATTTGATTCCCCAGTATCTGCTTAATTTATGTCAACTCTTTAATTCATTTTATTCTACTTGCCAAGTATTATCTGATGATAAACAATTAGAAGATGCTAGACTATTGCTTATAAGATGCGTTCAAATTGTAATTAAAATTGGATTAGATATATTAGGAATAGATACATTAAATCAAATGTAATTTATATTGAATGAGGGAATTAAACTTGACTTTTTTTGATTTTGGCGATACAATTGATGATAATACTAAATTCGTATTTTTTGGAATCCCCTGGGATACTTTAAGTTCTCTCGAAGTTGTTGATTCAGCAAGAGCGCCACTAAAAATTCGTGAAATTTCAGATAATTTAGCTTTAACAACTGAAATGGGAACAGAAATACCTAAATTGAAAGTCGTTGATCGAGGAAATGTACCTATTGACCCCGCTAATATAGAGGACAACATTAAAAATATTGTAAATTTTTTGAAATCTATATATAAGCAAAAAAAAGATATAATCCCAATAATGGTTGGTGGTGATCATTTTTGCACTTATCCTGTAATCAAAGCTATGGAAGATATTTTTCCCAATAGAGACGAGTTTGGAGTCTTAATTTTTGACGCACATCTTGATTTCTACGATAAATTCGACAATAGTAAATATTCTCACGCAACAGTTTCTCATCGCATATATGATTTAGAACACATATCAAAGAACAGTATACTTATTGTTGGAACAAGGGATATTGATGTTCCAGAGCTGGAAAATGCAAAAAAAAGGCAGGTTCTACATTTAAACTCTTACATGCTCCATGATGTTGGAATAGATGTATTTACTGATAAAATCATCAATTTTTTTAAAACAAACAAAAAGAAAAACATTTATATTTCAATTGATATCGATGTTTTAGACCCATCTATAGCCCCAGGAACAGGATATGCCATACCTGGAGGTTTTTCTTATCGTGAATTATGGAAAATCTTCAGAAAATTAGCTAAACATATCAACATAATTGGAATTGATCTGGTTGAGGTTTCTCCCAGTTTAGATTTACCTAATAATATAACTTCCAATTTGGCAGCCAAATTAATTATAGAATTGATTTCTTTTATCTCTAATAAATAATAAAGTGAAAATTATGCCGAATGAAGACATTAAAAAAAAAATGAAGAAGGTAAATCAATTTAAGATAAATGAAAATGATGATATTGTTAATCTCATTTCATCTTTAAAAGGCACGGGATTTAACGCCAAGCGTTTAGCTGTTGCGTGTGAAATATATAAACAGATGATTCAAGATAAAGACTGTGTTAAGTTTTTTGGTCTTGCAGGGGCATTGGTTCCGGCAGGAATGCAAAAAGTTATTTACGATTTTATTGAAGAAGGATTTGTGGATATTCTTGTTACTACAGGGGCTTCTTTAACACACGACATTGCAGAAACTTTAGGTTTTCATCATTTGCAAGGGGAATTAAGCGTAGAAAAGGTCGATGATTCTGAGTTGCATGACCAAGAATTAAATAGGATCTACGACGTTTTCTTACCAAATAAGGTTTACGAGGGGATTGAAGATTTTGTATCAAAATTGGAGATTCCCGATGAAAATATGCCTGTAAGTTCATTTTTAAAGTTTCTTGGTGATAAACTTCCAAAAAATGATAAGTCAATTCTAAAAGTCTGTGCAGAAAAAAATATCCCTATTTTTTGTCCTGCATTCACTGATTCCGGTTTAGCATTACAATTAGGGTTTCATCACCAAAATTTAAATCTTAATCATTTCAAAGACATGTTGAAGATGGTAGATTTAGCATGGGATTCTAAACATGCGGGGGTATGTATTATCGGTGGGGGCGTTCCTAAAAATTTTATAATGCAATCGCTTCAATTTTGTCCTAATTCAGCGGAATATGCAATTCAGATAACTATGGACCGTCCAGAGCAAGGTGGGCTTAGTGGGGCAACTTTACGCGAAGCAATTTCATGGGGGAAAGTTAACGAGAAAGCAAAATTTTCAACGGTTATTGCTGATGCCACAATTGCTCTACCATTAATATTTTGGTATCTGATAAAATCAAGATCGATAAATTAAGCGTAATTACTTGGCAAAAAAACTAAAAAAATAACCCATCTAGTTTCTGATCGACTTTCTTGGTACTGGAACCAAAAATTATATCAAGGGATTTCTTAAAAATTTTAAATTGAGACACTTCTGATAAATTTTTCCCTTCGTTTTGCGATTTGAATTCTTTGGCAACCTTTATTAGTAAAGGATTAACGATTTTGTTGACATATTTATCGACTTTTTTTTGTTTATCTATGATCGCGTAAGAAACTAATAATTCTGACTCTCTACTATCATCTGATAGTATTTTTGCGTTCATAAACGCAATTGTAAATCTATTTCCTTGGAAATATTCTACGGATCCCGTAGAAAATGCTGTTTCTGCGAAGTTCAAGAGAGCGGTAAGTAAACCACTTCTAAGATCAGCATCAATTTTTCCTAAAGTAGTTTTATGATAACTTTTTTTTACTAATGTAAAACCTCGAAATAATAAACCTACTTCTCGTATAACCATAATTCCTTCTTGCTCAATATTAATACAATAATCTTTGGTGATATTATAAAGAATTCATTCAGTAGATATTTTAATTAAAACAATTCTTTGTAATAAATCTAATGTTGATAAAGTAGTCATTTTAGATTCTTGCTTTAATTTCAGAGAAATTAATATTTAGAAAAATAATATAATCAACTATGGTTGATAAAGATAAAATAAAGTTATGTGCTAAAAACATCGTTAACGCTGTAAATATTCAGAAAAAGGGAGAAAATGTCTTAGTTAAAGGAGGAGTTTATAGCCAAGATCTCTTAGAAGAAATTGCATTGAATGTCTATAGAAATAATGGTATTCCCGTTATTATATCCAATAGCGACTACTACACTGAAACTATTTATCAAGACTCGAGTATTAGTAGTGAAATTTTAGAGATTACGCCCCTTCATTATTTAAAATTGATTGAAAATATTGACGCTTATATTGTAATTGAACCCGATGAGAATCCCGGAGTTTTAAACGAAGCACCGAGAGAAAAATTGAATGCAAAAATTAAATACAGAGCACCTATAAAGGATGTTCTTTACGGTGGTAAAAAAGAGTTTGCACCTGGAAAAAAATGGTGTTATGCAGGGTGGCCTTCAAAAAAAGCTGCTAATTATTACAACATTGGGTATGAATTATTAGAAAAATTCATTGTAGGTGGAATTAGCGTCCCTCAAGAGAAAATGAATGAAATAACTGAAAATTTGGGTAAATATTTCGATAACGCGAAGAATGTTCATGTTACGGATGATTTAGGTACTAATTTGTGGGTAAATATCCAAGATCGAGCTAAAATTCAGGATAACGGTTTATTGTCAGATGAAAGAATAGCTATAGGTTTATTAGGTGGGAATTTACCTGCCGGTGAAGTATTTTTTCCTCCACACGAAAAGATGGGAGGAGGAACTCTTTTCTGTCCCTTAACTAGAGATAGACTTAGTAATAAAATTATCAAAAATGTACATCTGAAATTTAAGAATGGGCAACTATTAATCGATGAAGTTACTGCTGATGAGAATCTAAGCGAATTAGTTAATACTTTTAAGCAAAGTGAAAAGATAGATAAGGATAAGAATTTACCAGAAATACGAACATACAATGTTGCTGAATTAGGAATTGGGTGCAATCCAGAAATAACAAAGGCAATCGGTTATATTTTAACTGATGAAAAGATTAATGGGAGCGTACATGTAGCATTTGGATCAAATAAAATGATGGGAGGTACATCAGTCTCACAAGTTCATTGGGATTTTGTTACTGCTCCTCAAGCTAATATTATTGTTGAATATAAGGATGGAACTAAGAAACAAATCATGGATAACGGTAAACTGATCAATTAATTAATACATCTTAATTTTTGTTTGATAATTGGTGTTATTGAGAACAGTGACATAAAAACCACTATCAGTATTAAATTTTCAGTAGGAGTATAAGAACTTAAAAGCGTCCCTAATGGCACAAATATGAAACTCGCAAGTAAACTCGAGCTCCTTATCATTTCATAAGAAAGAGCAGTATTTTTGCTCATCTTAGAAACATTAACATTTCTTTCAGTTAGTTGTGACATCATAACCCCTGAAACAATTTTGTTCATGGCTGTAATTAATAAGAATGTTGTTAAATCGGAAAATATGAGAGAAAACATTAACGAAGCATACAATACAATTGAAATTGAAAGGCAGGTTCTTGAATTGTAATGATTTATAAGACGCCTTGAAATTAACCACCCTCCTATGTATAAATATGTAAAGATGAAAAATAAATAGGAGTAAGTAAAAAAACCGGATTCTCCAAACTTTGTGAGTATCCACGAGATGAATGGAAACTCGAGTAATTCATCACTCCAGATTAAAAAGTTAGTCAAAAATGTGAGTAATAATCCATAATTACTTTTTATTTTTTTATTTTGATCGATTGGGTTTAGAATCGTATTATTGATTTTATGATCTACGCTTAATATTTTATCTTTAATTAAAAAAAAGATAATTAAAATTGGAAAAGACATGAGCCAGCAAAGATTAAAAAATAAAGACCATAAACTACTAGAATTCATATCGTAGATTAGAAAATTAAACATAATTATTGGAACAATACTCCCAAAAGAACCACTGACATTTGAAATTAGAATTATATTCTTTTTTATATTTTTTTGTTCTGAGGATTCCAACATTAATTTACTCATTCCTGCTTTGATAATTAGGGTACTAGTAAAATTTAGAGCGAGAAATATACCGAAATAAGACAAATTATCGATGTTAAAATTAAAAAACAAAAAGCTGAAGAAAATAAACACACTTGATATCAAAATGAGTTTTTTCTTCATATGCGAAAATCTATCAAAAAAAAAGCCTATGATTGGACCTAAAAAGAGTGTTAGATAGGATAGAAATTGGATAAAGGCCAATTCAATTCTATTCACATCTAATATAACTAACATGAAGACGGGGATGTATAAAAATACAAACGTGTTAATTAAGCTAATAGTGAAATAGACAACGAAAAACGAAATGTAATTAGCTTTAAGTAGATCCATTCGAATAAGCTCAACATTTTTATTGCTTATTCTTTCTTTTTACTCAATCTATAAAAAGATATGAAAATAAGAAGATATTCAAAATAGTTTTGAAAGTTTATACAAAATTTTGGAGTAGCGTAAGTATTCTTTCTAACACTTTTTCTTTAAATCTAATACGATCGACCTTAAATTGGTATTTCTTTACGATTGTTTCTTCCAGAGTGGAAAACCCAATATAAACTAAACCTACTGGTTTTTCGGGTGTGCCACCTGAAGGCCCTGCGATCCCGGTAATACCTATTCCGATGGAAACATTTGATAAAATTCTAATATTTTTAGCCAAATGCTTGGCAATTATTTCCGAGACCGCTCCATATTGACTCAAGTCATCAGGATTGATGTTCAAGAGAGATTCTTTAGAAGAATTACTGTAGCATATTATACCTCTTTCAAAAACTTTAGAGGCACCAGGAATATTAGTTATCATATTCGAGATATACCCTCCTGTACAAGATTCAGCAACTGCTAAGGTTATTTTACTCTTTGTAAATTTCACGACTATTTCTTTGATACTATCTAAACTATCCATTATAATTCTATTAAGTTTTACAAAATACTTTTATCTGGTTAATTTACTAAAAATCTTGAAGATTTAAAGCAAACTGTTTAATAATAATAAGCAATATAAATAAAAAATAATACTTATAATTTATATTTTAAAGAAGTATAAGAAACTGCATGGACGAATTGAATAAAAACTAGAATGTGATTTTATGAGTGATAGTGACGAACGGAAGGATTTTGTTTTCAAAATAACTGTAATTGGCGATGGAGGAGTCGGTAAAACCTCTTTAATCAAAAAGTATACAAAGGGAAGTTTTAAGAAGGAGTATATTAAAACATTGGGAGCCCAATTCTCTAAATATGACGAGAAAATAGAAGGGAGCGCAGTAAAATTGTTTTTCTGGGATATTGCAGGCCAAGCTGAATTTTCATTTATGAGACCAACGTTTTACAAGGGGAGTAAAGCTGCGATTATAGTTTTTTCTCATGCATCGGGTGAAGTTGAGAAAAGTTTTGATCATATCTTTGATTGGCACGAAGATATTAAAAAATATTGCGGAGATATTCCAATTGTACTATTCGGTAATAAGATCGATTTGATAGATGAAACCTCAGTTGATAATGAAAAGATAGAAGAAATAGTTAATAAAAGAGATTTTCTAGGATTCTATAAAACTAGCGCAAAAACAGGGAATGGCGTGTACGAAGCGTTTCAATCGATAATTAAAAATCTATATGAGAAATATAAAGACCTTTAAAATTAAGTTAAGATTCTATTAGCATTATAAGGTGATTTAAGTTAGAAAAGTTTCAAGAAGGGTATCCGAAAATTTTGTTCTTTTCGTCGTCTCATTGCGGACCGTGCTTACCAATAGAAGAAATGCTAAAGAGAATTAATATTTCAATGTTTGGAAAGAAATTATATATCGAAAAAATAGATGTAGAGAAACATTACCAGTTAACTAAAGAATATAAGGTTACTTCATTACCAACAATTATAATAGCAGATAGAATTTTAAGTAATGTAATTTCTGAAGAAGATATTATTGACGCTATTCTCTATGGATTCATATCTTCCGTCAAAATATTATAAATATAAATAAATTAAAGTATGAGAATGTAAAAAAATGGATAGACAATTACTTTCAAAAATTTTAGTACAAATGAGGAAACATTTGAAATCTGGAAAAGAGATTGGTGATATGAAAGTAGGAGCATTATTGGCTCTTGGTCATCAGTTAGAGGCTATATTTTACTATTTAGGCCATGAATTAGGTACACATTTAAATGTAAAACCAATTGAGGATGTTACAACTATACCAGAGGCTATAAAAGAGAAAATTGCTGAGTTTAACATTGGAGAAGTTGAAATTACAGAAAGTACAGAAGAAATAGTTCAATTGAAACTTAAAGGGCATTCTTCAATAAAGGATCTTATCAATAAAGGAATTAAAACAGAAGGAAGTTTTTGTTCCTTTGAAGCAGGTTTGCTAGCAGGTTTAGTTGAAAAAATGACTGACATACATTGTTTTGCACAAGAAGTAGATTGCAGCTTACAGTCAGGAAAGGATCATTGTGAATTTATGATTGTGTTTCAAAAAGATTAATGTAAAATCAAATATCTTTCAATTGTTAATAGTTTGTGCTAATTTGTATGAAAATGTAGTTTACTTATAACATAGTTAGAAATTCGACTAAATAAGTCTAATTTACAAACTTCTTCTAATAAATTAAAAAAATAAAAATAATTAAATAAAAGTAATATCTTGATAGTCAATATCTCCTAATTCCTTTTTTGCGACGCCCAATTCTCGTACCTGTATATTTAGTTTCCTTACGG
>Ga0114919_10000925_pt1 | contig 23474 bp, 11 predicted proteins | sample BlataG_FD_88682 | JGI IMG/M metagenome (GOLD analysis project Ga0114919, IMG submission 88682) | Deep subsurface microbial communities from Black Sea to uncover new lineages of life (NeLLi) - Black_00105 metaG | ecosystem: Environmental > Aquatic > Marine > Oceanic > Sediment | place: Atlantic... | reverse complement strand
GGCACCGAGAACCTCATACCTCATATGAGGGCGGGTGATTTGATGATGGGCGATTGGAGACGTACCTTTAATCTGGTGAAGATCAGAGTGGCACATACCACAATATAAGATCTTAATATTCACATCATCAGGTCCACAGTCTCTACGGTCGAATTTCCAAGGGACTAAGCTGCCTTGTTCATCGAAAGAAGCGAATCCCAGGCAATTGCCAGAGCCAGTAGCTGATGGATGAGAGCAAGGCATTGTTAATTTGTTTTTGCAATTTGTATTATTATCAATTTAAGCTAAGTATGAGTCAAAAGATGCCGTTATAGCTCCTTCTAGAAAGCTGTCATTCCAAAATTTGGGGATGCAACTACCTCTATTTTTTTGGGGGGGGCTGCATTTTCTCTCATGCCCTCACTTCTTTACCTACTCTCCTCCTCTTCACCCTAATTAAACTTCACTCCCTCATCGCTCCCAACTCAAAACTCACCCAATCACACCTATGTATAGCTGCCATCTTTATAACATTCAACAACACCAGATCACTCAACATTCCAAAGCCCTCTGCCCCTGCTCTTTTATGACACAGCAACAACGTCCTCACAGCTGCTTGAAACGACTCAGGCCACGACTTGTGCCTGTCAATTGTCCACTCATAGGAGTTACCATTGGCAAGAAATCGGTGAACTAGCATTTGTCGACTGGATACAAGGATGTCACCCTCTTCAGTGACCTCTAGTCCGGTGATCCTTTGTCTTCCATGTAGGTGGAAGCCGTCGTCCAGAATAGTGGAGTCTTTGTGTCGCAACAGCTGTCTGTCATAAGGTTTGATGGCAACAGTCTGCATGCTTTCTACGCCTGTTGCCAGTAGAGACTCCTCCTCCCTCTCCTCCCTCTCCTCCTCCTCCTCCTGCTGCTGTGGCTGTAATGCCCTTTTGTCATCATGATAACAATCCTTGTTCTCCGGAATGCGAGCAAAGTGCACAAATGCCTTCTTTTCGGCATATATCACAACCCTGTCATCCCAAGGAGCGAATTTCACTGGTAAAACAGGCCCAATATGATTTGTAATAATTGCTGCCACTCTGCAAGATGAATTGGTCTCCATTTCAATTGGCTGTGAGGATGACGACGATAATGGTGGCCCTGTTGTTGTTGTAGAGGAACCCTCCTTCATTATTTCCCATACCACAATTTTATTATCAGGAGCAATTAAATCACCATCAGATCCTTCATTTCTATTACCAGCTGCAATTGAGCCAGCAAACAATGTAGATGAGGCATTCCAAGCGCAATAAAATGACCCATAATGACCTGGATCAACAGGATCATCTACTCTTGCTGGCTGTACTGCTCGACCCAGAGCAACATCTCCTGGCAAGCCGTTGGTATTAAGATGGAGGGGAACCTTCTCCCAGGTAAAGCCATTCATTTGATCTACAAGGAACACAGAGGGACCGTCTGCTACTACCGCAATCCAACGACCATCTGGGCTGCACTGAGCATTATTGATTGCAAAACCAAACGGACCGATAGCAGCCGTGCTTTTTATTTCATGGTGCAGGCAAGGAGGGGGCGCATGAGCTCCATCATCCTCATCCTCAGAATCAGAATCAGAATCAGAATCAATGTAATTTGGCCTAAGCTCAGTTGAAAGAACTGGCCTTTTCACCCACCCCACTTTACCCTCCTCTTTTTTTCCTTCTTCCCCCAGTGACTCACACATACAACTAGCCATGATATTATTATTATTATTATTATTGTTTTCATCCCTCTCCATTCTAGGCATATCAAAAATATAAATATACCCAGATTGCTCTGCAGCCAACATTCTCCTCACTCCACCCACACTTCCAACCGACACGCCATTCACCATACTCTCAGGCCAAACCAACACGCGGTTCCTATAACACCCATCTGGTCTATGTTCTTCAACCAAATCCATATTTAGTTGAATTTCTTCGGCTGTAGGGTATCCCAGAATAAAGTGGCCAACTGGAGATACAGCAGCAGCGTGTTGGATGTTGTGATCTGCTTCCCACTTGTCATCAAGCCAGGGGAAGTTGCGGGGTAAAACCCGGAGAGGGAAGCCTTCTTCGGGGGAGGAAAGAGTGTACAAGTCGGGTCTGCTGAGCACAAGATCCTTTAGAAAGACCAGAAGAGGCTTTTGGACGTTTATACTAATAAAATCATAGCCAAATACTGGATTTCTACAAAGAAGTGATAGGTATTCAAGGGTGAGTCCAACACTGGCAGCCTCAGCCTCCTCCTTCTCCTTCTGTTGTATCCTCTTCTTCCTCTGTTCCTTCCTTAGGTATGGCCATCCATCCTTGCTTGCAGCTGCTGCTGTTGCTGGTGATGCAAGATGTTCTTTGAATTTTAGAAATAAAATGCCTAAAATCTTGTGCAATGATTCGTAGTCCATTGCAGGCACAGTGTCTGCTGCTGCTGCTACTGCTGCTGACGGTTCACCTTCTTCTAGATCTCGCCCTCTTCCCCTCTTCTTCTTCTCACTATTATTATTAGCACTTGTCGTACCTTTTGCAGGTGCTATTCCCTCTTTCTGTAGGCAGTACATGCTGTCTTGTTTCTTGATGCCTTCAAACACCCTGCCTTCATATCTGGACCTAAATTCCTCACTTAGTGGTGGCAGTTGATGCTCACAGTCAATAATTATTCTCATCTCTAGCGTGATACCCATGTGCTCATTCAAATAAGCCTCCAAAGCTTCCATCGTGCCTTTCCCTCCCATAGCATGTAGCGCACATTTCACTGCAACACATTTATCACTTGCTAGATTCAACTGCATCAGTTCATGATATACAATTGTACCAGCACTCCCTTGCCCTATGTGCCAATGTTCTTCATCAAGTGTATGTAGTGTTTCAAATGCTTTGTAATCCATCCATCTTCCTTTGAGAACTTCACCCAGCTGCTGAGTTTCTTCTTGCCTTTCAATTTCCAATACAGGTGGATAGCAATATTTATACCCAGCTATGTTGAACATCCAACTAGTGGGTCTTCTTGAGCCGTGCCAGCCTTCATTTAGAGAGTTGGGATCAATGGGTAATGTGATATTCCCAACATCAAGATACCTGGGAAGAGAGGGTAGATTCTCATTTACCTGACACAAGGTGAGTAGGCCGTGGTCGCAGCCAACAAAAAGGTGGTTCCCGTCATCGGAAAAGGCTGTACTATAGACTTCGTCGGATAAAAGTTGGACACCTCCAAGCCATGTAGGAGCCGCAGAGCTCTGTCCAGGGACGAAATCAGCAAATTTGTCTATAGTACTGGTGGAAGGGAGGTTCCAAACGTGTAGTGCTGATGCACCATCGCTGGGGGCGATGGCAGCAAGGCGTCTGTGTGATGGAGCGGCAGTGGGGGGTGGATGCCAGATGTTAAGGGCGTCTGCAACTTGGAAGTGGACTGACGAAGTTGGTATCCTCAAGATCTGGTAGCAGTAACTGTAGACAAAAGGCTTGGTCCCAGGGCACGTCAACTCGCGGTGATCAGTATTTTCCTCAGTATCCTCCTCCGAATCGGTCCAATCACTATCCTCGCCTTCAAAGTCTGAATCCCAATCCTCATCTTCATCTGAGGGGTCGCCCTGGAGGCCTATTATTTGAAAGAGATCCATACTTTAACAGTTTCTTTTCAGGTTTCCCTCTCATTTTGCGTGAGGGGAGACAATCTCCATCTCACATTTCTGTGCATAGATACCTCCCACTCAATTCTATCTATTCATCTTCACCTTCATAAATCTCTCAATGCTAACATGTTAAATGCATTGGGTTCATGCACATTTCAATGGATCCTCACTTAAATTAAGTCTTTAAAAGGTAGCAGGCTGTCGCTAGCAGAAGGCACCGAGCCTCGGGTCGCCGACAAAATTTATGAACGGTATACTTTGCTCAAATTTTGTCAGAATGAATCGTTATAATAGTACACATACCTCTTACTTTATGGAAGAATAAATTCGATTGACAAGCAACCCTAGTAGACCATTCTTTTGCTGACAACTTCCCAATTTCATTTATTCGGTTGTGGGATTTATATTCGTTGACGGCGGGTTATCCCAAGAAAAACAATTCAGCACAGATATCTATTAGAGTAGGTCATAATGGAATACCAAACTTTGTGAATATCGCGTTTCTCTTGCCCCAACTCATCCCTCTCAATGCCCCTTTCCCAGCAGGAACCTCAAGTCTCCTCCTCATTCCTTGATAGCAACAACAATAACAACAACAACTCCACACCATGAGTGAAGAATCCATCAGGACTGCAGACTTTGAGCACCTGTTCAGCCTCCGAAAACCTAAAGACTTTGCTGGAGGACTAGCAAGTGGCCTCAAGTCAATTGGGAAGGGGATAGCCATCGGGGGAGTCGGTCTCGTGGCAGCACCTGCCATCGGAGCTCACCAGGATGGCTTTAGAGGGTTTGCCAAGGGAGCAGCTGCAGGTATAGCAGGAGCAGTCGTACTCCCTATTACCGGTGTTGTTGTGGGAGGAACTCAAATATGTAGAGGCATAGCGCAGCAGCCAAAGGCTTGGAAGAATCAGAGTGAAGGACAACATTGGGATAAAGATTCACGACGATGGATTAAGGATCCTTCTACTGCACTAGCAACTGTTTCAAAACCTACAACTACTGCATCATCTGCATTGCCATCTCATAATAATATTAATAATAATAATAATTTTAGAAGAAATAATCCAAGATCATCATCATCAATAGCAACAGATTTATACAGTGTCCTGGGTGTATCCTCAGACGCATCAGCAGATGACATTCGTAAAGCATACTACATCCTAGCCAGAAAACTTCACCCAGATAAGAACCCTGATGACCCCGAAGCACACGCTAGATTCCAAGCAGTAGGAGAAGCCTACCAAATCTTATGCAATCCTGATCTCCGAGCGAGGTACGATGCACACGGTAAAGATGCCTGTCTGGACCATAGTTATATAGACAGCTCTGAATTCTTCACTGCATTGTTTGGCTCGTTTAAATTTGAACACTTAATAGGAGAACTGGCTCTTGCAGCAGCTGCAAAGGCTGGAAAGGACTTGAGCGCTGCAAAGATGAGGGAGCTTCAGGTGCAGAGGGAGCATAGTTTGGCCATCAACCTGGCTGCTCTAGTGAGAAGGTACGTTGAAGGGGATGAACAAGGGTTTCAAGACTCAATGACAGCAGAGGCGACATCACTAGCTGATAGTTCTTATGGGGCCAAGATACTAGCGACAATAGGGAGGGTGTATGTGAGCCAGGCAAGGATTGCAATGGGTGGGTTTTTTGACAGTAGATTGGCTGCATTGAAGAGTAAGGGAAGAACTATAAAGTCCCACTTTGGTGCTGCTGGGCTGGCTTTGAAGGTGTATCAAGCTCATTCTCAGATGCAGAAGATGTCTGAAGCGGAAGAGAAGGCCAAGTTGGAAGGAGGAAATGGAGAAGGAGAAGGAGGAGTATTAATAATGGAGGGAGGGGTAGCAGCAGCAACAGCTGTCAGCAGCAATGAAGGAGATGAAGCTTCTACTTGTCGCAATGGTTATGGGGAAGCGTCCCAGCCACTGCCATCGTCAATAGATTACGCAGCACAGCGTGTAGCATTAGAAGAAAAAGCCCTTCCCCTCATGCTGGAAGCCATGTGGGCAGCCAATGTATTAGATATAGAGGCAACACTGAGACATGTCTGCAAAATAATATTGTATGACAATCAAGTGAGTAAACAGCATAGTCAACGTAGAGCAGAAGGGCTGGAGATACTAGGGAGGATATTTGTAGAGGTTGGGAAACAAATGGAAGAGAAGGGATGTGTAGGTGGTGAAGGAGGGGAGAGGGGCGTTGGTGCTGGTGATGGGGAGAAAGGTAATGGTGAGAAGAAGAAGAAGAAAAAGGGGGAGGTGAGTGATGAAGAGAAACAAGCACAAGCAAGGAAACAAATGGAAGAGGCGATGCATGCTATAATGGAGAAGAGGATGAAGGAAGGGAGGTAAAAGAAGCTGGGAGTTCAGACATCCCGGTAGGACGGACGGTGGTGAGAAGTCTAGGATAGTGTGTAATGAATCTCATTGTTAACCCGCGAGCAGATTATTCATATAAGCGGTTGGTTTTCTATTCTTTCGTCGCTTATGGTATTCCTAAGGCAAAATTCGGTCCTATGACTCGTTCAAACATGAATGAACAGAGATGCCAGCTTATTATTATTCTCTATATGTTCTGCATCCTTGTCTCTCTTTCAAATGCCCAGGAATACACAAACCTAATACTCCATGAACGCGACGTCGAGCCTTCAAAACGGCGAGTAAGTCACAGCCTCGATGTTCCTGTGCCCGCTTCAGCGCACTCCAGCGGGGAACAACACCCATCGATCTCCACTCCCCACACCGTGTCAGGGAGCTTGTTCCTAAACATGTATCAGCTACGCCCTCGACCAGATTCATACAATGCCTCATCTAGGTGCACTGAGGCCATTGATAGGCTCACTCAATTCAACATCTTTGAAGTCACCCTCCTGCCCACATTCTTCTGGTGGGACTCTGGCCCAACCCAGCCTCCAGATTGGTTTGAATTCAACCCAGAAGGCCAGCCACTATGCAAAAACAGAGTGCACGATCACTATTGCTACAACAGATTCAACAATACTAAAGTACTTCACTGGTGTTACGAAGTTAAACAGCACCAATGCCTTGAGCTAATAAGGGAAGATGTCGATGAGATGAGACGCATGATGACGCACTGCATTTCACATGCCACCAATCTTGGGTTTGACATTGCAGTGAATACAAGAGTAGATGATGGTAGACAATTAGGAGGGTGGAGAAATACAATCAACTTCAACCCACTTAAGAAATATGGCAAGTATTCATATTTGGAAGCTATTCTGTATCCTATTGCTGATGCAATGTTGGCAGCGACAACGCCAACGACCAGGCTCAGTTTTACTCTTCAAGGAGAAATGGGCGCTACTATTGCGTTTCATCCTCGTCGCTGGATCAAGACAATGAAGAGTATTAGGCAATACATGTCTTCTAGGCAGTTGGCAGTAGGTATTGGATTAAATAATAATAAACTATGTGGGTGTATAGATATGGAGCATTGGACCGATGCTGAGTTTGACACACACTACACTGCCAAATTTGAAAAACTCAAGCCGTACATGCACATAAAGTCGTACAAAAAGATGCTTCAATCTGCTGATTACATCTCAGTTAGTGCTTATATTGATGTCTACAACAACGGAAATGTATTTAATTATGATAAATGTATGCTGGAAAAGATTAATAGAAGAATAGATAAGGAGCTGAGGTACTGGAATGTCAGCTTGGTGGAACTATCCCGGGGGGAGAGTAAAACTGCTCTTCATTTCGGGGAGTTTGGAATAGGTGGAGGGGCTGCACATTCTAACGATAAAGCAGCCACCACTGCATATGATGCTGCAATTCGCCCGTATTTGGGAGTGATGGGCAAGTATAAAAGAGACCGAGATCCATTCCAAATCAAAGAGGTCAACGACTATCGCAAGCACTACTTTTCCAAGGCTCTAGAATTGCTCACTGATGGCGGGTGCGACTATGATGGAGTGGAGCATATTACACTGTGGAATTTGGGTTCTTGGGATGTATTGGCCATAGAGGCGGGGTCTTCTAGTGAGGAAGGGAGTTATTATGATGCCAGTGTAGTGGAGATGATTGAAAAGGTGAATCTGAAGGGGATGAGAAGACCAAGGTTGGCAAAGAGGATGTATATATTGGAGCCTCAATTGGCGAGTTGGAATGATTGGGAGGTGGGGGAAGAGGAGACAACCTGGGGGGAGGTGAGGCAGTTGCTTGAATGAAGGAGAATGAATTCAAATGAATGCTGGGGGGAAGAAGGGCAGAGAAGGAGAGGGTGGGCTGGGTCGATTGCAGCTGTCGTCGGCTCCCTCTCTCCAGTTCATTTTGGTCAAAAAGAAGGGGGGAATTGAGTCTTATACACGATGTTGGATTAGTTTCACACATGTATTACTGTGTGCATAGCTTATTGGTATCTTATAGATTAAGTAGCTGTAATAGTAGGGACAGAAGGATTGCAACTTGCATCTGTTGATTTTGCTTGAATATCTGTTTGAAGAAGCAAACCCTGGTAGAATTACAAATCAATTGAGGTCGATTTGGCTAAATAAATACCATGCCTGGAAGAAAGCGTGGAGCAGACATAGAGCCAGTAGTTGAAGAAGAGGAAGCATTTCCTCGTGGTGGTGGCAGTCAACTTGCGCCAATTGTGCAAAGACAACTTAAAGAGGTAAGTAGCACATTGAATAGTTGAAACCGCTACGTGCAAAAGTATTCATAAAGCATGCAATATAAATTACCCAACTCATCACATCCCCGGTCTCTCTCTCTTTCTCTCCGCCCTGACAGGAAGCCTACGCCGAGGCAGAAGCCGATTTCTTCAACACAGCCTCTGGCAAAAAGACCAGCACCACCACCAAGAAACGCAAAAAGTTATCATCCACATCAGTAGACCTTGGGAAAGATGAAGACGATGAGGAGGACGCCTTCTTTGGAGCTTTACAAGTCCAAGGTGTCGTCCCAAAATTTGCCCAGCTCTTGAAATATAAACTCCTCTCCGTGGGTATGAAGCTGTTGGGTGCTGTGATTGAGATTACCCCTAAAGAGCTCATCATTGGTATGCCTAGTGGTCTTAGAGGACATGTAGCTTATGCAGATGCATCTGATTACTTGGCAGCCTTGAAGACAACTGACAATGGTGAAGGTGGTGGTACCAAATCTCCTGGAAGCAGTGGGAAGAAGAGAGGAGGCAAAGATTCCAAGGACTCTCTATCCTTGTCAAAGTTGTTTGAAGTAGGTCAGCTAGTGAAATGCATGATCGTCAACCTCTCAACCGACGATAACAACAACAACAACAACAACAACAACAACAACAATGACAATGACAATAAGGCATCAGCAGCTGGTGGAGAAGGCGGTAAACGTCGTCGTCGCATCCAACTGTCTTTGTTAACTTCAAAAATCAACAAGGAAATCTCTGCCAAGTCACTGAAGAAAGACATGGCCCTTACTGCATGTGTCCAAAGTGTTGAAGATCACGGGTATCTCTTATCCTTTGGTATCCCCGGCACCAGTGGTTTCTTACCCAAGAAAAAGGCAGCCAGCATCAGCAACACTCAACGCAAGACTTCTCCTGTCATCACAGTTGGCACGTTACTCCAAATCGTAATTGAAAAGGAAGAAAGCAAAGCAGGAGCTTTTATCGTCACTGCCGACCCCGACACTGTTGCTTCCAATGTGGCCAAGGAAGGCGACGGTCTCAACATTTCCTCTCTCCAACCAGGTGATCTTGTGGCAGCCAGGGTGAGGAGCATTCTCTCTGACGGTTTGTTGGTGTCCTTCTTGACCTTCTTCTCAGGTACCATCGACCCTTTCCACATCGCTAGTCCCTCTGCTACTAACGGAACTAATACTGACTGGAAGCAGCAGTTTACAGTAAACCAGCGAATTAAAGCCAGATTGTTATACATAGACCCTGTTTCTAAAAGGGTAGGACTGACACTACTCAAGCCATTATTGTCATGGAACATTCCCAACACCAACTTTCCTCAATTGGGACAAGTGTTTGAAAAGGCTATTATTAAGAGAATAGATCCTGATCTTGGATTGTTGTGTGAACTTTCAACTTACAATAATATCCATGACAAGAAGAAGAAGAAGAGTGATGATGATGATGAGGAGGAGGAGGAGATGGTCGCTCCAGAAGAAGGGGCAGGGAAAGTTCATTATGTACCAGGATATGTTCACATCTCTAATGTATCAGATACTAATGTGGATAAACTAGAAGGAAGATTCAGAGTAGGGCAGCAACTAAGAGCTCGCGTGATTGGATTCCGCCCAGTCGACTGCCTGGCAGTACTGTCTTTAAAACCCAGCGTGGTAGATCAAAGCATTCTCAGTGCAGCAGATGTCTTGCCAGGTATGCATATCACTGCAGAAGTGTTGTCAGCAGAGGAAGTTGGGATATTGCTGGCTATTACATCTACTTTAAAAGCTATGGTGCCACCTCATCATATGTCAGATGTTCCTTCGGCCAAGGCGCACAAGAAGTTCAAAGTCGGGCAAAAGGTAAAAGGCAGGGTGCTGAGTGTGGATCCATCTACCAAAAGAGTAAGAGTGACACTGAAGCCTGCCCTTGTAGAGAGTAAACTGCCTCCGTTAACTACGTTGGCTGATGCTGTTCCTGGGTCTAGAAGCCATGGCGTCGTGTCCAATGTGACTGATTATGGCGTGTTTGTCGCCTTTTATGGCAAAGTAAATGGACTGGCGTCAGCAGTGGAATGTGGAGTGCCAGATGGTCAACACCTGTCTGATGCTTTCAAGCCAGGTCAAGCTATTAAATGCAGAATATTAGGGGTTGATCAGCAACATAAAGGGCTGAAACTGTCGTTTGTGACGAAGTCAAAGCAAGTGGCAGAAGAAGAAGCAAAGGGCGCAATGGGTGGACTTGGGTGTGGGGCCATTGTGACTGGTGTTGTGAGAGCTGTTCATAAAAGAAAGGGGCATTATAATAGCAATACCGCTGGTGCTGATTTTGGTGATGAAGTCATTAACGATGATGATCGAAACAACAATAATATTAATGATAACAATGCCGGTGACGGCGATAATGATGAGACTCACCCACCCCAGTATTACGAATTAGACATCTACCTTTCCTCCTCCACATCTTCCAAGGAAAAGGAACAAAAACCCATTGCTACTGGCAGACTAGAGGTTGGTCACCTCTCTGATCACCCACTTGCAGCCAAGTCTCTCTCTGAAGTTATACAAGTAGGCAGTAGATTTGATTCTTTAATGGTTCTTCAGAGATTGGAGTCGGCTAAACAGCTACGTGTGACTAGAAAGGCATCATTGATGAAAGCTGCTGCTACTAGTAAGAGTAACAGTACCAGTGTTGGAGATCAGTTACCTACTGAATTGACCCAGTTAAAAGAAGGCCAAGTGATCTATGGATATGTAGCCAGCCTGACCCACGATGCTGCTTTTGTTAGATTCGGTGGCAACTTGACAGGAAGAGCTGGTCTGGCCCAACTCAGTGATACATTCATATCGGAACCTTCCCTTCGTTTTGCCATCAACCACAGCGTAGCTGCCAGAGTATTACGTGTGGATGCTGATAAGGGGAGGTTTAGTATTTCTTTGAAACAAAGTGCAGTGGGACAGAGGAATAGTCAGTTGTTGGCTGCTTTGTTTAGAGATAATGATGCTGTTACTAATCAGTCTTTGGCTGGTGAAACTACTGGTGATGGTGATGGTAATGATGAGGGCGGTATTAATAATGCTGATGTGGACTGGTCAGCCGCTTTTCCTTTTGGTGGCAGTGTCCAAGCTGAAGTCCACGAAGTGAAAGACTATGGTGTTATCTGTGATTTAGCTGCACATGCTGATGTTGTTGGACTTATTGCTCCTCATCTAGCTACCGATCCTACTACTATGAAGGCAGGAGCTGCATTCCAGGGTGTGGTTGTAGATGTCAGTAGGAAGGAAGGTATTGTGGACTTGATACCAAACACCTCCTCATACCTACCACCACAATCCCAATCAGCTACTATAACAGCATCTGCTGCAAAGGGAGGGAAGAAGAGCAAGAGAAGCAAAGATGGTACTAGTTTGGTGGTAGGTCAACACATTACATGCAAGATTCTTCTGTCCAAGCCTGATGAAGGGTACTGTGTTGTCATTATACCTTCCGCTGCTGCTTCTTCTTGTTCTAACAATGATGTTGGTACTTTTACAATTGGTTATTTACCAGCAGAAGAAATCAATCTGGCGAATATTCATAATGCAGTACTCCCTAATCCTGGTGAATCTATAGAGGCAGTAGTATCCATTCTTCCTAGTGAACATTCAGGCGGTAGATTAGTATTGGATCACGTTCCCCTTTCATCTTCAACATCTGGCGGCGGTAGTGGTACTACAAATAAAGGTAAAACTGCTGCTACCAAGGCTTCACAGAGGACAACAGCAGTAGATGCAGCAGCTCCTCAACTGCCTGCTCCTGACTTTGGAAGCATTGTTGATGCCCATGTCTTGTCAGTCAGCTCCACGCATGCTGACATCACGTTCAACAACGGGGAAAGAACAGGCCGTATTCATGTCACTATGGCAAGAGATTGGACTGATAGTACAGATAACGATGCTATTGGTGGTGGTCCTGTAGAGTCACCGTTGGGATTCCTACAGCAGTTAGCAGGCCAAAGCGTGCAAGCCATAGTCTTGGGCCGTGCAGAAGGTCGCCACAGAGGGCTATGGGAACTCTCCTCCCGCCCTCTTCTCCTCCAAGCAGCAGCCACCAAATCCCCAGACAAACTGAAACAAGCTCTCTCAGAGACCACGATCAATGGATGGGGAGGTATTGTTCCCGGTGCTAAGTTAAAGGGATGGGTGATAGAAAGCACCCCTCAACATGTGTGGGTGGCCTTCTCTCCTGCCATCAGAGGGAGAGCAGCCACTGCTGCTTCTGTCACTTCTCTCCAAGCAGTGTCTACCATTGCATCTCTCTATCCACCAGGTAGGCCGGTCACTGCTACAGTTCTTAATGTAGACCCAGGTAAACATGCATTGGATGTGTCATTACGAACAACAGACACTACTACTGCTACTATTACTACTACTGCTGAAGCAGTAGCTACTAAACCAGTTGTTGGAGCAGTGATGCTGGGTTCAGTAGTTGCAGTTGCAGGAACAGGGGTGAAGATTCGTCTTGCCAATGGAGAGCCTGGGACTGTCAGTGTGACCGAGATCCATGATGACCCAGTTGACAATGTTCTAGCTGGCCTCAGATCAGGACAATGTGTACAAGTCTGTATCTTGGGTCAAACAGGATCAGGAACAGAAAAAAGAGGTGGTGGTGGAGGAAAGCAGGGTGGTGGTTGGAAGTTGAGTTTGAGGAAATCAAGAGGTGGAAATGGTCCTCATATCTTGGCTGCTAAGCCACCTTCCAAAACTAATAAAGATCTGATCCAGAATGCAACAAAGACCATCAAGGACAGTAATAGTGAAGGGTTGATGAAGGCAGGCAGCATTGCATGGGGTTACATACGTTCAGTCAGCAAAGCAGGTGCATTTGTCACTCTTATATCTACTACTACTACTACTACTCATGATAAGGATGATGGTAAAAATGGAGAGGAGGTCCATGCTAGGATAAGATTGAAGAATCTGTCTAATACATTCATAGACAATCCATCTAAATCCTTCCCACAAGGCTCCTTGGTTGTGGGCAAGATCATGGCCAACTCAACAACTACGACTGATTCTGGCAATGAGGATAGGGTGGAACTCTCCCTCCGCAACACCAACAACAGCAAGCAACAGCAAGCTGCAGACTTAGAACTGATAGAAGAAGGACAGATAGTCACTGGAAGAGTCAAGAGAATAGAAGCGTTTGGGGTGTTTGTGGAGCTCCAAGGAGGGAGTGTCACGGGACTGGCTCATAAAAGTGAGCTGGCCGATGCGTTTGTGAGAGATCCAGGTCAGTTATTTTCTGTGGGGCAGACTGTCAAAGCGAGAGTGGTTGGGGTGGATAGGAAGAGTGGGAGATTGAGTTTGGGGTTGAAGTCATCGTATTTGAGCGTTGGGGATGAAGATGGTAAGGTTGGTGGTGATGATGAGGAGGGTAACAGTGGTAGTGGTAGTGATAGTGAAAGTGATGAGGATGAAGAGATGGGGGAGGAGGGATGTGATTTTGAAGATGAGTTGGTTGAAGCAGCTGGTGGTGATGATGATATGGAGGAGTAAGGGTGTTGTAGAATAGAGTGTTTGAATTGTGTCAAGGTCCAGGTTGCAAGAAAGAAGAGAGAGGGTGATGATGATTGTTACTCATCTCACTCACTGAGCGAATCAGGTCCTGCGCCCATCTGTGTGGAGAGAAAAACTTCAGACGTGTTTATATTGACGGGTGCACCATAAGACTATACCAGTTCATTGCTTATGCACGTTGTATGCTACTTATAGAAGTAACTTTTCCCCCCAAGGCTGGTTTTATTTGCCACTTAAAACCCAGTCATCCTTGAGTAATTTCAATACTACTTCATTTTGAGAGACTTTTTGAGGAGTTCTGCCATAACATATGATAATCACGCTTATAGATGATCGGTAGCCAACCATTTACGCCATAAAGACGCGTCACCCTGTACAAATGGACTTGAAAAGCCTCTATACTGTTCGTTTTCGAACAGCAAACGGGGACGTGGGGCCTTTTATATTTGACTCTTATGTATCCATCTATACGGTGAAGATGAAACTCTTTGAGGAGTGGCCGCAAGGTAATAACTCCATTTCTCCCCATCCAATCTTGACTTCCCCGGCTCTCCTCTCCCCCGCCTCTCTCTCACCCAACCCTCCCCCTTTTGGCAGATGGCCCAGTAGCACCAGATAGACCAAATAACGTAGAAGAAATTAGACTCATATGTAGTGGCAGATTCTTAGAAAATCCCTCCCAGTTGAAAGAAAGTATAGTCAAAGTAGTAGGTGAGCCGTCCTCGGACTTGCTAGTGACAATGCACGTTATTATCAGACCTCCAACTCCACCCAAGACCACTAAACAAATCATCAATGCTAACACATCTGCTTGTAGTTGCTGTGTCATCACATGAATATAAATTCTCATTCTGTGAGATAACAATCACAAAATCAAACAAGGGTGTATTTTATTTGATTGAGTAGCACGATGCAGAAGACCATAATAGTGAGGGCTAAAACCTATTTCCTGGGTCTATTTTATATTGAGTTGGTTGAATTGATTTTATCCTTCATATTTTACACACCTACAAAATGAGACATTGACTTTGGACTTACAAGCTATACGTAGCATATCATTCATTTCCCTTCTTCAGGAAGATGGTGTTTAAAAATGACAAAAACCTCTTGGCATACGCCTTGGGCTCCACCACTGATATCGCCCTACCATCCTGTACTACCGACTTCACCCCATGCTCTACCCTTTTCCTCAAATTATATTTTTGCAGAAAATCTATTATTCCAAAGTAGAGCACTGTTTCATCTCCATGGATGTCCAGCAGACTGAGCCCATCTGTTCCTCTCCTGGGGACGACTGATGCAGGGAGAGCGTAGCCCAGGTGAGGAGCAGAAGCAGTGGATGATGCAGCTGCTTCTCTATTGCCAATGTTTTCATTCACATTATTAGTGTTAGCCCCTCCAATATTACTACTACCACCATGTTGTTGTTGACTATATTTTGACGAATTAGGCGAATTCTCTGGAGAGGCAGCAGCAGCAGCAGCAGCAGCAAACTTTGTAGTGGGCCCAACCGGATGTCTTGCAGCAAGAACAGTGGATGGTGGTCTATATTTTGCCGGCGATTGATGGCCACTATAATGATTGTGGTGCGCATGGTGTTGATGACCAACTTGGTTATGATGATGATGATGCAACCACCCTTCTCCTCCTCTATCCGACGCCGGCTGCAGGATCTTATACCGAGCAAGTTGCAACAAATCCTGCAACAATCTCTCTGTTATTGGTTGAGCTAATTTTGTATTTATCTTGGATACAAGCATAGCTGCTTGAGGACCTTGTTGGAGCATGTTCATATTCGCATCTGCAGCTAGGGATAAAGTTGTAGAATCTCTATGAGTGAGGTGTCCATTATATGTAGAGAGCAGTCGACCATGTTGTTGTGGCTGACCACCATGGCCACGACTGCGGCTACTGACAGCAGCAGCAGCACCCTGCCCACCACCACTACCACCGTTTGTGTATTGACCATTTATATCACCGTCATTTATATGATCACGTAGCGATTCCAACCCATTCAGTCGGAATCCACTGATCGAAGTGTTGTCCATCAAACCAGCAGTTATTTGACCAGCAGGAGCACTGTTTGATCTGGCAAGAACGTACCCATCCTCAATATTGCTACTACTAGGAGTAGTAGTAGTAGTAGTAGTAGTATCACCATCACCACCACTGATGATTGCCTGTTTTGCAAAACTAGACTCTTCTCTTGAAAATATACTTCTCATCGCACCTCTAACATCACCACCATTCTTACTATTATTATTATTATTATTATTACCACTCCGGTGTTCAGGAGACTGTCCAGCAGAGCTCTGGGATAGCATGCTCTCTCGATATGCCCTCCAATCAATATCAGCTGATGGTGTATAGGTGGTGGGCGCATCTGGTAGTCTTGACATCATCATCATTGTCGTTGTCGATGTTGATGGTTGGACTACAGTAGTAGTAGCAGTGGTAATATAATCAGTAGTAGTCATAGTGCATGGGAGTTCCGTGGACTCTTTAATGGAAGACAAAACTGGTACTATTTTGGTGGTCATGGTAGTGGACTGATGCTTTGTAATAGTGGTCTTTGTACTAAATAGAGTAGTAACTGGAGATGTAGGGGTAGATGGAAGGCTAGCATCAGGAAGGTCTACTGTGTCTGATCTCCATGTCAACGCTGCACCTTCACCTTTGTCTCCATCTTCATTATTCATCACCACTGCAGAGAGAAGGCCTGGGATGCTGATATCGGTGGTAGTAACTCCACCACCACCACTTTGTAGTGGTAGTTGAAGTGGAGGGATCTCTGGTGGTGATGGTACAGGCTCATCTCCAAAGGAGTATTCTCTCACCCTCCTTCTATCCATACCTGGAGAACTTTGAATCATCTGAGGATGTTGACCATCACTGCCATTGTCAATATTGATCTTGTTTTCATCATCACCGTTCCTTATTTCCTCCAATACTTGCAGCTGACCAAAACTTCCATAATTTTCATTATTATTATTATTTGAAAAGAGGCCGCTGTAGCTGCTAGTACGCAAGAATGTTGACAATGATTTCCTCGGGGATCCTGATTTCCTTGGAGAGCTGGCTTGGAGAGCCAGTCTTTTACCACTCAGTTGTTTGTACTTGTCACGTTGCTCTCTTCTCCAAGTCATGACTGAGCGTACAACATTCCACTTGCTTGGTTTAATATTGATGGATGTGTGATGGCTACTCCTAGAACAAGCGGCGGCGGTGGTATTGTTTTTGGAAGACACTGTGAAGTGCACGCTGTCATCTTTGATGCTGGTATCTTCCTCATCATCCGCTGGGGCAGCAGGTATTTTCAACTTGCCAAGCTTCTTCTTCTTCTTCTTTGAATTTTGCTCATTATCATTATTATTAGCTTCACCACCCTTCATGTTTGCTATAACCGACTTGACTTTGGCAGTTTCAGGCGAGTTGTTTGCACTTGGAGCAGCACTATCATTACCAGTACCAGTAGTACCAGTAGTAGTACAAGCAGCATTAATAATGCCACCAGCAGCCATGGCTTTGAAATGCACCCCCATCAGCAGAGAATAATCCATCACATGAATATCAGCAAGAAATGCTGCATCTGCTTTTAATTGCGACATGAGCTTTTTAAAATACCCTTGATCTAGTTTGAACGATACATCCACATCCAGATCTTTCAATACTGAAGGTTCAAGGGTGAGTTCTTTTTCTTTGCTGAGGAGATCTAGTAGACTGTTGGTACCACCAACCTTGTTGTTGTTGTTGTTCTTCTTCTTCTTATAATTATTATCCATCTTACCACTACTACCTTCATCATCAACATCAGTACCATTGCCCTGAACAAGAGATGAAAAGCTCTTCATCACGGTCCTTCCAATGGTACTACCTTTCAGATCATACTTTCGATGAATCTCCAAATCAGTTCTAAATATATTATTCATCACCACAAAGCGTACTTTAGCTCCATGCCTTGGCTTTACTCGGTGCACACCATAAAATCTGACCAACAAAGTATCAGGGTTGGCCATAACATGTGCAGCATACTTGGGGAGAGCAGCCAGGAGAAGCTTCATTTCTTCCTTTCTCATTGTTTTGATGATGAATCTGTCATCATGAGACAAGAAGAACACACTGCCACTCTTCCCCGAAGAGGGCAGCTCCCTCAGAGCTTGGTCTCCACAAATTGACAGTAAAAATTCACTAGAATTGATTCCAAACACTTGTCTGACAGCTCTGAATGCAGTGGGGCAATAGTCTTTCCATTTGAAGTCGTTGGAAGGATGAGGGGGGGTGACACTACTTCCTGAACGGGGGAAGCGCAACCACAGCTTTTCACTGAAATGCTTGTCTGTCAGCTTGGTGGGTGGAGACAGCTTGGCCAGCTGCGTAATAGTATACCTAATACCCAGCTGAAGATTCAGCATTAGATCGTAAGATCGGTGTCCTTTGTATATAGTTTCCCCTAGCAAGGTGTCTCTCCTCCGTCTTCGACCAGGGGCTAATAACAATCGTCTTCTTCTCTTTTCTATGTGTTGTTGAACGGGGCCAAATATTATGGCGAGGTCTTCTTGAGACAATGCTTGTTCGTGTTGTAGCTTTCCTGCAAAGTATTCACATACATAGACGGATTTATCTGGGCCTGCTGGAGTTAATTGGTCTAATTGCTGCTGTAGCTGGGCCATAGTGCTGCTGCTGCTCTCAACATGGAGGGCATCTCCTCCTCCTACCACAGTTGTACTTCTAATGATGGAGGCATTACTACTCAAAACATCGCCGCTATTGTGGACAGAGAATGGATTTTGCAGAGGATGGTGTGTTGCTTTGGGAGACGTAACTGCTCCATCTACCATCATCCCTCCTTTGGCTACCTGAGCATTAACATCATCATCGTCTAAATCTCCTGATCTATCATTACGTGATGACGACAATGACGACGGTTGTGTATTGATCTCAGCCACGGACACTACTCCTGATGGCTTGCTACTAGAACTGCTACTTTTACTAATCATTCCACTACCATTATCAGTAGTAGTGCTACTACTAGATATTACTAGTGCAGAAGGAGCAGGACGGAACACTCCAACCCCATGCTTCTCTCCACCAGACCAGAACCCTTCATACGTCGACCCATCCTTCCATGTAAACACACCGATACCCTCTTGTAGACCTTTCCTCCACTCACCGTCATAACGTTCACCAGTGATCCATTTAAGGGTGCCTTGTCCATGCATTTTACCTTCCCGCCATTCTCCGTCATACTCGTTTCCAACTGCTCTTGTTCTGCTACTACAATTACTGCTATTACTAACTGTTTGTTGCTTCTTCCAAATGTATCGTCCTGGTCCATCTGCTTTTCCAGCACGCCATAGACCTTCGTAAACATCACCATTAGCATATACCTTGGTACCAATGCCATCTTTTTGGTTGTTGAACCAGCCTCCAGTATATCGAGTACCATCGGGGGCTTGGAAAGTGCCGTACCCATGCATGTGCCCCTGTTGCCATTCTCCTTTGTAAGTGGCGCCATTAGTCCAGGTATAGGTGCCCCAGCCGTGTTTGAGGCCACTGTGCCATGCTCCTGCGTAGCTGCTGCCATCGCTCCAAGTGTAAGACCCTTCTCCTTCAGGCTGTAGGGGTGTGTGAGAAGTAGAAAGGGAGGCGGTTGAGGTGAGAGAGAAGGGAATCACGATTGAACAGTTTGAGTGAGGAGAAGGAAATGTATCCGTCTTACCCTGCTGTTCTTCCAACCGCCACAGTATGATTCCCCTTGTGAATAATTTAGCGTCCTATGCTCAATGCCATCAAGCTTTAAAAGTTGCAAATTGATATTTCCAATAGCAAGTTGCGGTAGAGTATCCTTCAGACTGGCTATACTCATTCTATCCACGTATATCGTTCTTTTTGTGTAATTGAATTTCCTTGATTGCCTTTCAACCCTTTCAGATCACCTGACTTTTCTTTGCGTTTCTTTCATATTCAATGCAGCTTTATAGAGTAGAAACAGTTTATACTAGTTATATCAAACTGATCAAACTTAGAGTATGTTGACGTAGAATTGATACACTAGCTTTGCTGTACTCATTTTTGTAGCCCTCAACCTGAACTGCTGCCATCACTCTGCCGCATCTCAGACTGTCGGACACGTCATAGGAATGAGTAGAACTTCCAACCCGCACCATTTGACTGCTTCATCTCTAGAAAATCAGTTTGATGGGTCGGTTTGCAGTGATATCATCAATCCACTGTTCAGATCTTGGAATCCCATCCCTTCTCTCTGAGAGCTGCAACTGGGAGCAAGCTCAAACGTCATGAAACGTTGACGTCATCGACGGGGATTTCCTGAGGCTTATAAACCGACATCAAACACCTCACATCACCGATTTTAGTTTAATGATATCAATAAGAGGATGATAAGTATTTCATTTGAGATGTTTGATTTAAATTCAGCTGCATCCGCGTAGAAGAATTGATCACACAACCAAAAAAGGTAGCAATGAAGTGGTTCTCCTGTGTAGCCCCGTCTGCCACTCTAGACAAGGACGAAGCACACCGCAAATTCCAAACCAACGTCCTAGCAGCATCTCCATTTGCTTCACAAAGTCCGCCCAGCCGGACTGACGTTGACCGAGAGCGACGGACGCTCTCCTTCACATTGACTCCCACCCATCCCGATACAGCACCACCACCGCCCCCAAATCCCCCAGAGGGCGTAGGTGTCCGTCTTCCAGATGGCAGTGCATACTTTGGAGAGATCAACAAAGATGGTAAAATGCATGGTAGAGGTGTGTTTGTATGGCCGGATGGAGATAGATACGAGGGCGAGTGGTTGGATGGACTACAGAAAGGAATAGGTACCTTTATTTCTTCTGCTGGTGGGGCTTATTTTGGTAATTGGGAGGCTGGGCAGCCTCATGGTAGAGGAGTTTTCCGTCCTGCTCCCTCTCCATCACCATCACCAATAGTCACAGCCACTGCCACCACTACCACTGCAGATGACAATCTTGGCCACCCTCTTCCTCCCCCTCCTCCTCAAGAGCCCCATCCCCATCCCCATCCCCATCCCCATCCCCAACATCAACAACCTACAATGCTGAATGATAATAATAATAATATAGTCTACCTTAGAGAGTACAGACATGGAGAGCTCCTCAATGAAGAAGTTCTCAGAATAGCCGAACAAGATGTTAGAAAAGGAAGCAAAGAAAAGAAGGAAGACCGCAAAAAGGCTCGTGAAGTAGTCGGTGCCACCAGCAGCGGCATCAGCAGTCGTAAGAAGTACACTCCCCCAAGATCTGGAGAACGTATCTATAAAAACCACCCCTCATATGAACTCATGAGAGAACTACAACTAGGTCTGATGTTTTCTATGGCACAAGGATGGCCCAAAACGGGAAAGTTGTTGAAAGAGTCGTTTGAAGAAGAAGTAGTGCAATGGTTTCCCATGTCATCTGGCACCCCCCCATTTAAATGGAAGAGCTATGCACCCAGTGTGTTTCACCGACTCAGAGAGCTCTTTGGCATAGACAACACTGATTATCTGTTATCACTAACAGGGGAAGCAGCCCTGCGAGAGTTACCGACGCCAGGTCGCAGTGGGTCCATGTTTTACCTCTCTGATGATGACCGTTTTCTGGTGAAGACGGTCAGAAAAGAAGAAATGAGGCTGCTGTTGAGAATGATAGAGCAATATCATGATTATGTATGTGACCATTCACATACATTATTGGCCAAGTTTCTTGGAATACACAGAGTGAGCCCCTGGGGAGGGAGAAACATTAGATTCATCGTCATGGGGAATGTTCTCCCATCAGATCTGAGACTTCATAGACGGTACGATTTAAAAGGAAGCAGCTACGGAAGAACAGTAGGAGAAGAAAGAAGAAGAACAGATCCTGATGTGACCCTTCAAGATAATGATCTTGACATGCATTTCGTTGTGGCGCCAGCTTTGAGAGAACGCTTGCTGGCTCAACTCAGGCAGGATTGTGAGTTTTTGACCAGTCTTAAATCTATTGATTATTCTCTCTTGTTGGGGGTGCATTTCCTGTGTTGGGGAAATGGGGAGTGGCATCCTCCTGGAGAGCCATGGCCTGATGGGGGGCTGTCTCCTAGGTTGGTGCTGCCTTTGTATAGTTCTCCTTCTCTTGCCAATCGACAGTATTCAACGGAGAGTAATGCTTTTGACGCCAATATCACTGATGGCGGTGATGATGGTGGTGGTGGTGGTGGTGAAAGTCCCGATGCAGCCAGCATGCTGGCTCAGCACCAGCATTGTCATCAGCATATGAATATTAGTAACACGAACAGTAGAATGAACAGCCTGACAATGACTCAAGAAGAGTTTCTATCGTCCTACAAATTATCAAACATGAGTGATACAGATACTGGAGGAGCAGCACTGACACAAAAACATCAACATCAACAGCACACACCACTGGCCTCTTCGTCAACAATGTCAACAACGCCATACGTGTCTGATCCTCTCCCCGTAGTAGCCGTCTCATCAGGACAACAACTACTACAACAAGAACGGGATAAACCTGGAGGCACAGTCCATGTTACACCCACAGCCCATCCACTGACAACAGCTCTATCACTTCCTCCTCCTAATATCACCACTGATACTGCTATTACTACTACTACTAGTACTATTGTACCCAGCAGGAGGCCTACTTTACTGAGAAGCATTACAAAAGATGGGGCAGGATGGGGTGGTAGGCTCAATAGTCTCCGCGAAGCTCGTAAACTGGCTGCTCTCATGCAAGCAGGTGGGCCTGAGTTGGCTCATGCTGCCGTTTTATTAGAGGATGCTAATAGTGCAAGGGATTTAGCTAGAAAATCAGCAGCAAATGCATCAGCCTATATTTCAGCAGCAACAGCTGCTAGTGCTGCTAGTACTAACAACGGGAAGGCAGATGGTAATGACGGTACCGATGGCAATATTGCTGCTGATGGTCATGTTGTACCTCACAATAGTGAGATTGTTCTGAATGTTCCAGTTGCCAAGAAACCAATGAGTCTAGGCTTTACCACTACCACTATTAGTAGTAGACCTGCATCACCTACAACCAAGTTTAGTAAAGACACCACCAAGAGTGATGGCAATGGTTCAAAAGGACCAGCATCACGAGGAGTGGCAGTCCCTCTTTATGTTCCCTATTGGAAGAGTGATACATATAGCGAGCAATTAGAGCTGGCAATGGCCTCACCTTCACCACCATCACCATCACCAGTCAAGAGACAAACCATTGCTACTAATAACAGTAATAAGAATAGAATTGGAGGAGGAATGAAAGAAGACGAAGGACCACTGAGCTGGTCAGCATCAATGATGATGCGGAACAGAGATGGAGGAGGAGGAGGAGGAGCAGCTGACATATTTGGGAGAGCAGTACCAGCAATGGCAGTGAGCAAGGCTGGAGGTCATGCTGAGCCTGTCTTGCTCTTCTTTGGGATCATTGATTTTCTCCAATCCTACACTGCCAGGAAGATGGTAGAGAGGGCTTTTAAGGCGACAATACATGATGGGGACGCAGTGAGTGTTGCTAATCCTAAATTGTACAGTGAGAGGTTTATGCATGCAATGGAGAAGATACTTGTATCTGATACATTGCAATAAAAGAAGGGGGGTATATGTGTGTGTGGGGGGGTGGGGGGGGTGGGTGGGTGGGGGTGGTGGTGGGGGG
>Ga0114919_10000923_pt1 | contig 23523 bp, 20 predicted proteins | sample BlataG_FD_88682 | JGI IMG/M metagenome (GOLD analysis project Ga0114919, IMG submission 88682) | Deep subsurface microbial communities from Black Sea to uncover new lineages of life (NeLLi) - Black_00105 metaG | ecosystem: Environmental > Aquatic > Marine > Oceanic > Sediment | place: Atlantic... | reverse complement strand
TCCGGCGTATAGTGCCATTGAGCACCTCCTTTTGTTAAAGGGTTGTTAATATCGTTAACCACTTATAACAAATCGCATCCTTTTTTGCGATTGGGAGGTGCCTTTTAGATGATTATCAAGATATATTGAATCAAAGAGATTTTCGCATGCTATCGAAACACTCCATCTTATGCCACACAACTTTAAATTTTTCCTTATTCCGCTATTGAAAAGGGAATTCTTATCAATTCAATTCAATACAACTTTTATTTTTTTCTTGTTTCAATATTAAAAACGGACTGTTATCACTTCCAAAGGAGGTAAAACATGAAACTGCGAATTGTATCTTTTCTGACACTTGTGATATTTATTTTGGGAATGTCCGGTTGCGCAAGCATTCCGGAGGAACATGAGGGTGCGGCAAAAGGCGCCGGAATTGGGGCAGTAGCCGGGGCTCTTGGTGGGGCAATGATAGCAGGTGAAGGCTCGCGGACTAAAGGAGCAATTATCGGAGGGCTTGCCGGTGTACTCATAGGTGGTGTAGTCGGCAATTACACCGTGGACAAGAAGAAAACCGCAGATGAGACGTCAAACAAATACAACTACCAGCCTGCTAGCGGAATAATTGTTAGGATTGAAGGAACCTCAGCAAAGCCAACTATGATAAAACCAGGCGAAAAAGTTGATCTCGATGTGACCTATGCACTGATGGCTCCCTCTCCGGATAGTCAGATTAACATTACCGAGTCTCGAGAGGTAAGACTAAACAACGAACTTGTTGGTAATCTGGAAGTAAATGTCTCTCACACTGCAGGCACCTACACTTCTTCTATACCGCTTTTTCTCCCTGCAGACGCCAAGAAAGGTACCTACAAGGTAATTAGCACTATTAAAACTGATTCAGGCAAAGACTCGCGCGAGACTTCTTTTGAAGTACAATAATCCCCAGAGGCTACAACTCTCAGACAGTAAAAGAAGAAGGTACCGGTTCTCAAGATCCGGTACCTTCTGCACAATATAACCTCCTTGCACTAATTGTATCTTATTATTATCTCTCAGTTTACTATTCGTAATCCCAACCATTCGTGAGATAAATTTATTAATATTGTATTTGTAATTTATACAGTTTACCTATTCTCACAGAATTGGCAGAACCTATTCGATTTTTCCACAAGGCGTGGAGTTGTTTGGATCAAAATAATAGGGGGGCATGAAAATGTCTCAAATGCCGTTATCAAATGATATTTCCATAGTTACAACTGCGTTAAAGATCATTTTGAAACGTTCGAGCAGGTCTACGAAGACCGGTTTGAGCGGCAGTATGGCTTTTATCGCCCTTATGTCAGGCAGGTGATTTACCGGTACCTGTTCTGCGGAATCCTGCATAACGGGTTTGCTCGCGTACGATGCGAGGATTGCGGTCACGAAAAGAAGGCACAAGACATAGCGAATCCGATTAAAAACTAAAGAATAACCCATTTATTTGAAACATTGATTACGATACGGATTGTTGAATGGGCGAGGCTGATGATACCTGCTATATAGAGCAAAATGCTAAATTTTTGGGATATCAACCAAATTTCTTATGATATCTTTTAACAATAACGATCCTGAATTATTTTTTACGCCACAACATCTGGTATTATTTAATTTTGTAATTTCTTAAGGCCGGGGTAATGACTTCTGCCTTTATGTTGCGACTGCATCTAACCAGCTGAAAATGTTTCAATATTCGTTGCGTCCCCAGGAAATTCAAATTCGATAAAAAAACAACGCGTTATAAAAGATTTAACAAATTTGTAATGAATCTCCCCGCTGCAAGCAGGCGGGGTATCAAAACGGAAAAGGCTTTTTTTAATATTGGGGAGACACGTTGTTCCTCCCCAAACCCCTCTTCCGCATGTTTACCCCACCGCAAGCGGATGGGGTATTTAAAAAGCATAATAAAACTGGCAACATAACGATTTGTGTCAAAACCTACCAAATCTGATCTGATCTACGGCTGCAGTAGCCGTTTAGAGGCTATCGAGCCATTCCAGAATATCTTTTTTATTTTCCCAATCAATTAATTCTTCAATTTTCGAATCACAAGAGAGATTGGATTGGATATATTCGATAAATTTCTTCTGGATCGCTTGACTGGATGTTAGCCCGGTTCGCAACATTAGGCGAATACCATAAGCCGGTGCAAGCTGATAGCAAGTCCCATCCCGGTGATTCAACAACCCGAACAACATGAAGTCGGAAGTCGTAGATGTAGCTTGGGGTAATTTTGTCTTTGGTGTGCGAAGGAGGAATTCCCTATCATCAAGGCCATATACCGGAAAAGAGCTTGACACCAGTATAAAATAAAAATACAACGCAGCTAATTTTTTGGCAGAGGGATGTTGATCGGATATAATAAATTGGAACATATTAAAGGGATTGTAATAATTGTAGGCAACTTCGGCAGCGGAAAGACCGAAGTTGCCGTTAATCTTGCGGTCAATCGGAAGCGCTCGGGTATAGACGTTCGGATAGCGGATCTTGACCTTGTTAACCCCTACTTTAGAACCCGGGAGGCAAGGAAACCCCTTGCTGAACTGGGTATTGAGGTGGTTCTACCCCCGGAAAAATATCTGCAGGCTGATCTGCCCATTTTAAGCCCTGCCATAGCCGGTCTAATCCGCCGGCCGAGCCAGTTGACACTCATAGACGCAGGAGGCAATGATGTAGGCGCCACTGTCCTTGCAAGCCTCGCAGATTCATTTCGGAAAAAGCGTGTGCATATGCTCCAGGTTGTGAATCCGTATCGGCCCTTTACGGATACGGTAGCCGGTTGTTTGAGAATGCGCGATCAGATCGAAAAGGCTTCCAAGATGTCCATAACCGGTATCGTTGGCAATGCAAACCTGATAGATGAAACCACAGTAGAAAATATATATAAGGGATATGATTTTATTAAAGCATTGTCTGACGAGAGCCGGTTGCCCCTTGAGTTTATCACGGCATCGGCAGAACTTTTGCCTGAAATAGATGTTGAGCGTTTTTCCTGTCCGGTCTTGCCTATAGAAAGACAACTTGTTCCGCCGTGGAAAAAGGCTGTCGAGTTGAAAAAATAAGCTGTTGAAAATCTTTTAAGGTAGTAAATTTATCAAGTTAAATAGGACACTTATTTTCACAGATATGCACAGATAATATTATTTATGAATTTGAAAATCTTAATAATCTGTGTTCATCTGTGTCCAAAAAAGGAATTTTTTATACAATCGAGTTCATCATTATTTAGATTATAGTTAATGAGGAGTTAGATTACATGGCATATCAACATACTATTGACGATAACCTATGCAAAGGATGCGGACTATGTGTCAGCGTATGCCCAAAAAATGTTCTGGAAATTTCCGATCAAGTTAACTCCACGGGTTATTTTCCTGCGTATCAGGCACGCCCTGAAGACTGCATCTTCTGTACAACATGCTGCATCATGTGCCCTGATGTAGCGATAAGCATAACCAAAGTTGTTGAAGAGAAAGCAGATCAAGAATAAACGGAGGAAAAACATGGGCAAAATATTAATGAAGGGAAATGAAGCGATTGGAGAGGCCGCAATCAGGGCTGGATGCCTTAATTACTTTGCCTATCCCATTACCCCTCAATCCGAAGTTGCGGAATACCTTTCCCGCCGTATGCCGGAAGTGGGCGGTGTATTTTTACAAGGCGAAAGCGAAATCGCCGTAGCGAACATGCTTTTCGGTGCTGCAGGATGCGGCGCCCGGGTTTTTACCACGTCATCGAGCCCGGGTATAAGCCTGATGAGTGAAGCCATCAGTTATATCTCATCTGCCCAGTGTCCGGTTGTTTTTGTTAACATTGTCCGCGGCGGTCCCGGACTGGGTGGAATTCTCCCTTCCCAGGCGGATTATTTCCAGGCCACAAAAGGGGGGGGGCATGGGGATTACCGGTTGCTTGTCATGGCGCCGGCAAGTGTCCAGGAAGCTGTTGAGATGGTAATGATGGCATTTCCTCTGGCGGAAAAATATCGAAACCCGGTGATGATTTTGGGTGACGGTTTGATCGGACAGATGATGGAACCGGTTGAATTCCCGGAGCACCTCAGATCCGAACCCAGCAATAAGGATGACTGGGCAACAAACGGTATGGATACTCGCAAAAGCAGCACGCGCAATTTGGTCAAATCTTTATTTTTGAATGCGGAACTGCTGGAAGAACATAATTTAGTCTTAAAGGCAAAGTACGACCGCATGAAGCGAGAAGAGGTTCGATACGAATCTTATAACATGGATGTGGATTACCAGGCGCTTATCGTCAGCTTCGGTACCATGAGCAGAGTTTGCAGAACCGTCATTGATAATTTAAAAGCCCAAGGTTTCGAAACGGCCATGATAAGACCCCAGACCCTCTTCCCCTTTCCTGAAGAGCCGATAAGGCAAGCCGCTTTAAAAGAAAGCTGCAAAGTCGTAATCACTTTAGAGTTGAACATGGGGCAGATGGTTGAAGATGTGGAACGGAGCGTTCAGGGGAGGCGTCCGGTTCACTGGTATGGAAAAGCCGGTGGTGATGTGCCCACACCCGAAGAAATTATTGATGTAATCAAATCTTTTTTTTAAAGTGTGATGTGGGATGTAAGATCTCAAGTCACCATGCACATATCGCATGAGGAGCAGATATAATGGCGAAGACATTTAAGAAACCCGAAGCCCTTTCCGATCAGCCGACTCATTACTGCCCGGGTTGTACACACGGTGTTATTCACCGCCTGGTGGCCGAAGTTATCGATGAATTGGGGATCAGGGGTCGGACGGTCGGTATTGCACCTGTGGGGTGTGCGGTTTTGGCCTATAATTATTTTACCTTCGATTTCCAGGAGGCAGCCCATGGACGGGCGCCGGCAATGGCCACAGGGATAAAAAGGGTGCGGCCTGACCTGATCGTTTTTACCTATCAGGGTGACGGTGATCTGGCAAGTATCGGAATGGGAGAAATTATACATGCGGCTAACCGGGGAGAAAAGTTTACGACAATCTTTGTTAACAACACGGTATATGGTATGACCGGAGGCCAGATGGCGCCGACAACATTGCAGGGCCAGCGAACCACGACCTCTCCTGCAGGACGTAATGTTGAAGAAGTCGGCATGCCGGTTAAAATAGCCGAACTGATATCTGCTTTAGAGACCCCCGCATATATTACAAGACAGACCGTGCTAAAGCCAAAGTACATTGTCAGGGCCAAGAAAGCCATCAAAAAAGCCTTCCAGTATCAATTGGAAGGCCGATGTTTCAGCCTGGTGGAGCTGGTAAGCACATGCCCTACCAACTGGGGACTTACTCCGGTGGAAGCCATAAAGTGGGCCGAGGACAACATGCTTCCTTATTTCAAGCTGGGCGAATACAAAACACCCGATGAGGTTGAGGAGGACTGAATGCAACGTGAAGTGATGTTTGCCGGTTTTGGGGGTCAGGGCATCCTGTTGATAGGGAATATTTTAGCACACACTGCAATGGAAGAAGGTTACGAGGTGGCGTGGGTTCCTTCTTATGGTCCGGAGATGCGTGGCGGGACCGCATATTGTCTGGTGGTTATCAGTGACAGGCCTATAGGTTCTCCGATTATCAGGAACCCTATGCATCTGGTGGCCATGAATCATCCTTCTTTGGAAAAATTTGCACCCATGGTAAAGCCAAACGGTGTTGTAGTTATCAATAGTTCATTAATCCACATTGGCTCGAACCGCGATGATGTTGACGAACTTCTGGTGCCGGCCAATGATATTGCAAACGACTTGGGGAGCATAAAAGTGGCCAATATTGTGGCACTTGGCGCTTTCGTTGCCCGCAGTAAAATCGTCGATTTTGAATTAGTACGACACTGCGTAAAAGGACAATTTTCTTCAAAAGAAAAGCTTATTCCCATAAATATGGCGGCTCTTGAAGAAGGAAAAAAAGTTGCTCAAATCAAGTGAATTTCAAAACCCGTAAACCGGATAAACCTGAAAAGAAAAAGATTCTTTGGTAACCGTTCACTGAGCAGTTAAGTTAGTGGAAATCCCAAATAACAAACAAATCACAATGACCGAAATTCAAAATTCCAAACCTTATGATCTTGAAGAAAGGCAAACGAATTGAAAAAGATATTTTCATCAATACTGGAAAAATCGAAATGGTTTGGGTCATTGGTATTTGAGATTTGTTTGGAATTTGATGCCTGAGATTTGTGATTTAATTGATCTTTGGCGCTTGGAATTTGTAATTTCAAAAAATCCGTGAACGCTTACAAAATTTATTGCAAAAAACATGAAGCTATCTGTCCCCGATTATATTCTATCAATAAAACCGTATGCTCCCGGAAAACCCTTGGAAGAGCTTGAAAGGGAATATGGGATCGCTGATTCCATAAAACTCGCCTCTAATGAAAATCCTCTGGGTCCCTCACCCATGGCGGTTAAGGCCATCAAAAACGCTATTGGAAAACTGAACCGGTATCCTGACGGGAGCGGCTATAATCTTATTCAAAAAATTTCTGAACATCTGGGTGTATCGCCACAGAACATTGTTTTAGGAAACGGTTCCGATGACATTATAGGTATGCTTGCCTGCGGATTGCTTGAGCCGGGTAATGAAGCCATTCTTCCACATCCTTCCTTTTTAATGTATGAAATTATGATTCGCAGCGCCGGTGCAACACCGGTATTTGTTCCCCTGAAGTCGCTTTCAATAGATCTGGAAGGAATAAAAGAAAAAATTACATCAAGAACCCGCATGGTTTTCCTGTGCAATCCCAATAATCCCACCGGAACGGTTGTTTTTAAAAAAGATTTTGAAAATTTTCTGAAAAAGATTCCACCGGATGTGATTGTTGTGGTGGATGAGGCGTATATTGAATTTGTTCGTGATCAAAACTGTGCGAAAAGTATTCAATATCTTGATAACGTCAGACCGTTGGTTACGCTTCGAACCTTTTCCAAAGTTTATGGTCTGGCCGGGCTTCGTATCGGATATGGCGTTATGCCGGATAAAATAGCAAATCTGTTGAACAGGATCAGACTGCCGTTCAATACCAATTCCCTGGCTCAGGCCGGCGCCTGCGCAGCCCTTGAAGACACTGTTTTTTTTGAAAAGGTCATCACGCTCATACATCAAGGTCTCGCTTTTTTACATGATTCGCTGGACAGGCTGGGAGTAAAATATTTTCCAACACAGACGAATTTTATCCTGATAGATGTTTGCAAAGACGCCGATGAAATTTATGAAAGGATGCTCAGACAGGGTGTTATTGTAAGGTCCATGAGGTCGTATGGTTATCCTGATTATATCAGAATCAATGCCGGACTTCATGAAGAGAATGTCAGGTTTATCAAGGCTCTTGAGAAGAGCCTTAAATGATACCAGACTTTTATTTTGAAACGTCTAATTATCACAATAGATGGTCCGTCAGGGGCAGGCAAGACAACGGTAAGCAAGTTACTGGCCCATCGTCTGGGGTATAGATATATTGATACGGGTGCACTTTACAGAGGTGTTGCTCTGGAAGCGATATCAGCGGGCTTAAATCCCGATGATGATACCGGTCTTGAAAATGTTTTAAGCTCCCTGAAAATGAAATTCGTCTGCGCTGAAAAAGGGTTGCGTCTGATATCAAACGATTCGGATATCACGGATAAAATTCGGACGCCTGAAATATCCATGTTTGCCTCGGCAGCTTCTGCAAGACCGGTTGTAAGAAATTTCCTTTTGGATTTGCAAAGGGATCTGGGCAGGGAAAAAGGCGTTGTGTTTGAGGGGCGTGACATGGGTACCGTGGTGTTTCCTGATGCTGAGGTGAAGTTTTATCTGGACGCATCACACAAAACCAGGTCGCTCAGACGATACCAAGAATTAAAATCGGAAACCTCTCAAACATTACAGGACGTGGAAAAGGATATCAAACGCCGGGATAAAAATGACAGTGCCAGGGATTTGGCACCCTTAAAGCCCTCAAAAGATGCTATTATAATCGATTCTACCCATCTTTCTGCACAAGATGTTGTTGATCGGATGGTGAATGTTATTGAGAATAAAATAATCATTGTTTTTTAATAATTACTCTGATATCGAGATCGGTTATGCTATATGTTACAGATTATAGCTAAATAAATTGGACTAGGGGGTATTTTGTTTAATGGAAAATCTTGAAAAAAACGATTCAACCAAAGATTTAAGCTTAAATGCTTTGTCTGATGAGTCTGTTGGCAAGCAATCAGATGAAGCGGGTATTGAGGAAAAAGAAGTATTGAAAACCGATACGTCTGTTGAAGATGCATTGTCCCATGACGTGCAAAATGAGAATGACGGTCCGGTGGAAATCCGGGAAACAGATGAGGCACCGGTGGAAGTCCGGGAAACAGATGACAGTTCAGAATCTGTTCAGAAACCGAGTGAAGAATCAGAGCCTGCTCAAGAACCGAGTGTCGGCCTGGAAAAAGTTCAAAAACCTGCTGAAGACATGGAAAGCTTGATGGATATGTACGAAGAAAGCTTCAAGCGTTTTGCTGAAGGGGCGGTGGTTACCGGCCGGATAATTTCAGTTGATAAAGATCATGTGTTGGTTGACATCGGGTATAAATCAGAGGGACAGATACGCACTCAAGAATTCATGGATGAAGATGGAAATTTAAACGCCACTGTCGGTGATCCGGTTGATGTCATGGTAGAATGGTGGGATGACGAAGAAGAACGTGTTGTCCTTTCCAAAGAAAAAGCAGCCAAGGTCAAGGTATGGGAAGACATTAAAAAAGCTTATGAGGAAGAGAGAACAGTTGAGGGCGTTATTATAAATCGTGTCAAAGGCGGCTTTTCCGTGGATATCGGTGTCCAGGCCTTTTTACCCGGTTCACAGGCAGATTTGCGTCCCATCCGCAAGCTTGATGAGATGGTTGGGAAGAAATTTACTTTCAAGATCCTAAAATATAACCGAAAACGAAGCAATATCGTTTTATCAAGAAGGGCTATTCTTGAAGAGGAACGCAGCGCTAGCCGAGCTTCAACATTAGCTTCCATTCACGATGGTAAAGTAGTTGAAGGTGTTATAAAGAATATCACGGAATATGGTGTATTTGTTGATCTTGGCGGTGTGGACGGCCTGCTCCATATTACAGACATTTCATGGGGACGAGTTAAACACCCTTCGGAGCTCTTTTCAGTTGGTGATAAGATCACCGTAAAGGTTCTTAATCTTGACATTGAAAAGGAGAGAGTTTCATTGGGCAAGAAACAACTTACCGAAGACCCCTGGTTAACCGCTTCAGAAAAATATCCTGTAGGTTCCCGTATTATTGGAAGAGTGGTCAGTCTGACAGATTATGGTGCATTTGTTGAATTGGAAGAGGGTGTTGAAGGGCTCATTCATGTTTCTGAAATGTCGTGGACCCGAAAGATTCGTCATCCTTCCAAGGTCGTTTCTGTGGGTGAGGAAGTTGAGGCTGTGGTGCTTGACATCAGGCCTGAAAACAGACGCATTTCTCTTGGCATGAAGCAGGTTGTTCCAAATCCGTGGGACGTCATTAGTGAAAAGTATCCTGTAGGTACAACTATTGAAGGTAAAATCAAGAATATCACCGACTTCGGCCTTTTTATCGGTATCGGTGAAGGAATCGACGGTCTTGTTCATATTTCCGATCTTTCCTGGACAAAACGGATAAAACATCCATCGGAGTTATATAAGAAAAACGATGTGATTCAGGCCATAGTTCTTGATATTGAGAAAGATCAGGAACGGTTTTCTCTCGGGGTAAAGCAGTTGCAGGCGGACCCATGGAAAACTGTGGATGAACGCTATGAAGTCGGCAAAGAGATAACCGGTACGGTGACGAATCTTACAGATTTCGGAGTTTTTGTGGAACTCGAGGAAGGTATAGAAGGACTTGTACATGTGTCTGAAATCAGCAAGGAAAAAGTGAAAACTCCCGTCGGAAAATTTAACATCGGCGATGTCATTACCGCCAAAGTTATGAATATCAACAGCGTGGAAAGACGGATCGGCCTTTCGATCAAGCGACTTGAAATTGAAGATGAGCAGAGCCTGCTGACCGAGTATGTCAATAACGCGGGACCCGCAACATCAACCTTCGGAGAGATTTTACGTGAAAACCTTCAGGAAAAGTTGAATGACAACAATTAACCGCTAACCGTTTACCAAATAACAAATGTTCTCGCGCAGGCATCCATATCTTTTTTTTATCCTGACTTTTTCATCTGTTGTTGCGACAGCAATGATAGTGATGACGTTTCTGTTTGTCCTCGGTACAAGGGATACTGAATTTGAATTCGGAGAGAAGGTCGGCATCATAGAAATCCAGGGCATTATTACGGATTCTAAAAAAGCAATCCATAACCTAAAGCGCTTCCGGGAGGACAACTCTATCAAAGCCATCGTGATCCGCATCGATTCTCCGGGGGGCGCCGTTGGTCCTTCACAGGAAATCTTCAGGGAGATCAGAAAGACTTCGAAATCAAAAAAAGTTGTGGCTTCCATGGGTTCAATTGCGGCTTCCGGAGGATACTACATTGCCGCAGGGACAGACGGAATCGTTGCCAATCCAGGGACAATAACCGGCAGCATCGGCGTTATCATGGGGTTTACGAATTATCAGCAGCTGCTCAGTAAAATCGGATTGGTTCCCATTGTCATCAAAAGCGGCGAATACAAGGATATGGGATCTCCGGTTCGAAAGATGAAGCCTGAAGAAAAGAAAATCCTTAAAGATTTTGCAAGAAAAATTCACCGGCAATTTATTCGAGATATTGTTGAAGGCAGAAAGATGGATAAAGCCAAGGTGGAATCGCTTGCTGATGGACGTATCTTTACTGGAGAAGAGTCAAAAAAACTGGGTTTGGTAGATCGGATTGGAAATTTTGAAGATGCTGTTGAATGGGCCGGCCGTCTGGGCGGGATTAAAGGGAAAATTTCTAAAGTTTATGCCCGGGAGAAAAAATTCTCATTTATAAAATATATTATGGATTCATCTGCTAAAGCGTTATTAAACCGAATCACAGATCCATCTTTATCCGCAGATTATTTATATGCACCGGAAAAAGGCCTTTAACCCCGAACCCTGGTCCCCGATCTAATAATCAATAATTAATTGTTGACCATTGACTATTAACCATTATTTATTGAACCTCGAACCCTGCCTGCCCACTTAAATTTTTTGCAGAAAAGGAGCGCAGCGAATTTAACCGGGAAAACTCTAAACCACGAGCCTCATTTGTCATTCAAAAACCGTGATGTCTCCCCGTCCCTTGCGGATAACCTCAGGCATGTCGTTAATCAGAGATATGACACTTGAAGGGTGCCCCGGGACAGGTCCACCGTCAATTACCACATCTATTCTGGGATGATAAAAATCATGAATAAGGGACGGGTCGAAAAAATTGGTGCCATCAGGCATCGTAGCGCTTGTGGTGATAATGGGATTCCCCAGCTTTTCAACCAGTTCAAGGCAAATCGGATGATCCGGCACACGTATTCCGGCGGTTTTCCGCTTGGTAAGCATGATTTTGGGAACCAGTTTGGATCCTTCCAAAACGAATGTGTAAGGGCCCGGCAAAAGTCGTTTCATGGTTTTATATGCATAATTTGAGACCTTGGCATAATGGCTGATATTTTTAAGTCCCGAGCAGATGAAGCTAAAGGGCTTTATTCTATTGCGCTGTTTTAACTGGTAAATATTTTCAATCGCCTTTTTATTCATAATATCGCATCCGATTCCATAATAGGTGTCGGTTGGATAGGCAATAATACCTCCTTTTTTAAGGATCTCGACAACCTCTGTGATGAGTCGTTCCTGTGGATTGTTGGGGTTTATTTTAGTAAGCATGCAGTTATCTATTACGGGTATTAACGCAATGTCAAGGCGACTTGTAAAAATTTCGGGCGAATAAAGATTGCAAAAGACAGTTCCATTTGGTATTCGGTTTTGAAAAAATACACGAGGGATTCTCAGAAATCTGTTCCCATTGATCGGCCTCTGAGTTTTGGATGGACATGATAAATCAACAAAATCCTTTCTGGAGGAGCTTATGAAAAAAGAACAACTTGAAGAAGCTTTTTCTTTTGACGATGTTTTATTGCTGCCGGGCTTTTCTGATGTTCTACCGAGGGATGTTGATACCCGGACCCGGTTGACAAGAAACATTACACTGAACATTCCCATAGTCAGTGCTGCCATGGATACGGTAACAGAGGCTGACACGGCTATAAGTATGGCCCGTGAAGGCGGGATGGGTTTTATACACCGAAACATGAGTATTAAAAGCCAGGTTGTTGAGGTTGACCGGGTTAAAAAATCGGAAAGCGGCATGATCGTCGATCCGGTAACCATTCATCCGGATCAGCCGGTTCATGAAGTATTGAAACTCATGGAAAAATATCGTATTTCCGGTGTTCCGGTTACAATAGGAGATCAACTGGTAGGCATTGTGACAAACAGGGATCTAAGATTTGAAACAAATCTTGAAAAGAAAGTTTCTGAAGTCATGACCAAAGACAATCTGATTACTGTTTCAGAAGGAATTACACTGGAAGACTCAAAGAAACTCCTGCATGAACACAGGATAGAAAAGCTTCTTGTTGTCGATTCAAAGGGGATGCTGATCGGAATGATAACCATAAAAGATATTGAAAAGATAAAAAAATACCCGAATGCCTGTAAGGACAATATGGGCAGACTCAGAGTGGGAGCAGCCATTGGAGTCGGCTCTGATATGGAAGAACGTGCAGAGGCGCTTCTGAAGGCGGGAGCGGATATTATTTTAATCGATACCTCTCACGGACATTCAAAAAATGTACTTGATGCTGTAGAAATTTTAAAAAATAATTTCAAGAAAATTGAGCTGATCGCCGGAAATGTCGGCACGGCAAAGGGAGCTGAAGCCCTTGTTAAGGCCGGTGTGGACGGAGTTAAGATCGGAATTGGACCCGGTTCCATCTGTACCACTCGTGTTATTGCGGGTGTTGGTGTCCCTCAGATTACCGCAATCATAAACTGCAAGTCGGTATCTAACAAAACCGGTGTTCCCCTGATTGCTGACGGCGGCATTAAATTTTCAGGTGATATTACAAAAGCCGTGGCCGCAGGGGCTTATGTGATAATGATTGGCGGTCTTCTTGCAGGAACCGAGGAAAGTCCGGGTGAGTTGGTTATTTACCAGGGTCGCAGTTATAAGGCTTACCGGGGAATGGGGTCCATAGAAGCCATGAGAAAAGGAAGCAAGGACAGGTACTATCAGGGTGAAGATGTCTACGGCGACAAACTGGTTCCGGAAGGTATTGTGGGCCGTGTGCCTTATAGAGGAAGCCTTTCCGATAATATTTTCCAGCTTATTGGAGGGCTAAAGGCAGGAATGGGATATGTGGGGTGCCGAACCCTGGATGAACTCAGGGAAAAAGCACGCTTCATAAAGATCAGCGCGGCCGGCATGCGTGAAAGCCATGTCCATGACGTGATTATTACCAAAGAGGCGCCTAATTATCGTCTTGATTAGTCCCCAATTATTCGAAACATAAAATGACAGAGACCACACCCAATTTTGTACACCTTCATGTGCATACCCAATACAGTCTTCTTGACGGAGCTATAAGGATCGATCCGCTGTTAAAGCGTGTCGCAGATTTTGATATGGACGCCGTGGCGATCACCGACCATGGCACCATGTTCGGAGCCATGACGTTTTATGAAAAGGCGAATAAGGCCGGAATAAAACCGATTATTGGGTGCGAATGCTATATGGCCCCGCGACGTCTTACCGAAAAAACCTCCCTCGATAAAAGGGGCCTCTCCCATTTGATCCTTCTGGCTGAAAACCAGGAAGGATACCGGAATCTTTGCAAACTGGCCACCATTGCCCAGCTTCAGGGATTTTATTACAAACCCCGCATCGACAAAGAAGTTCTAAAACAATACATTAAAGGGCTTATCGGTCTTTCAGGATGTTTGCGCGGTGAAATCCCCAGACTGATTCAGGAACACCGAATAGATAAGGCTGATGAGGCCGCCCGCTTTTACCTTGACATCTTCGGTGAAGGAAATTTTTTTCTGGAAGTTCAAAATAACGGTATCGATGTACAGGAAAAAGTGAACCAGGCCCTTTTGGACATGAGCAAAAGGCTTTCCATTCCTCTGGTTGCCAGCAACGATTGTCATTACTTGGATAAAGAAGATGTTCGTGCTCATGATGTACTTTTGTGCATCCAGACAGGAAAAACCGTTCATGACACGGACAGACTGCAATTTAGAACCGATCAGCTCTATTTAAAATCAAAAGCCGAAATGTATTCCGCTTTCAAGGATTATCCCGGTGCTCTTGAAAATACCGTGGATATCGCTAGGCGCTGTAATATAAAATTCGACTATAACTCGTATCACTTCCCGAAATTTGAAACCTCATCCAAGAAAACAGTAGATGAGGTTTTTGAACAAATGGTAAGAAATGGGTTTAAGTCCATCTTCAAGCGAATAAAAACAAAGAATCCCGATATTGATAAAAAGCTTTATGTTGACCGTATCGAAAAGGAGATTGCCGTCATCAATTCCATGGGGTTTCCAGGGTATTTTTTAATTGTGGCCGATTTTATCCGATATGCCAAAGAAAATAATATTCCTGTGGGACCCGGAAGAGGATCTGCAGCAGGAAGCCTTGTTGCTTATTCCCTTGGAATCACGGACCTTGATCCCATTGAGCACGGTCTGATCTTTGAACGCTTTTTAAACCCGGCTCGCAAAAGCATGCCGGACATCGATGTCGACTTTTGTATAAACGGAAGGGAAGAAGTCTTCAAATACGTGGTGGAAAAATACGGCGGCGGCGATTATGTTGCCCAGATTATCACATTCGGAAAACTAAGAACCCGAGCCGTAATTCGCGATGTGGGCCGGGCTTTAGATATACCGCTTTACGAGGTGGACGCCATTGCCAAAATGGTACCCGATGTCTTGAACATAAGTCTTGACGCTGCGCTTGAACAGGAACCTCGGCTTAAGGATCTGGCGAAAAAGAAACCCGAGGTCGCCGATCTTATCAACATCTGCCGTATACTGGAAGGACTCCCGAGGCATGCCTCAACGCATGCTGCCGGCGTTGTAATCGCAGACAAACCTCTGGTGGAATATCTGCCGCTATACAAAGGTAAAAAGGGCGAAGTTGTTACCCAGTTCGATATGAAATGTGTAGAGAAAATCGGACTTGTTAAGTTTGACTTTCTGGGGCTTCGCAACCTGACGGTCATCGCAAATACGCTTAAGCTTATCGAAGCACGGGGTGGCACACCGCCTGATCTCTTAAACCTCGATTTAAAGGATCCCGCCACATATGGTCTGCTTGAATCCGGCGAAACCACCGGCGTATTCCAGTTGGAAAGTTCTGGCATGAAAGATCTGCTGGTAAAATTGAAGCCGGAAAGTTTTGATGATATCATCGCATTGGTTGCGCTTTACCGTCCCGGTCCCCTTGACAGCGGAATGGTGGATGATTTTGTGGCCAGAAAACACGGTAAAAAAACGGTTGAGTACCTTGCACCACAGCTCGAACCGATTTTAAAAGAGACCTACGGGGTTGTCGTCTATCAGGAGCAGGTGATGAAGATTGCCGGGGATCTGGCAAATTATTCCATGGCCGAAGCTGATGATCTCCGAAAGGCCATGGGTAAGAAAATTCCCGAGATTCTGGCCAAACACAGGGAGCGTTTCATGCAGGGAGCTGCGGACAACGGTATTCCACCTGATAAAGCCGGAAAAATATTTTATTTAATGGAAAAATTCGGGGGATATGGATTTAACAAGTCCCATAGCGCCGCATATTCAATGATAGCATATCAGACTGCTTTTCTAAAGGCTCACTTTCCGGTGGAGTTCATGGCGTCATTGCTTACCAGTGAAATGCATTCCACAGATGGTGTTGTAAAATATATTGCCGAATGCCGCAGCAACCGTATTGAGATCCTCCCCCCGGATATCAACGAAAGCGACAAGGAATTTACCGTAACCGGATCCAAAATAAGATTCGGACTTGTCGCGGTTAAGAACGTCGGTGAGAGCGCCATCGAATCTATTGTCGAGGCCAGAAACGAAGGGGGAAAATTTTCTTCGCTTTTTGAATTCTGTGAACGCGTGGATCTGAAAAAGGTTAACAAACGTGTTGTCGAGAGTCTTATCAAATGCGGCGCTTTCGATTCCACCGGAGATTACCGCTCCCGGATGATGGCGTCCATGGAGAACATCCTTGAGTATGGTCAACGGATTCAAAGAGAAAGATCGGATCCACAGATGGGTTTGTTTGACATGTCGGGAAGCAGTCCGGCCATTAACTTGCCCACCCTGCCCGAAATCGATGAATGGAGTGAAAAACAGCTTTTAGCACTTGAAAAGGAATCTCTGGGTTTCTATATCACCGGCCATCCGTTGACTGGCCATGAAGATATTCTGGAGAAGTTTACCAATGCAAACTCCGTTGTGGTCAAAGAGAAAAAAGATGGTGATACCGTAAGAATCGGTGGAATAGTCAGAAAGGTAAAGGCCATAAAAACCAAAAAAACGGGGGGCTTAATGGCCTTTGTTACCCTGGAGGACCTGCATGGATCTGTTGAAGCTACCGTTTTTTCTTCACTTTATGCAAAAGTTCATGGCCTTTTAAACCATGACCGTCCAATCCTTATCCAGGGACAGCTGCAAAAGGACGAAAACTCGGTAAAGATATTGGCAGACACGATCATACCCATTGATAAGGCTGAAGAAACATGGACTGCAAGTGTCCATTTTAATCTGGACATAACCCGCACACAAAGAGAGTTGCTTGTTAAATTAAAGGAAATTTTAAAAAGCCATCCGGGTTCCTGCCGTGCATATATTCACCTGCTCAACCCTGATAAAACAGAAACCATTGTTGCACTGTCTAACTCTATGAAATTAAGAGCCGGTCTGCCCCTGACCCGTGAGGTTAATCAATTTATTGGTTATAATGCTGTAGAAACAGCTTGCAAGCCTGCTGTGGCGCCGGTTAAAACCTAAACTGGACAAGCCGGAACCAAAAATATTTGCCACAAAAAGCACAAAAGGGGAGATTTTTCAAAGGGCTGGAGACATAATTCACAATGAAAGTACCTCTGCTTGATTTAAAAGAACAGTATAAATCGATTAAGGAAGAAATTTTAAAGGTTGCTGAGGAAATCTTTGACAGCCAGTATTTTATTCTGGGTCCAAGGGTCGAGGCACTTGAAAAGGATATTGCCGGTTATTGTACTTCAAAGCATGCCTTGGGAGTTTCATCCGGAACCGACGCCCTCTTGATTTCACTGATGGCAGCGGATATCGCCTCTCAACACACGGTTATAACAACGCCTTATACCTTTTTCGCTACTGCAGGGTCCATATTTCGTACCGGCGCCAGTCCAATCTTTGTGGATATTGATCCTGACACGTATAATATGTCACCTGAAAGCCTGGAACGTGTAATCGCTTCCATGACAGACAACGAGCTGGCAAGGCTCAAGGCTGTCATGCCCGTTCATCTGTATGGCCAATGTGCGGATATGAATCCGATCTTAAAGATTGCCAAGGAATACAATCTTTTTGTTATTGAAGATGCCGCACAGGCCATCGGAGCGGAATACCGGGGTCATCGGGCAGGATCAATGGGCGATTTTGGCTGCTTCTCTTTTTTTCCATCTAAAAACCTGGGTGCTTTTGGAGACGGAGGCATGGTCACAACCGGTTCAGATGAACTTTATGATAAATTGCGCGTTCTTCGGGTTCATGGTTCCCATCCAAAGTATTATCATAAATTGGCCGGCGGCAACTTCAGATTGGACGCGTTCCAAGCCGCGGTTGTTTCCGTAAAACTAAAACACCTTGACAAATGGACAAAATCCCGCCAGGAGAACGCACGTAAATACAGAGAGCTTTTCGTAAATTCAGGATTAGATGATGTGATTAAGCTTCCGGTTGAAAAGGAAGACCGTCACATATACAACCAGTTTGTAATATGCGTAACGGACAAAAGAGACGATCTTCGACTTTTTTTAAATGATGTCGGAGTAGGAACTGAAATTTACTATCCGATTCCCATGCACCTTCAGGAATGTTTTTTGGATCTAAACTACAAAAAGGGTGATTTCCCCGTGGCCGAGCATGCGGCCTTGCATACCCTGGCCCTTCCCATTTATCCTGAGCTTTCGGATGACCAGCTGGCATATGTGGTTGAAAGGATAAAAGCCTTCTTTGAAATTAAAGGATAATTTCAGTTATAATTTTTCAAGAATGCCCCCCATGTCAGAAGGGATGGGGGCTTCAAAACAAAGCGTCTTTTGGTTTTTCGGGTGGGTGAATTGGAGTCGCCAGGCATGGAGCATCTGGCGTGGAACGGATCTAAGCAGATCATTTGCAATGCGTTTTCCAGCCTTACGACCGCCGTAGACCGAATCACCGACAACCGGATGTTTGATGGCGGCACAGTGGACTCTGATCTGGTGAGTTCGCCCTGTTTTGAGACTAAGCTCAACCAGGGTGGCCTGGGCAAACCGTTTCCTGACCCGCCATGTTGTTTCGGCCATACGACTTTTTCGGCTATGTGTCTACATCTTTTTTCTATCAACAGGATGCCGGCCGATGGGAAGTGACACCCTGCCTGAATCAGATTCCATCCTGCCATAAACAAGGGCCAGGTACTTTTTTTTAATGCTTCTCGATTTAAACTGCAGGGCCAGGTCATGATGTGCCGCATAATTTTTTGCAACCACCATCACACCGGATGTGTCCTTATCGAGTCTGTGTACAATTCCCGGCCTTATTTCTCCGCCGATCTCTTCAATCTCCGGGCAATGATAAAGAAGCGCATTCACTAAAGTGCCGCTGTAGTGACCCGGCGCAGGGTGCACCACAATTCCCGGCGGTTTGTTTAGCACTATAATATCATCGTCTTGGTACAGGATGTCGATGGGAATAGGCTCGGGTTTAAACAATACCGGTTCAGGAGAAGGAATGGTGCCACAAATCTCATCACCTGTTCTTATCCGATATCCGGGTTTTTTTGCTGCTCCCTGAACCCGAATTTTTCCATTCCGGATCAAGCTTGCCGCAACAGAACGGGAACAACCGGAAATGCGGGAGGCAACTAACAGATCCAGGCGTTTTCCCGAATCAGATACATCAACAAGAATTGTAAAGGCACTTGGGTCGTGCATATTTTAAAAAGGTGGGTTGTTAATCGGAATTATCTGAATCATCTGCACTTTCAGCTTTTTTGGAAGGGAAAAGGGACTCCATTTCTGAAATAATCGTTTGTTCATCGGTATTTCTGGCCGCGGAAAGTTCCGTTACCAGCAGTGTTTGGGCAGTATCATAAAGTTTGCGTTCACCAAAGGAAAGATCCTTTGTTAATTTCAGCAGAGAAAGGTCCCTGTAAACTTCGGCCACATCATAAAGCGAACCGGCTTTGATCTTTTCCATGTATTCCCTGTACCTGCGATTCCAGGTCTGGGTTTCACCGGCCAACTCCTCTCTTTTTTTCATGACGTCGTATACTTTAGAGATGTCTTTTTCGTCGATCACATCCCTCAGACCGACCTGTTCAACATTCCATGTGGGAATCATGATCGTCATTTGGTTTTCGAGAATTTTCATCATATAAAAATCATGTTCTTCACCGTTAACGATCTTGCTCTCAATGGAATTAATCTTCCCAACACCATGTGCCGGGTAAACCGCAAGATCCCCGGCTTTAAATTCCCTCACTTTCTGCTTAGATGCTTTTGTTTCTTCGTTATGCTTTTTCATACTCATTTTAACACCGGTTTATTTACTTTCATATGTGTCATTGGTCGCTTGTCATATACCAATTAACCAATTTTGCCCATTGAATCGGGTTTTTCGCTACGCTTCATTAATTTCTAATTAATTTCATACCATATAATCAACGAACAATCAATAAAAAAGGACCGACGCAGATTACGCCGATCCTTTTTTGTTTAAACAAGTTTTATGAATGTTTTATTACAGCAAAAATGGTACCATCAGCAATGCAACAACATTCAGTATCTTGATCATCGGGTTAATGGCCGGTCCTGCGGTATCCTTGTAAGGATCGCCAACCGTGTCACCGGTAACCGCCGCTTTGTGGGAATCGCTCCCCTTGCCGCCCAGATGGCCGTCTTCAATGTATTTTTTTGCATTGTCCCAGGCAGCTCCACCGGTGGTCATGGAAATGGCAACAAAAACACCGGTAACGATACTTCCGATCAGAAGCCCGCCCAGAGCGACCTTGCCAAGCAAGAAACCGACAATAAGTGGTGTAACCACCGGCAAAAGTGCCGGAACAATCATTTCACTTAAAGCAAACTTGGTCACGATGTCAACACAGGCTGCATAATCGGGTTTGGCAGTACCTTCCATGATGCCCGGAATTTCGCGGAACTGGCGGCGAACCTCTTCAACCACTGCGCCGCCGGCATTTCCAACCGCTTTCATGGCAATGGAAGCAAACAGGTACGGCAAAAGCCCGCCGATAAAAAGACCTATGATAACATTTACGTCGGACAGGTCAAATTTAATGGCCTCAGCGCCTGCTTTACCGTGTATGGCAAATTCCTGCACATAGGCTGCAAACAAAACCAGAGCCGCCAGACCGGCAGAACCGATGGCATACCCTTTGGTCACGGCCTTGGTGGTGTTTCCGACCGCATCCAGCGGATCTGTGATCGCCCGGACGCTTTCATCCATTCCTGCCATTTCAGCAATTCCGCCGGCATTATCGGTAATCGGCCCGTAAGCGTCAATGGCAATCACCATCCCGGTCATGGAAAGCATGGACATGGCCGCCATGGCAATGCCGTAAAGACCCGCAAAGTAATATGACATATAAATTGCCAGACAGATGGTAAGAACCGGAGCCGCCGTAGCCTGCATACTCACGGCCAGACCGGCAATTATATTTGTGCCGTGGCCGGTTGTAGATGCTTGCGCAATCCCTTTAACCGGTCCGTAAATGCCTGTGTAAAATTCGGTAATGATAACGATTACAACGGTAAGAATAAGTCCGATAAGTGTGCAATAGTAAATGTTCATGGCGGAAATGTCACCCAACCCGCCCATGAACTTGTTGCAGGCATAATAGAATGCAACTGCCGCCAGGATGGCAGCACCGAACATCCCTTTGTACAGGGCGCCCATGATGTATTCACCCTTTCCGAGTCTCACAAAGAAAACAGCGATCGCAGAAGCGATGATTGAGATAGCGCCGAGCACCAGCGGGAATTCGACCACCATTTGGTTTTCGGGAAAAAGAAGACTACCGATAAGCATGGCGGCTACGGCCGTAACCGCGTATGTCTCAAAAAGGTCGGCTGCCATACCCGCACAGTCACCCACATTATCACCCACATTATCAGCAATGGTAGCCGGGTTTCTGGGGTCATCTTCAGGGATGCCGGCCTCGACTTTGCCGACCAGGTCAGCTCCCACATCAGCTCCTTTGGTAAAGATCCCGCCGCCCAGCCGTGCGAAAATCGAAATCAGGCTTCCGCCAAAACCTAAGGCCACCAGGGCCATAATATCATGGGTTGCGGCATAAAACCCGGATACGGCTGATAGTGCCAGACCGGCCACTATCATTCCAGTAACTGCACCGCCCCTGAAGGCCAGAGCCAGAGCGGGCGCAAGCCCTTTTTTGGCGGCTTCTGCGGTTCTTACATTGGCGAGAACCGATACCCGCATTCCGATATATCCTGCCATGAATGATGCGGTCGCACCAACCAGAAATCCAATGGCGGTTTTTACGCCAAGGGTGGCAAAGATTATAATGCAAATAATGATACCGGCAACGCCCATACTTTTAAGCTGCCGGTTTAAATATGCAATTGCGCCTTCTTGAATAGCGCGGGCAATTTCCTGCATCTTTTCATCTCCGGCAGGCGCTTTTTTGACAACTCCGGCCAGAGAAATCGCAAAAAGCACTCCAAAAGCACCTACCAGCGCGCAAAACAAAGGTAAATTATTCAATACAGCTTCCATTCTTCCCTCCATCTGAATAGTTAACTTGAAATTACAATTCTTTTATCGTTGAACCTGTTCATCCCTTCCTTTGCACCTTTACAAAGGATTGTAACGACAGCATTCCGGGCCTCTGTAATGATCCGGTGTAGAACTTTTTTTTCTTTTAAAGAAAATTTTCCCAGAACATGATCAGCAGCGCTAATCCCGGCCTCGGGCCGCTCGACGCCTATACGAAGACGTACAAAATTACCTCCGCCAAAGGCATCTATTATTGATCTTACACCTTTGTGTCCCCCATCCCCTCCTTTCTCCTTTATTTTTATTCTTCCAAAAGCAAGGTCTATGTCATCGTGAACAACCAACATGTCCTCACTTAATATCCTGTAATATCGTGCAATTTTCTGAACCTGAGGCCCGCTTCTGTTCATAAAGGCCATGGGTCTTGCCAGGACAACCTCAACACCGTCTATGGATCCCCGTCCAAAAACGGTATCAAACTTTTGTTTTACAAGAGCGATAGAAAAATCTTCTGCAATTTGATCCAGCACCATAAATCCAACATTATGCCGGGTCCTTTTATAAGTATTACCCGGATTGCCGAGTCCGACCACCAGGCGTACGCGTTTTTGCGGCATAACTAAAGTCCGTCACACTATTTTTTATCACCGGATTCAGGTCTTTCTTCACCTTCTTCAGCAATGGCCGCTTCACCCCCCTCTTCCTCTTCTTCTACCGGTTCCACCTCTTCTTCTATCTTGGGGCTGACTATGGTTACTACCGTAAAATTTTCATCATCCAAAAACTCAATTTCACTTTGCCTGGGAATATCACGCAGATGGATCGAATCTCCGATATCAAGATCCGTAATATCAATCTCAATGGACTCCGGGACATCCAGGGGTAAGCACTGAACTTCAAGTTCACGTCTGATAGTCTGCAGTATGCCCCCAATCTCGACGCCCTTTGCCTTACCGGTTGTCATTACAGGAACGTTCACAACGATCTTACGGTCCATTGTGACCTCATAGAAATCGATGTGCAGGAAATTGCGTGAAACCGGATGGAGTTGCAGCTCTTTTACCATCACTGTCTTGGTGGATGTTTCTCCATTATTGGGAATAACAAGGTTTAAAAGGACCTGACCGATCCGTCCCTTCTTCAGAACCCTGTCGATATCGCTGATATTCACGGAAAGCAGAACGGATTCTGTTCCCGGGCCGTAAAACACGGCAGGTATCTGCCCTTTTTGTCTGAGTCTGCGTGCAGGACCGTTGCCTGTGGTGGTTCTGATATTTGTCTTTAATTCTATTAACTCCAAAATATATTAATCCTCCTGAAAAAACTTTTTCCATTCTGCCACTAAGGCACCAAGACACGAAGAAAGAATAATTAATATATCCTTTGTGTCTTAGTGTCTGGTTTATTGTTGTCAAGTTTTATTTTTAAAAAACCAGCAGAAAATTATCGTGTGCGAGAATGTGCCCCCATTAAGCTCGTCGGAGCACATGATAATTTTTCTGCTGGTT